>SMTZ1_10000513_pt1 | contig 42629 bp, 35 predicted proteins | sample DeeMarSWOR136_30_FD_25667 | JGI IMG/M metagenome (IMG submission 25667) | reverse complement strand
CTGACTGTGAGGGAGAGGATGCTGGACAACCTCTACGGGTTCGAGAAGAAGCGCGGTTTTATCCTCAAGACGGCCTCGCTGACGAAGTGAAGCGATGTATATCCCTCTGAGAATTCACTCTGTCTACAGCAAAGGGAAGGGCGCGGCCACTCTGGAAGAGTTGGCCTCATGGCTTTCTCTGCGGAAATATCCCCGGGCGGCTCTCACGGATTTGGGGAACCTCTACGGCTGGGGCCGCTGGAGGAGAGCGGCTCGGGGAAGAGGGTTTTCCCCTCTCTTCGGCTGTGAGCTGGAGATTCGGGGAAGAAGGTTTGTGTTCCTGGTCAAAAGCCGGGAAGGATACTGGAATTTGATGGATACCCTCAACCGCAGGGAGATCAACGAGACAGAAGGATTGGTCACGATCCTCATCCCCCAGCCGGGAGAGACCGTTTCTCCCCAAGAATGGGAATCTCTTCCGCGAGAGGACCTCTACCTGGGAGGGGATTTTTCGAACTTCAAGGAAGCGCTCGCCGAAGCCAAGAGACACAGTATCCCTCTGGTCTGGGCCGCTCCGTTGAAGTTCATCCAAAACCCGGAGAGGCTCATCCTCCTCCATGTCATCCAGAAGAAAATCCCGTATCCTCCGGAAAGAGACAGACTCAAGCGGAAGGTAGGGCTGTTCGGGCCGGAGCAGGATGTCCTGGCCCGCAGAAAGTTCGGCTCGGAAGCCGAGGAGTCTCTCAAGCGAACCTCCGAGGTCGCCGAAAAATGCTGTTTTTCCTTCGAGGACATCGTCCCGCCCCTTCCCGACAATCTCTTCTCTACGACCCTGCGGGAGGTGGTAATGAGGGAGCTGCGGAGAGAAAGGCACCTGACCTGGAAAGAAAGAGAACGGGCCAACAGGGAACTGGCGGTGGTGGAGAGGTCCGGTTTCGGCCCCTACTTCCTGATCGTCCACGACGTGGTCGAGTTTGCCCGGCGCCGCGGTATCCTCCATAACTTGAAGGGCTCCGGGGCCTCCTCCTTCCTCACCTACCTCTTGGGGATATCCCACATCAACCCGATCACCTTCGACCTTTACTTCGAGCGGTTCTTGAACGAGGGGCGGAACGACCCCCCGGATTTTGACCTGGATTTCGACTCGAGGTACCGGGATGAAGTCCTGACCTACACCTTGAAGACTTACGGTCAGGGCCGCACGGGAGCGGCCTTTGTCTGCAGCCTGAAGAACTACCGGGCCCGCTCGGCGCTGTACGAGACAGCCCGGGCCTTCGGCCTTCCTCCCGAGGAGGCGAGGACACTGAGCAAGAGGATTCCCTTCTTCGCAGAGCCCTCGTTTCTCAGGAAAGACCGGCCTCTGCCCGGCTACATCGAGATCTGGCGAGCCGCTTCAGACCTGGGTTCTGTCTACTGCGAGAACTCCCTCCACGTGGGAGGAATCATCCTCACTCCTTCTCCAGCCAGCCGCTACCTCCCGTTGGAGGAGTCGGCCAAAGGCTACACGATGGCCCATTACGACCGGGATGCGGTGGAGGACCTGAAACTCATCAAACTCGACCTGCTTTCGGTCAGGGGACTGGCAGCCATATCCGGAACGATGCAGAAGCTGAAACTCAGGGATATTCCCCCTCGGGACGAGAGAACCTACAGCCTTCTGAAGAGGGCTCAGACCATCGGCTGCTTCCAGGTGGAAAGCCCGGCGATGATGAACCTTCTCCGCCGGATGAAGCCGGAGAATGTCTACGAGCTGACCCAGGCTCTGGCCTTGATCCGGCCCGGCCCCACCGAGAGCGGGATGAAGGAAACACTCCTCCGCAGCCGAGAAGGGAGGCAGGTTTCCTGGGATTCTTTGCTGGCCAGAATCCTGCCGGAAACAGGAGGGCTTCTTCTGTACGAGGAGCAGGTGATGCAGATCGCCGAGCGGGTGGCCGGGATGCCGCCCGGAGAGGGGAACCTTCTCCGGAGGGCCCTGAAAAAGAGGAAGAAAGATTTTTTGCTCAAGGAGAAATTCTTCAAGGAAGCCGAAGAGAGGGGATACTCTCCTGGGGAGATAGGGAGACTGTGGAAGGTCATGGAGGATTTTTCCTCCTACTCCTTCAACAAGGCCCACAGCGCCTCCTACGCTCACATGGCCTACCAGGCCGTCTACCTGAAGGTCCATCATCCGGTCGCCTACCTGACTTCTGTGCTCAACGCCGGGGGCGGATACTACGGGTTGGAGGAATACGTCGAGGAAGCCAAGAGGAGAGGGATAAAAATCCTCGGTCCAGATGTCAACCGGAGCGGACGTCTCTTCGAAGTGGAGGGGAAGAGTATCCGAGTGGGCCTGCGCTCCATCAAAGGGCTGGCCTTAAAGACTATCGAAAAGATCATCGAGGGAAGAGCTGACGGGGAATATCTTTCGGTGGAGGATTTTCTCTCCCGGACGGGCTTGACCAGGACCGAGCTTCTCTCGCTCATCAAAGCCGGTGTCTTCGATTCCCTCGAGCCCCGTCGGTCGCACCAGATCCTGCGCTATTTCCGGGGGCTTGATGACGTGGATGAGGTCCTGGATTTTGAACCGAAGCAGAAGGAAGAGATGATCGTCGAGGCTTTGGGGTTCGACCCGGAAGGGGATTCTCTTTCCCTTTTTGCAGGCAAGAGACCGGCTCTGCGCATAAAGGATTTAACCCGTTACCTGGGGCGGGAGGTGGAGCTTGTGGTTAGAGTCGTGGATGCGCGGCTGAAGAAGGTGGCCCAGGGGCAGAAGTATTTCTTCCTGTTCGAGGACGAGACCGGGCTCCTGGAGGGCGTGGGGGAGAGGAAGTGTTTGACCTTCGGGTCTCCGCCTGCCTGCTACCTGAGGGGAGAGGTCCGCAGCGACGGCAACGGCCGGCCGAAAATCTTCAACTGCCTCTTCCTCAAGCCGTATTGAAGATGAAACAACACCCATTGAAAAAGGTTTGGATACATAAGATTGGATAGCTGGTTATTAAGAAGAGGGGATACTTTCCTTAGATTCGCATATCTCTGAATTCAGCCAGGATAATTTATAATAATCTGACTTAACATTTTTTCTCGTTGTGAGATTCATAGCCAGATAGAGAAGAGGATGAGACATATTATGTGGAAGTCTTTTTAATATCGATGAAATTTTTGAAAATTCTTTTTTTACCCATATTTGTCCTTCTTGAAGTTCATAAGGAGTCATATGCTTTGGTCTGAAAACAACAGTGGCATGATCATAATATCTCCAGTTAGTAGTAAGAAGCCGTCCTTCTTTCTTAAATTGTTCATATACCCTGGTGCTGGGATACGGGGTTAAAATATTAAAGGAAGCTGTGCTGATATTATTTCTTTGCAAGAATTCCAGCGTTTGCGGAAAAATATCTTTTGTGTCGGTATCAAAACCGAATACCATAGAGGCATGAAAATGGATACCCAGGTCCTTAACCCTTTTTATAGCCTCTTCCACCTTTACAATTTCTTTAATAGATTTTTGCATTCTTTTTAATTGCGTCTCTGATACGGTTTCAATACCAAAGAAAAGAGCCCCACATCCACTTTCAGATGCAAGTTTCAGCAATTCAGCGTCGTGAACAAATGAAATTGAAGCCTGTCCGATCCACTTGATTTTTAAAGGTTTTATTGCTTTGAAAAGGACTTTGGCATATTGAGCCTGTCCAATAATATTATCATCCAAAAATATGTATATTTTCCCCTGGGATTCTTCTATATCACGAACCACATTGTGGACAGGGACATGCCGAATTTTTTTTCCATAAATATTGGAAACACAGCAAAACTCACAATTATAAGGACATCCGCGTGTCGTCATTATTGGCAGAACATTAAACAGTCTTTTCTTAGTTGATTTTCTAAACTTCATAGGAATATATCTATCCAGACTAGGTCTAGAATGGTAATATTTTCTTTGCAGTCTGTCTTTCTGAAAATCTTCAATCAATTGTTCCCAAACATTTTCAGCTTCCCCAACAACGACTGAGTCAGCATAAGAAAGCGCCTCTCCAGGAAGGATTGTAGGATGGACACCTCCAAGAACCACCTTTTTCCCTCTTTTCCTAAATTCCTGAGCTAAATAATATGCTCTGGGAGCATTGGAGGTCATACAACTTATTCCCACCAGATCGCATTCCGCATCGAGGTTTATATCATCAATCTCTTCTTCAACGACATTGACCTCATGTTCAGAGGGAGTTAGACCTGCTAATAAGTGCAAAGATAACTGAGGCATCATGTAAGATTTAGGAGTTTTCGACTTTGAGTCTCTACATGGTGAAATCAACAGTATTTTCATCTGCTACTTATATTATTTCTTATCGTCATTGTTATCTCGTCTGGTGGGATATATCTCTTGTTAAAAATCGAATTTCCCTATTTTCTACTGGCTATTCTTCAGCCGCTTTTCACTAAGCTTATATCATAGGCACTATTGTATATCAAATGATAAAGACTAATTCCTCCACCTGTGCCAAGATTATTCTCATTTGCAAACTAAATAAGGCGAAATATCTGATTGAGGAACATTGATATTCTTGACAGAGTCTAGAAAAAAACCTAATCTTGAAGCGCCGGCTGAGGATTAAAAAATTTCTTTTCTGCTCAGTATGAAAGAAGTCTTTGATTCATTGAGCAAAAGAACGTTTCAAATGTGAACACGAAGGGGGATTCCGATGGAAGTCATCCAAGCCATTCATGAGAGAAGGGCTTACCGGTCTTTAGAGCCCATGGAGATCGCGGAGGAGCTCATCCGAGATTTAGCCCAGAATGCGCAGCTGGCGCCTTCCTGTTTCAATAATCAACCCACTCGGTTTGTTTTCGTCCATGAACCCGAAAGGCTGAAGAACCTGCATGAGGCCCTCTCTGAAGGGAATAAATGGGCCTCCGTAGCTTCGATGATTGTTGCCGTGTTCAGCCGGAGAGAGGATGACTGCCTCATCAAGGATAGGGAGTATCATCAGTTTGACTGCGGCTTGGCTGCAGCTTTTCTTATCCTGCGGGCGACAGAGTTGGGATTCGTGGCCCATCCCATAGCCGGATTCAGCCCGAGAAAGACAAGGGAGATCCTCGGGATACCAGAGGAGTACAAAGTGATCACCCTGATCATCGTCGGCAAGCACGCAGACAAGCTGAGCCCAATCCTGTCAGAAGAACAAGCGGCTTGGGAGAAACAGAGGCCGGCCAGAAAACGGTTCGAAGAATTCGCCTTCCTGAATCAGTTCAAGGGAGAATAAGGGGCAGAAAATTTCCTTTGAGGTTGAGTTATATTACTCATGGCTCACCTCAATTTTTATCTGCTGTCATTGCAAAATGAAAAAGAGAGGAAGTTACTGAGGTGGTATTTATTACGTCAAAAACTCGGTAATTGGCCAAAGGAGGTTAAGATGTCTACTCGACAAAAATATGCCTCATGCATGACCGTATTTCTGATCCTTGTTTGTATCCCATGTTCGGTATTCTCCATGTCTCAGAACCGTCTTGGTTTATCTTTGAAAGAGACTTTCGATATTTATGTGCAGGCTGTTCAGGAGTCTGATCTAGAAACCCTCTTCACGACGGTGACAAATCGGGAGAAATTTTTCTTTTTGACGAGCCGTGGAGAGCTCATCGACTCTCGAAAGGGATACTATAAGTTTCATCAGGATTGGTTTCGGGAGGAAGACTGGGAAATGCCGGTTGAACTTCTTGAGGTTCATGAAGGCAAGGATTATGGATACACGACTGCCCTATTTTATTACCGGCAAAAGACAGCCAGTGGAGAAACGCATTCCCTCGACTCCTATTTCACCTTGATATTCCATAGAGAGGACGGGATGTGGAAAGTCGTCGCAGATGTCTGTACGCCAATCAGCCGTTATCTTATAGAACCCGAATCTGGGATTAAATATATACAGGAACAAACGCAAGTCTTAAATATCATAAAAAACAGGCGAACTGTACGTAAATTTAAGTCAGATCCAGTCCCGAGGGAGCATATCCTGAAAATTCTTGAAGCAGCCCACTTTGCTCCCACTGCCGGCAACCAGCAGCCCTGGAAGTTTCTCGTCATCCAGGACAGGAATAAGTTAGATCAATTAAAAGAGGCTGCCTTTTCGTGGTATCTGGAAAAGTATAAAAAGAAGAAAAATCCCACAGAGGAAGAAATCACCCAGGTGCAGGGTGTGGTCAAAAAGACCTTGGAAAACGCCCTTTCTGCTCCGGTCTACATCGCCGTGTTGGTTGATTCCAAAGCTGAGCATTCAGCCTATATCCTTTACGATGGCACTCTGGCAGCAGGTTACCTGATGATTGCCGCCCGAGCTCTTGGTTATGGAACTGGCTTTTATACCACGTTTTTCCCAGAGGATAAAATGAGAGATTTTTTCGGTATACCGGAACAATATAAACTTATCTGTTTTACGCCGATCGGAGTTCCGGATTCGTGGCCGGAAATGCCAGAGAAAAAAAAGACCGAAGACCTGATCATTTTTGAATCCTTTTAAGAAGATGTCCAAAGAGAAAGTCAGCAGAATAATCAGGGATAAGCGTGAGCAAATTATCTCTACGCTCTCCGATTTGATTGCTGTTCCGACTGAAAACCCGCCCGGAAAGTCTTACCGGGAGTGTGTGGACTACCTCTCGGAGAGATTGAGCGAATGGCGTATTGACCATCGGATTGTGTCTGTGCCGAACGAAGATTTTCCTCGTTTTTCTATTATCGGCACATACGGCGAGGGAGAGGAAAGCCTCCACCTCCACGGGCATTATGATGTTGTCCCTGTCCATTCACCAGAGCAGTTTCAACCTCTCGTGCAGAAAGGCCGCATCTTCGGTCGCGGAAGCTCAGACATGAAGAGCGGCTTAATCACCATCCTTTTTACTCTCCTCACTCTAAAGGAACTCGGCGTTGAGCTTAAGGGAAGGATCGTTTTTTCCTTTGTTCCTGATGAAGAAACAGGCGGAAGGCTGGGAACCCTCTACCTCATCGAACGAGAACTTCTGCCCCCAGTACGTCTTGGAATGCTGATGCCTGAGCCGACCAGTGGAGCTGTCTGGAATGCCAACAAAGGAGCCCTTACCTTTCAAATTACAATACGAGGAAAAACGGCTCACGTTGGACTGGCTGGCGAGGGAATGAATGCCTTTGAGCATATGATTGAAGTGGCTCACTCTTTGCGAAAGCTAAAAAGGGATGTTCAAAAGAGGAAAACAAAGCTTCGAGTCAGTCCTCCAGGAGCAGAGAGATCAACAATGCTCATAGGAGGGGAATCTCGAAGCGGCTACAGCTTCAACGTTGTGCCTGAGCGGGCGTTCTTTACTATTGATCGAAGGATCAATCCTGAAGAGAATCTGGAAAAAGCCAGGAATGAGATCTTTCAGGTTTTAAACCAGCCCAGGAAGAAGGGGATCCAAATAGAAATCGATGTTCTCCAGGAGGGGGAATCATCCTTTGTATCCCCTGAAACAGAGGTTGGGCAAGCCTTGAAAAAGTCCATTATGGATGTCAAAGGTGAGGAACCCGCTTTTGAACTCTGTCCAGGCGTCTGCGAGATTCGCTTTTTCAATAACCGCGGCATTCCTGCCTATGCTTATGGACCAGGGCTTCTCGAAGTATCCCATGGACCGGACGAGTATGTCCGTGAGAAAGATATCCTGGATTGTATTGAGATATTTTCGCTCACCGCGCTCCGTTTACTTTATTAGTGCGCGCTAAAATTATTCTCTTCTTTGAGATGAAATTGGCTGGTTAATTTTTGCCAGTAATTGGCTCTTGCTATCAGCGACTGGGTAATTAGAAAATAAATGAGAAAGCAGTCGAAAAAATATCTTACAGATTGAAGAGAGGTCTGCCTTGATAAGTTTGAATCAAAGAAGAAAATTGTTATTGCTGGCGTAGAATTTGCTGAAAAGAAGATTTATTTTATTGAGGTGATAATGGTGAAAAAATGCTTTTTGATTTTTTTTGTAAATGTATTTTTCTGTTCCTATGGATTTATGCCCAACCCTGATCAGGATCCATTCAGGATTATCAAAGAGGAGGGAGTTCCTGTAGCTGTCAGTCCGGACCATCCTGTCCCTACAAAGAACAGTCCTCGAGATATAGCTTTTACTGAAGAATTAACCGTAGGAAAGGTCAAAGGTGATCCTCATTATGTTTTCAGTGAGTACATCAGGTACACCGTTGACGAAAAAGGCAATATGTATGTTCTGGACTGGAGAGAAAAGTCAGTCAGGAAGTTTGATAAGAGTGGGAGCTACAGGATAACCATCGGAGGAGAAGGACAGGGGCCGGGTGAGTTCACCGCTGCAAGAGCAATCGGGTTTCTTACCAGCGGACATATCATTGTCTTTGAAAACGAGACACAGGAGTTTTCATGCTTAACGCTCGAAGGTGAGTTTGTGAAAAGCGGAAGATTCAAGAAGCTCCTCACAGCACCATATCTTGGGTTCTCGAACGGAAACCTGATCGCTAAGCACGTTCTTCGTGACAGCAGGAAGAGCGTGTCTATCACTGGGCTGTACGATGCGAATACAGAGTTGCTTTTTGCTTTTCATGAGCAAGAGCTGGAGCCGTACAAACCATGGCCGTCCCGGGATAACGTGGATGCACGTATTAAAAGGCTGGCTGAGGAATGGTCAAGAATTGCCTATAAGCCTGAAACAGTGGTGGCATTGGATAGGGACGAAAACATCTACTTCGCCTTTACTGATAGGTTTGAGATTAAGATATATTCTTCTGAGGCTGAGCTTAAGAAAAAGATCAGGACTGAGCTTCCCTTTCTTCCAGTTGAAAAGAGAGACCGCAACAGCTTTTTAGACTACTGGCTTCCTCGGGACATCTCGACCTGGAAAACGATGAGTAAACAGATGCAGAACAAAATAAAAAGCCTCATTCAATTCCCGAACAAAAAGCCAGCTTTCATGAGTATCATTCCTATGGATAATGAATTCGTGATGGTTGTCAGGGACGGAAATTATGGACTGAATTCACTTATCGACATTTTTGATTCTTCTGGAAGATTCATCATTGAAAAAAAACTCGATTTTCAGATGAAGGAAGGTCTATGTCGAGGAAATAAGCTTTATACCCTGGATGAAGATGAAGACGGGAATCAATTTGTGAAGCGCTACAACTTCACATTCAAGTCGTGATTTTTTGATAAGGGAATTGAAGGAGGACTTATGTAGGGAAGGCTCAAGACATCGCATCTCATATTTGGTTTTCTTGTTTACGTTTCCTGGCTGTTAATGGATTATTTCATACCTTATATAAACCGATTGTATGATTTCCGGAGTGTCAACAAATGGATTCTCCCGGCTGTCAGGATTCTGCTCGGTCTGATATGGAGGTGAGAAAACTCCCAGCATAACAAGGATAATCCCAAAACGTCTAAATACACACAGTTCGCCTTACTCCTACTGTTCAAGGAAGGATAGCTGCTGTATATCTTAGACGATGATTTCCCTCGGGATGTCTCTCAGATTAAAGGTGGAAGCCATACTGCGGCAGTAGGCTCCCGCACAGAGAATGGCAAGGATATCGCCCCTTTTTGTTGGGGGTAACAGAATCTCTTTACCGAAGACATCTCCCGTTTCGCAGAGATTCCCGGCCACAGTCATTCTCCTTCCTTCCCCAGTCTCTAAGTTTGAACAGTTGATGATCGGGTGCTGGGCTTGGGTATAAATGGCCGGCCGAGGAACGGTGTTGAATGTTCCGGCGTTGACACAGGCGAAGAGGTTTCCGTAACTTTCTTTCACATACTCCACTCTGAGCAGCAGAATTCCGGCATCTCCCACCAGGTATTTTCCCGGCTCTAAAGCGATGGCTTTTATGTCGAGTTTGGATTGGGATATCCTTCGGCAGATATGTTCGGCATAATCTTGCAGCGGAAAGATGTCTTGGTTTTCTGAATATCTTGGGCCGAACCCTCCGCCAAAATCCAGGAATTCGAGGTTAAACCCTTCATCCTGAAGCTCTATCGCCTTCTCGATCAAGTTATCCACTGCCTGCCGGATGACTTCATAGTCTTCTTTTATCCACCCTGAGCCAAGATGCTGGTGGAGGCCAAGCGGGATGAATCCATAATCCACGGCCTTTTTGAAAACGGGAATGACTTTTTTCTCTTCGACTCCAAACTTAATCGGCGTCCCATCCGGAGCTCTTTCTCCAGCGGTCACGACTTTCGGATTAAAACCCGATCCAACACCCGGATTCCACCGGATGGAGACTTTGATTTTCCTGTCTTGAAATCCGCGGTCCTTCACCTCTCTCATTAACTCCAATTGTTCTTCAGCATCTATGTTGACAATCATGTCTTCAAACCCAAAGACCGATTGTAAGTCTTCGGTGCTGAGGCTTGTTCCGGTGAACAGGATTTGATGGTTTTTATACCCGGCCTTTAGAGCTTGTGCCACCTCCCCGGGAGAAACCGCGTCAATCCGAGATCCGGCCTTCCTGAGGATTTTAAGGAGTTCGATATTCGGGTTGGCCTTCAGGGCGTAGTGGATATGGATATTTAGAGGTGAGTGAGCCTGGAAGGCTTGGAGGAGAGTTTGAAAGTTGGAGAGGACTCGAGCTCGACTGTATAAAAAGAGGGGAGTTCCAAACTGCTCAGCTAATTGGGTGGCCTCCCTTTTTTCGATAAACAGTTTGCTGTTCTCACACTTCAGAGAATCATTTTCCCACCACATCGCAATGCCTGGACTCAGTTAGCCTCCCTCTCTTCCAAAAAGGTCAAGCTGCCCACTTTTTATCCTGTCTATGATTTCCTGGAGAACAGGATATTTCCGGAGGAGGTCCTCTGGGACATCTAACTTTTTTCCGGTGATCTTATTCTTGATCTGGAGAGCGTTGGCGAGAGCTTGTCCCCGGTAGTGGTTGTTGGTGATGACGAAGACTTTGTCACTTTTTTGCCCCAATTCCTTGATTCTTTGGACCCATTCATCGAGTTCACCTGTTGCGTAAAGATAGTCATATCTCGCATCCCGGCCTGCATCTTCTTTAAACCAATTCTTGTAATTTCGGCCGTGGAGTCGGACGTAGGAGAATTGCGGGTTGGTACAGACAGCGCTGGGAGGGATTGAGTTCTGGAAAAGGGGTTGGTCGATGTTGCAAAAGCCGACCCGATGCTCGGAGAGGAGGGAGTAAAATCGGGGTGTATTCCAGGAGGAATGCCTGACTTCAAGGGCTAAGGGATAGTCCGGGAATGAGTTGAACAGGTCGATTAGGTAATCGGTGTGGGCGGATGTGGCTATGAATGACCAAGGGAATTGGATCAGGATCGCCGCCAGCTTGTGCTTCGCTCTCAATGGTTCGATGCCGAACTTGAACTCATCCACGTCCTTCTGAGTGAATTCGCTTCTGTTATGCGTGAATATTTGATGAAGCTTTACGGAAAACAAAAAATCAGGATGCTTTTCAACCTTTCTTATCCAAGAGAGGGACATGGCCAGCGGTGGAGTTCTGTAGAAGGTGCTGTTGACTTCGACGATATTGATGTAATCGGCGAGGAAGATCAAGGGATGAAAACCGCGCTCCTTTCTCTCAGGATAGACAATCCCTTCCCAATCTTTGTAGCTCCAGCCAGCGGTCCCGATATAATAGCGGCTCATCAGGCTTATTTTAAACGAATGATGAGAAATTTCCAATCGGAACATCCTCTGCTATTACGAATGTACTAGATAATGTGACAATCTATGGTCGGCACTGGGGGCGGCCTCAGCGCCGCATATATTTTGTCATATCATTTATTGTGTCCGTATTAGTAAAATGGCAAAAAAAGATTGCGGCTGACCTATTTTTTGATTATGATGTGTAAGACAAATTTAGGAATTCACACATGCGTAAAATCTCCTTCTTCCTCGTCCTCTGCCTCCTTTTCTTCTCGGGATGTAAAAAACCCGAAGATGACCTTTACACCATCGGCATTTTTCAGGTCGATGATGCCCCCACCTTGAATGAAGTTCGGAAGGGATTCCTGCGGGCTTTGGAGGATAACGGACTGGTGGATGGTGTGAATGTTCGTCTTATCATCAGGAATGGGATGGGAGATATTCCTGAAGTGCAGAGGATCGCTCGAGAATTTGTCAAGATGAAGGTGGATATGATCGTCCCCTTTTCGACTCCGAGTCTCCAGGCAGCCCTCCACGCAACACGGGAGATTCCGATCGTTTTTTCTTCGGTGGCCGATCCTTCCTTGGCAGGAGCCGGAAATTCAGCCGAAGATCATCGCCCGAATGTCTCCGGAGTTTCTTCGAGAGGACCGATTAGGGAGAGCCTAGTTTTTTTGAAGGAGGTCATTCCCGAAGCCAAAAAGGTAGGCACTTTATGGACTCCATCAGAAGTCAATTCCTCTTTCTATTTAGATTTGGCCAAGGAAGCAGCCCAGGAACTGGGCCTGGAGATTGCGGCCATGCCCATCGCCAACAAAAGCGAAGTTCTTCTTTCCGCCCAGTCGCTCATCAACACTAAAATCGACGTGATCTATCAGATTTCCGACAACACCATCAACGCCTCTTTCGAGGCGATGGGTCGCGTTGCCGAAGAAAACGGGATTCCCCTCTTCGGAGGTTTTATCCTTTCTACCCATCTTGGGGCATGCGCAGCCATGGGCTGGGATTTTTTTGATATGGGTTATAAAGCTGGTCAGATCGCCATTCGAGTCAAGAACGGAGAGAGTCCTGAAGATATTCCGATTCAATACATGGATAAAGTGAGATTGTATCTTAATCTGGATGCCGCTAAGAAGCAGAACCTTGAATTCAGCGAGAATGTCTTAAAACGGGCAGACGAGATCATCGGCATTGGAGAGAGCAATCCTGAGAACTCTGAAGCTCAATGAAAAGAGTTCTTCTCGTCGTTTCCCTCTCCCTTGTTTCTCTGGTCCTTAGCCTTCTCCTTTTCTTCTGGGCTTACTTCCGTCACTCTGTTCCAGGAATAGAAGGCAGAGCTTCCTTTAAAAACCTAAGATCCGTAGTGAAGGTCCTCAGAGATCCTTGGGGTATTCCTCATGTTTTTGCTCAAAATGAGGAGGATCTGTTTTTTGCTTGGGGTTATGTGCATGCCCAAGACAGAATGTGGCAGATGGATTTTCACCGGCGGGTCGGTTTTGGTCGGCTCTCGGAAATATTCGGCAAGGAGGTTTTGGCCAAGGATAAAATCATCAGAAATTTCGGTTTAAACAGGGCAGTTCTCGAGGACGAGAAGCAGCTCTCGGCCGAGCTCCGAAATCTTCTTCACGCTTACACTCGTGGAGTGAATTCCTGGCTTAATTCTCGAAAATTCAATTGGCCGCCTGAATTTTTCATTCTCCGCTACCGACCTGAACCATGGCGCCTGTTGGATTCCCTGGTCATTAAAGAGGTTATGGCCTTGTTCATGTGTCTGGAATACCAGTACGAAGTTTTCAGAGCGAAGTTGATCGAAAGTTTTGGTGTTCAAAAGGGGCTTCAGGTCTTAGAGGAAGAAGTCATGGTCCCAGCCCATGAAATTGGCGAGCTTTCTCTCTCTGACGTGCTGAGTCTTCCTGGTGCTCCAGGGAGCAATGATTGGGTGCTAGCTGGGAGCAGAACCGAATCCCAGAAACCCCTGCTGGCCAATGATCCCCATCTGGGTATCTCCCTTCCTTCCATATTTCATGAAATCCACCTGAGCTGTCCCACACTGAACGTGATGGGGGTATCTATCCCTGGAATACCTGTTGTTATCATAGGCCATAATGACACGATTGCTTGGGGTTTAACCTATTCCACGGCTGACGCTCAGGACCTCTTCATAGAAAGGTTGAACGCAGCCAAAGATATGTACTTGGATCAGGGAGAATGGAGACCTCTCCTGAAGGAAGAACAGGAGATCAAAATCAGAGGGAAAAGAAGGCCAGAGGTCATGGAAATTCTGTGGACAGAGCGTGGGCCTCTGATTTCCCCCTTGATCATCGCGAGTCAGAAACCCATTTCTCTTGGCTGGACGATTTACGAAGGGGGAAGGACCTTTGAGTCCTTTTGTCGCCTCAACAAAGCCCAGAATTGGGATGAGTTTAAGGCTGCCGTCAGTCTGTTCGATGCGCCCTCACACAACATCATCTATGCCGATAAGCATGGCAATATTGGATATCATCTTTGTGGGAAGATTCCTATCAGGCTTCCGATGGCGGCCCTCTTTCCCTATCCTGGATGGGAAAAGGATGGCCAATGGCAGGGATTTTTAGCGGAGGATAACAAACCGTCCCTCTATAACCCTGAAGAAGGATATATCGTAACAGCCAACAATAGAGTCATCCCTGACGGATTTCCCTATTATGTTAGCCTTGATTGGGATGTTCCCTTCAGAGCAGAGAGAATCAAAGAGCTTATTCTCGAGAAAAAAATCCACACTATTGAAACGCAGAAGAGAATTCAAAACGATATTTTTTCAAAAAAGGCCGAGATCATTTTTCCGTACCTTGATAATATGGAAGAGGAGAGTGGAATCATAAATGAGGCTGTTCGATGTCTGAAAGCCTGGGATCGAGAGATGGGCTCCAGTCAAGGGGCCGCATTTTTTGGGGTGTTCATGAATATCTTCCATGAGGAAGTTTTTCAGGATGAACTCGGCAAAGATTTCAAAAGGTTTGATCTCCTTTTCAGGCGCAAAAAAGCTGGTCTGCTTCGGATCCTGTCCGATCCCCGTTCGCCTTGGTTTGATAATATCAGGACCTCCGCTGTCGAGGCGAGGGAGGATATCATCAAAGCCAGTCTAGAGAAGACGTTTTATTGGTTGGAGAAGGCCGCTGGTTCTCCTGAAAACTGGAATTGGATGGAGCTTTATTCCATCACCCTCCAGCATGTTTTGAGTCGATCGCCGCTGTTGAAATTTTTAAACAGGGGCCCCTATGCGGTCGATGGGCGTTATTTTACGGTTAAAGCTTCTTATGCTCCTGATTATTACAATGTGACTTACGGGCCATCTTATCGTCAAATCATTGACCTATCCAATTTCGGGAATTCCATCAGTGTCATCACATCTGGTGAGAGCGGCCATTTCCTGAGTCGGTTTTATGCTGACCAAACTCCTCTCTGGCTGGAAGGCGATTACCATCCTCTGTTATTTAGTCAGAAGGAGATCGAGGCTAAAGCCGAAGGTGTTTTCCTGCTTGAACCTTTATCATCGAGAGCAGATCGAGAGGAGTGAAAGATGAAAATCTGTGGATTCTTGCAAGAGGATCATATCATCCTCGATTTGAAACCTGGAGAAAAAAAACAGATTCTTGAGGACTTTATGAAGTCTCTCAAAGACAGAGATTTGATCACAGATGAGAGAATCATCCTGGAAGAACTCTTGAAAAGAGAAAGCTTAGGAAGCACCGGTCTAGAGAAAGGGATTGCTGTCCCTCATGCTCTGACGGACAGAGTGAAGGAGCCATTCCTCGCCCTGGCTGTCGTCAAGGAAGGAGTTGATTTTGAAGCCGTCGATCAAATGCCAACCTATGTCATTCTTCTCCTCCTGGGAAATAGAAACAACCCAGGATTTCAGCTTAAGGTCTTGGCCCATATCTGTCGGTTAGTCAAGGAAACAAGGATTGTCGAGAGGATAAGAAAAGCCAAATCCCCAGCAGACATCTGTGCGATATTTGATGAGGAAGAAGGGAAGATTTGATGAAGCTCTTGATTGTTATCCTGAACAAAGTGGAAAAGCTCGAGGAAGTTTTGGAAGGATATCTCGAGATCGGCATCTCCGGAGCCACGGTGATCGATACCGTGGGAATGGGACATATATTATCTGAGGAAGTGCCGATTTTTGCAGGCCTGAGGTTCATCTTTGCTGGGGCCAAGCCTCATAATAAAACGATCTTATCTGTGATCAAAGATGAGAAGGAACGAGCTGCCATCAATCTTCTCGAAAAGATATTGGGGGATTTAAATCAACCTGGGACCGGGATTGTTTTCTCCATTCCGATCGACACAGTCGAAGGCTTGAAACCAGAAATTTGATTTTATGAAAGCCTTTATCGCCTTTGGCCTTCTCATCCTCATCTCTCTCCTTGGCTCCCGTTTTCTGTTCAAAAGAAAAAAGGTATTCAATCCTCTGTATTACTTCATCCTGTCCGGTCTCTTATACATTTTTCTTGGTGTTTTTCTGGGGAAACATTACCTGAATGTGCTGAGCCCGGATGTTTTGAAAGGGCTTTATCCTCTGATCAGCTTTGGATTGGGATGGATCGGGTTTCTTTTTGGTTTCCAGCTGGAAGTCAAGTACCTTCGTCGATTTTCCAGAAAGTTCATCGCCCTCTCTTTTCTTCAATTTCTGTTAGTTTTTCTCGTTGTCGGAGCGTCATCGAGTTTCGTTCTGAGATGGATTTTTCCTTCACAGCCTCTGTCTATTCTTTATGGCCTAGCCGTGGCCTTGGGTCTCCTGGGTACCTTGAGTTCACCGACTCTGCTCAATTATGCTTCGACACGAATCCCGAAGAAGGGGGATTATTATTATTTGGCCCGCTTCCTCGTCAGCGTCAGCGGATTTTGGGGGATTATAGGTCTAGCTGTGATATCCTCTTTCTGGCATTTCCCCCTTTTAGAGAGAATAATCTTAGGTAAAGGTTTAATTCTTTTTCTTTCCCTGTTTCTTTTTGCCGCTCTATTCGGGTTTATCTTTCATTTCCTGACTGTCAAGAGGGTCTCAGAACAGGATCTGTTTGTTATCCTGTTGAGCGCAGTGTTTTTTGGCTCAGGGGCTGCTTTCTACTTTAACCTGCCCCCGCTTTGTGTCTGCATGGTCATGGGAATTGTTTTTTCCAACCTGACAAAGAGACACGAAAAAATCTATCCTCTTTTGTTATCCTCCGAGAAGCCTTTCTATATTCTTTTCCTTATCCTCAGCGGCGCGCTCTGGGAGCCCCGCTTTGATGACAAGATAGCCATCCTGGTCGGCTGCCTTCTCATCTTGAGGCCCCTAGGATTTTCTCTTCCGTTGAGAGCCTTAGGTAGATTGCTCGATTTTTCTTTCCTCCTGCCGTATCGGTTAGGTCTGTGCTTCCTTTCACCTGGAGGAATTGCAGTCGCCTTTGCCGTCAGTCTAAAGTTGATGTATGCATTTCCGTTAGCCGATACATTTGTTTCAGTGGCGCTCCTGGCGATCATCATCACCGAGTTTATAAGTCCTTGGACCATGAAGATATCACTCTTCGCGTTGGAGTCTGAAAGATGAATATCGGAATCCTGATCATAGTTTTTGCCCTCATGTTCTTCCTCCGCAGCCCATGGACGGGGACCTTTTCTCACCCCACCCAAAGCACTTCCTTGGCCTTTGGCTTTATCATGATTTTTGCCTTCCTCCTCGGGAAGAGCGTGAATAAACTCAAAGTTCCTCAGATAACCGGCTTCATTCTGGCTGGGATAATCTGCGGGCCTTTTGTTCTCAAGATGCTCACCGCAGGAGAGGTCGAGGATTTGCAGCTCCTAGACGGTTTAGCTTTAAGCCTGATTGCCCTGACAGCAGGTGGAGAGATGGACAGACACAAGCTGAAAGGGGAAAAAAAGGCTATCTTCTCGCTTGTCCTTTTTCAAACCGTTGCCATCATCGGTGGTTTTATCCTTTTTGGCTTGGTGGGACGCGTCTTTTTTCCGTTTTTTGCCGGGAAAACAGGTCCCCAAATCCTGGCTATGACTATTCTTTTAGGAAGTCTAGCAACAGCCACCTCTCCTTCGACCACGATTGCGGTCATGACTGAAGCCAGAGCCAAGGGAAGATATACGGAAATTCTGTTGAGCACGGCTGTGGTGAAAGATTTTATAGTCATCATCCTCTTTGCCTTTTCGCTGTCTGTCGCGAAATCTTTGCTTTTCCCGACCGAAGCATTCGACACCTCTTTTCTCCTGGGGATTTTGGCCGAGATCGGAGGCTCTCTCCTTTTAGGTGGGATTGTTGGGGCCGGAATCATCCTTTATTTACGGTATATAAGAAAAGAAATCACGATTTTCATCCTCGGAATTGCCTTTTTCAGCTATCAGATCTCAGAAAGCTTCGGTTTACATGCGCTTCTTGTCTGCTTGCTGGCTGGTTTCTTGGTAAAGAATTTTTCCTCTCATGGAGAGAGCTTGATATCGGCCATCGAGAGGAGTTCACTTCCAGTTTTTGTCATTTTCTTTGCCATTTCTGGCGCCTCGATCAATATCCAAGCCCTGGAGAGGAATTGGGCTTTAGCCCTGATCTTAGTCATCTGGAGAGGCTTTCTTAAATTTGCGGGGACTTACGCTGGCGGACAGCTAGCTGGTGAGGATGCTGTGGTTCGGAGGAAGAGTTGGTCTGGTTTCATTTCTCAGGCTGGCGTGGCCCTGGGGATGGCGATTATCATCGAGAGAACATTTCCATCATGGGGAGTGGAGTTTAAAGCCCTGGTTTTAGCCCTGATCGGGATCAATCAGATCATCGGTCCTATCCTTCTCCAAAGGTTCCTGGACAACGTAGGAGAAGCAGGCAAAAAGTAGCCGGGCCCTTTTCTGTCAGAGTATCCGCAACCCAGCAACTCAGATTCAATGTGTGCTTAGATTAATACCTCGGATGGGAAGCTTAATATTTTTAAGAGTAGAAGTCGATGATGTGCTGGCCCTGTCCCACCTGGACGGAGGTTTCTATCGCTCTGTGGGTGAGTTCAATGGCTTGGGAAACCGCCCGTTCGACCGCTAGACCTTTAACGATGTAGGCTAGAAGGCTGGCAGAAAGAAAACAGCCTGTGCCGTGAACTTTTTTGGGCAATCTGTGCCTGTCAAAGACGTGATGTTTTTTCCCATCGAAGAAAATGTCTGATATCTCGTTTCCGAGATGGCCCCCTTTGATCAGACAGGGGATCTGCATCTTTTCAAAGATGATCTCGCCCGCTTTTTTCATATCTTTCGGCTTGTTCACCTCGATTCCAGCGATCATCGATGCTTCTTTCAGGTTTGGAGTGAGGAGAGTGGCCTTTCCTCTCATTTCATTGACGTATTCAGGAATCGCCTCTTCCTCCACAAGCCAAGAGCCGGAACTCGATTTAAAGACAGGGTCCAGGACTCTAGGAATTCGGGGGTGGCTGGCTAAAATTCTGGCCACGGTCACCGTGTTTTTTTTTGAACCGATCATCCCGACCTTGATCCCGGAGATAACGACATCCTCAGCAAGGGTTTGGTATTGGCTCCAGAGGAATTCTGGGGAGAGACAATGGAGCTCACTAACGCCCCTCGTGTTTTGAGCAGTGAGAGAGGTCAGGATGGCCATCCCCAGGAAACCAAGTTCCCGGAAGGCCTTTAAGTCGAGTCCGACACCTGCGCCGGATGTGGGGTCGAAACCAGCAACAGACAGGAGTATCTTGCTTGTCAAATCGAATTCCTTACGTAAATTCATTTTAATAGAAAAAAATGGGAAATACTAGGGAACTGAAAAGGATACTTACTTCTTCTTCATGTTGTTTTACGTTTATCCTGAGATGTGTTAATATATTAACCCGATTTGTGATGAACTTCAGGGCGCACATTTTTGTCCGGGGCAGGGTCCAAGGCGTTTTTTTCCGTGACCACACAAGGAGGTGGGCTTCCTCTCTCGGACTCACCGGCTGGGTCAGGAATTTATACGATGGTCGGGTCGAGGTCATGGTCGAGGGAGAGCGAGATATAATAAACAATCTTATCAATCGCTTGGAGGAAGGTCCGCCGCTTTCCCATGTTGAGGAGGTCAAAGTCAGCTGGGAGGACTACCAAGGAGAATTTGATGAGTTCAGGATAACCTGGGCTGACTTTTGATGGGGGAGAAGAGATTGGACTTTTTAAAATTCGGATTGAGGGCAGAGCTTAATCCAGAAAGGGAAAGATAAGCCATGTTTAAAATAGCAAAAAAAAACCAGCCATCTGTACAAGTTTTTGAGGGAGTTATCCGGACCACCCTGGCCTGTGGCAAGGATGTCTTGATGGCCAGGTTTGAATACCAAAAGGGCTCGAAGGTTCCACCCCATAAGCATTCCTACGAACAGGTCACGACAATCATCAAAGGGGAACAGAAAATAATCATCAACAGGAGTGGAGAGAAGCAAGAATGGATCATTAAGAGTGGAGACTCCTACATCGTTCCGGCCGGTTATGAACACGAACAGTTCAGCCTCAAAGAATCTGTGACTGTTGATGCTTGGAGTCTCAGCCCCTGATTACCCAAACACCCTTGACAGAATATATCTCTTTTTTAGCCTTCCTTGCTGTTTCTAAAAAATTAGACTGGCGACAAGGGCTTGTGGCCCTTAGGCGCTGTTGAAAAGCCATTCTCTTTTTATCTGTTCTTTCTTAAAATTCTGATCCCCGGCGGTTGAGCTTAATCCGATGGAGTCCTCCTTTGTTTTTCAGGAAGAAGGTGAAAAGGAGTCATCTGGATGAGATTAATGAAAAGGAGGAATCAGTGTGGTTTTTTTTGCTCCAAAAATTTCTGCCGACATAAGGGTGAACAAAAATAGTATTCCTTTCCTTCATGGATTTCTTTAAGGGCATCTTCCTTGGGGAGATAGGTGTTGCACACTTCATCTTTGACCATCAGTCCGGAGGATTGTTTGGGCGCTTGTGGGCGTTTGCTGACTCTGCCCAGGGTCCGGAAGAATCGCAAAAGAAGGTAGATCAGGTAGATCAGGAGTCCGTAGAGAATAATCTTAATCACTTGCATTATTTTAAATGTAGAGGAATTCGAAGAGCGTGTCAAACCGACGTGACGAGAGGGAAAAATTTTCTTGATTGTTCACCGGGTAAAAAGTAATATGATTACCCTAGGCTGTCCAAGCTAGGAGCTGATCCTGGATCAATAAAAGATATGGCCGTTCGTTATCATATCCATATTTTTTTCAAAATCATAAGGGAGATAAAATGGACTTTTCATTGACCGAAGAACAAGAGATCTTAAGAGATTCCATAAGAAATTTTACTCAGAAAGAAATCCAGCCCTACGTAAAAGAGAGCGATGAAAAAGGGAAGTGGCCGGAGCAACTGACCGGAAAACTGGCTGAGATGGGGTTGTTAGGGATCATCATCCCGACAGAATATCAAGGAGCTGGCTACTCCAATGTCGATTATGTGATTATCCTGGAAGAGATTTCCAAGGTCGATCCTTCTGTGGGTCTCGCTGTCGCCGCTCACAACTCCCTCTGCTCTAATCATCTTAACCTGTTCGCCAGCGAAGAGCAGAAGAAGAAATATCTGACACGTTTGGCCTCCGGTCAGACCCTAGGCGCGTGGGGGTTGACCGAACCCGGGGCAGGATCCGACGCTGCTGCGCTGAAAACGAAAGCTGTAAAGCAGGGTGACCATTGGCTGCTCAACGGGACGAAGATCTTCATCACCCACGGTTCGTTGGCTGAGATTTCAGTGGTTATGGCTGTCACAGACCCTGAGAAAGGGAGAAAGGGCATTTCCGCCTTTATCTTAGAAAGAGGCATGGAGGGATTCAGACCGGGGAAAAAAGAGGATAAGCTGGGAATCAGAGCCGCAGATACATCTGAGCTGATATTCGAGGATGTCCAGGTGCCTGCAGAGAACCTGATCGGGCAGGAAGGAGAAGGATATCGACAATCCATGGCTATCCTGGACGGGGGCCGAGTGAGTATCGCCGGGTTTTCGCTGGGGATTGCAGCCGGCGCATTAGAGTGGAGCCTCAAGTATGCCAAGGAACGGGTTCAGTTCGACAGGCCTATCGCAGATTTTCAGGCTATCCAGTGGATGCTGGCCGATGGTTTCACAGAACTGGAAGCCGCCCGCCTTCTGACTTACCGGGCAGCATTCCTGGAAGATCAGGGAAAAAAGATACCGAAGGAATCGGCCATGGCTAAGCTTTTTGCCAGCGAATTGGCTGTCAAGGCCTCTTCGATGGCTGTACAGATCTATGGGGGGTATGGTTTTGTCAAGGATTATCCAGTGGAGAAGTTATACAGGGATTCCAAATTAGCCACCATCGGAGAGGGAACATCCGAGATTCAACGGTGGATTATCGCTCAAAAAGTCCTCTCTGAATACTGATCGATAGTACCGAACGCCCTTAACTTCCCTTGCTTTCTCCGCTTTCGAGGAGATGAAAAAGATACACAACAGACAGGAGACCGTGAACACCCTTGCCCAAGAGCTGATCAAGGGCGATCCTAGAGCCATCGCCAAAGCCATCACTCTTGTTGAAAACGACGGCCGGCAGGCAAGAGAGATGATGAAAGATATTTACCCTTACAGCGGTCAGTCGGTCATCGTCGGGATTACCGGAGCGCCCGGTTCTGGAAAGAGTACTCTGGTGGACCAGATGATCCCCTTGCTCAAGAAGAAGGGGAAAAAGATCGGGATCGTGGCCGTGGATCCATCCAGCCCCTTTACTGGGGGGGCCATCCTGGGGGATAGGATTCGGATGATGCGGCATAGTGTTGATCCTGATGTTTTTATCAGGAGCATGGCCACCCGGGGCCATCTGGGGGGGTTGGCCAAAACCACCGGTGAGGCCATCACTGTCCTGGAGGCCGCCGGCAAGGATTTTATCCTCGTCGAGACTTTGGGTGTGGGCCAGGATGAAGTGGAAGTGGTCAAGCTGGCGGACATCGTGATCGTTATTCTCACACCTGGAACAGGGGATGATATCCAGATCTTCAAAGCAGGGATCATGGAGATTGCCGATGTTTTTGTCCTGAACAAGGCGGATTCTCCTGATACAGATAAAGTGGAGAGGCAGCTCAAAGCCATTCTCCAGTTGAGCCTCAGAAAAGAGGAAATAACCCCGGTCGTCAAAACAGTCGCCACTAAAGGAACAGGAGTTGCCCAGTTGATCGATATCCTCGACAACCTGATATCGAGTGCGAATAAGCAGCAACAAGAAACCAGAAAGAAAAAGCTGATCTCTTGGATGCTCAGGGACATCATCAGTGACCGGATCTACCAGGAAATAGCGAAGAGAATTCTGGCTTCTGTTTGGGATGAGTTCGTCGAGAAAATCTATAGAAGAGAAATGGACCCCTATTCCGTGGCCGAAAGGCTCGTCAAAGAGATCAAGGGGAGCTGAACTGAAACTGAACCTGGATCACACAGGCAATCGCTCACTCTCTTTTCTGAGCATAGAGAGACATGACCCAATGGGCGAAAGCCTGGGCATCCTTTAGGTCTTCTGAGTCAGGATGGGAATGAGCAGAGGCCGCCATTTCTGCCCAGACTTTGTGTTCCGGAGACTTCATCAGGACATCCAGAGCTTCATGGGAAACTCTTCCCCGGCAAGAAAAGGTCCCCAGCACTTTGGCCTGTGCGGCCAGGACGACCGCGTGTTCAAGGGCTTCCCGGGACAAGGGACTTCCGGTGATTGAACCGTGGGTCGAGAACAAGGCCAATTTTTTTCCTTCAGGAATTGTCTTGAGAAATTTCTCTACCTTGAAAGGGACACCGTGGGAATGGACCGGGAACCCGATGAAGATGAGCTTATATTGTTCTAGATCCTCGACCTCGCCCACAGGAAGGAAAGAGGTGGCCTCTGGGAGAGCTTCGGCTATGGCCTCGGCGACTTTTTTTGTGTTTCCGGTTAAACTGAAGTAGGTGACAAGAAATTTTTTCATGGCGGATCACTCACTTACTTAAGACGGTTTCCTCTGCAGACGAGACGTTGAAAGTTTCATCCATTCATTCGGGCCCTTATTTTTCCATAATCAGAGAGAAAACGCCAACTATTTATGGGATAGGCGAGAAATTTTTTTCCGTTATAGAGGGGGGAGTAGGGAATAGCCAAGAATTCAGTCGATCAAGAGTTAAGCCTCGGTGTTCAAAGGAAGCTTGATCGATATAATCGTTCCCTTCCCCTCCTGACTTTCAGCTTGGATGGTGCCCCGGTGACTCTCGATGATTTTCTTGGTTATGGCCAGACCTAAACCTGTTCCAGCTTCTTTAGTCGAAAAGTAGGGTTCGAAAATGTTATCCAAGACAATTTTTTTCATCCCTATTCCTGTGTCACTGATTTCGATTTTCATGCTGTTTGCTGTGCGGGCGACCTTGACCTGAATTTTCCCTTTTTCTCGGATTGCTTCTGTGGCGTTAATCAGAATGTTCCTTAATGCAATTTTAAGTTTTGCCTTATCGGCGATGAGATGGAAGTCTTGGCCTTCATAAATTTCTTTAAACCTGATCCTCTCGGCCAGTATTTTTTTGTAGAGTTCCACGGTTTCCCGGATGGTTTCTCTAAGGTCGATGGTCTGTTTTCTGAGGGGCGTTTCTTTCGAGATCTCTAAGAAATCATGCGAGATTTTTCTCAAATTTTCGACTTCTTTGATGATGTAAGAAGCGGATTCTTTCAGGATGCGGTCCAAATCTTGAGGCTTGTCCTCGAACACCTTCAGGATGTGTTCTGCTGAAAGCTGGATAGGTGTCAGAGGATTTTTTATCTCGTGAGCCACTTTGCGGGCCATTTCAGCCCACACCACCTTTTTGCTCATCTCCGCCAGCTCCTGTTGATGCTGCTTCAAGCTGGTGACCATGGCATTGAATCCATCGATGAGAGTCTTCATTTCATCCTGTGGTTTGTGTTGGATAGATATCTCGAGGTTTCCCAGGCTGACTTCTTTGGTCCCGACAAGCAGCTTTTTTATCGGGGTGATGATCGTTCCCCCGATGCTTCGGGCAAAAAACATGACGACAGCCGCGAAAAAGACAGAAATTAAAAACAGAAATTCGATCAACTGGGCTGTGGCATCAGATATTTCCTGTTGTTCCAAAGGGAAGGGGAGGGAGAGGAGGAGTTGTTGCTGGCCGAGAAAATAAGGAATGGTCAGGGTATGGAAGGTATAGTCTCCGATCTTCTGGATTTGGGTGATCAAGGGAGTGTTCTCGTAACGAATTTTATAATAGATTTCTCCATCCACGAGTTCAGGGAGGAGGCCGGCATCAAAAAATTCACGGCGGCTGGAGGAAATAAGGTTTCCGTCTTGGTAGAGATTGACATCGTTGGAAATGGTGGAGCTTATCCAGAGGACGACATTCTCGGGAGGCAAGGTTGGCGACAATTGTTCTTCCTGTTGAAGGAAGAAATAGTCCTTCATCACCCGCTGGGCCAGGTTGGCGTGGATTTCGGCTTTTTCTGTGAATTGCTGGGTAAAGATACGGCTGAAAAAATTACGGGTGAAAATGGTGAAGAGGAGAAGGGGAATGATGGCCACGACAAAAAAGGAGATGTAAACACGATTCGAAAAGGACCAGAGAGGATGCCGGAATTCTCTTTTTTTGGGATTCACAGCCAAAAAGATGAACATGAGGAAGGAAAAAATAAAATATAAGAAGAAAAGCTTTAGATACTCCACAATGTAATCAAAAACATTTTTTACAGGTAAGAAGAGGGCATATATCTTGCTGTTGCTCCGGAAATAGAAGCACTCAAATTTCTTGTTTTTCGCCTTAAAACTGGCCCAGAGGGAACCAGATGAGGCCTGAATATCCTCTAAGAGAGGGGGAGAGATACCTGAAGAGATTTTGTCAGGGTCGAAGATGAGTTTGGCGTTGAGATCATAAATGGCAAAACCCAGGTCGAATTGATTGAGAGAGGGAAGAGAGGAAACTCGGAGAAGTTCGAAATAGGGATTAGCGGAATAGAGGAAAGGGAGCATATCGTAATCGACGAGAAGATACAGAATCATCCGTCCTTGGTATCGCTCTTCTTTTAACCAATCCTTGTAGGCTATAAGGAAGTCCTTCTCTTTGCCCATGAAGGGCACGCTCTGACGAAGGATGGTCCAATCGCTTGACAGGGGCAGGTCATAGTCAAGACGGAATAGGCTGGGAACGTTCAAAGAAAAACGAGATAGAATAGCGCCCTCAGCGCTCAATATCTCGAGGCTGGAATACCAGTTAAATTTGGCGATCAAGGTTCTTTCCCAGATAGAACGGGCCAGATCCCTCGGCTCACTATTCTCGAGGAAAGAGATGATCGAATCTGTTCTTTTTTCGATCTCAGGAAAAGATTCCCTCATCAGAAAGTGTCCCCAGTGTTCTTGAGACTCGATGATATTCGGGAGAGTGTGCTCGATCAGAAGGCGGTTCCGGTAAGACGTGAAAACATGGAGAGAGACATAAATAAAAAGAGTTCCGATCAGGAATGAGGTCAAGAGAGCCAATTTCTGATCGACCTTTTTGGGCAACTCCGCCAAAAAAAAGATCGAGAGAATGACGAAGGCTTGAAGAACGAGGAGAAGGGAGGGGGTTTTCTCGTGGATGAGGAGAAAATAAACAGCAAACACCAGAAGAAAAATAACGAGGAAGGGAAGCACCCGGCGGGTCGTGGGTGAGAGGAGATGCCTTCCGATGAAGAGGATCAGGGCCAAGCTGAGAAAGAAGAAGATAAGGCTGAGATGAACGAGAAGGAAGGGGGGGCTGAAGGAAAACCGGAGGAGATTAATGTTGGAATGGAAAACGAGGCGGAAAAGTATTTCTTGGAAAATAGCGGTCAGGAAGATGATCCCGGCAACAAAAATCAGATGAGTCCCTATCATGAGCGGGACGGAAGAGGCTGTACTTCTCTCTTTCTGGAGGTTACGGGAGTGGAACCCGATGCTCAGAACGATCAGAAACAGGAAGAAGGAAGTCAGGAAAATATCAGCAGGAGACTTCGTAAAATTCCAGAAAGATAAAAAACTGGATACAGTCGGAGAGAAGTAAGACAGAGATTGAATTTTCTCAAGCTGACTGAGAGGAAAAAAGAGAGCTCTGAGCCCAGCCAAGATCAGGATAACGGAGATGAGGGACATAGCCTTTCGTTCCTTGTGGAAGAGGGGAGTTTTCACGATGGACAGAAGAAGGAAGAGGAGGGCAAGACCGAGCGCCAGATAGAAAAAGAGGAGGGTGTATTCTTTGAGCGATGAGATTCTGGCTGAGAGAGCTGGAGAGGAAAGCCTCACCGTGGCTGCGATTTTTCCCCTTTCGTTCCTGAGAGGGAAGAAAATCGTTTGGACCTCATCTTGGAGGCTGGGCTGGCCGATGTATTCGTCCTTATGCCTGGAGAAAAAAGTCTCGACACCCGAGACATCCTCTCTATAGTCTCTATAATCCACAAAACAATTGCCCAGTAATTTGGAGCTCAGGAAGTGATATTCTTTGAGATAGGGAGCTTGGAGTTGCGGCTTGAAAGCTAAGAGTCGGTAATGGGCGAGGATTTTATCCAAGCGGATTCTTTGGGTGAAGACGAGATAGACCGAGGCTTTGTCTCGGATCAGGAGAGAGCCATCGGCCTGGTCGATATCATCCCCTCTCCTCCAGCGAGGGAACAGAGGTCTTAGATCAATCACGTTGCCCATCCAGAGCATGAGATCGCCCCTGCTGTTGTAGTAGGCAATCCCCTCTTTTTTTTTGTCTAGATTAAGCTCCTTGAATAGGGCAAAAATCTCCTTTTCCTTTTCAGGGAAAGAGGAAGAAGAGAAAAATTTTTCCTTATTTTTAAGCTCGGTTATCAACTGGGAGTATTCGGCCTTGATGGCTTTGGCTTGATTCCTTAAATGATTGAGGCTGTTTTGGTAATAATTGGAAGAGATGAAGGTGGGGAGGATGGAGAAGAGGCCGATCAGGAGGGCTGCCAGGAATAAGCTGATTAGAAAACCGTAGAAATAAGGGCCTCGCGAGGTCGGGATGAAGGATATCTTCAAATTTTTTCTGCCTTTATTTCAGTAATCTTCCAGGAGGTTTCCAGAGGCATAGCTGTTTTCGTTAAATAGAAGAAGACATGAAATACATACTGGTTATTGGTTTTTTTATTCTTGAAGGACCACCTGGTTTTAAGGATCAGATTATTTTTCTCAGACGAAAGAGAGTATTCTTCTTCGGAATAGAATTCGAAGGTCAGGTAAGAGGCAAAAATATTCTTCCAGAGGAAATAAGCCTGCTGATGGGAAAGTTGATCAGAAAAGGAAATCGGGTCTGGAAGTGAAATGTTAATTGAGCTTCGTGAAGAAAACCACTGATAAAGCATTTTGGGGTTGTTTTGGAGGAAGGACATCTCGATATTTTCGGTAGGGGGGGAGACGGCCGCCGAAAAAATGAGCACGATGGAGATAAAATAGGCCACGTAGAAAGTTTATCATAGCTCTTTCGGATGAGGCAAGTAAGTGAGGAAGACAGTAACTAATATTAGCGCAATAATTCGTGTGACATCCTCTCTTGGGCGGCCTGGATACCGCCCTTGAGCCCCAGTAGCGGAGGGGGGTCCCATCGGCTTTTCCGATGGGGGGAACCGACGGGACTGGTTCCCCGGGGTTCGGGGGCTGAGGGCGGATTCAAGCCGCATAGATATCGCAACCTTATTTACTCAGTAAACAGTTCACAGTTAAAAATAAGATATCTTTCTTAGCTGACAGGGGATAACTTAAGGAAATGTCAGAGCCAAGAAACAGAATTCAGGGTGTTTTTACCTTGGGAGTTTTCATCTCAGAAGAGACGATTGCTTTGAGTTCTTCTCTGATTTTGTCTATTTTCTCCAGCTTGCTCGATATCTTGGAAAAGAGGGCTTCTTGGCTCTTGATTCCCTCCTGGATCAGGAAAGCTGCACTCTCCGATCTGCTTTTGAAAAGACCGGCCTCGACCAGCATCCCCAGTTTTTTGTTGCAATCATCATTCACCCTTATGGTCAGGACTGTATTCCTCGACGCCAGGGCTTTGTCGATAACTCTCTTAATGGATTCAGCCGTCTTCGTGGCAAACTTCTCCACATGGTTACCCAGTTCGTCAAGGGGACTTTGATGTTTTTTTCCTTCGGGTTTTGTTTTGGTTTGATTTTTGGGGGGGTCACTCTTCATGACTAGCCTCTTGTAATTTGTAATTTAATTACAAAATACAAGAATTTGAACTGTCTGTCAAGTTCTTTTTTTAATTCTTTTTTTTGAATTCGGAAGGATCAGAATCGTCCCCTGAAGCTCGATCTTACCGAGGAATGCTGAGGAATTTCTCTCAAGATTGGAAGGAAGACTGAATTTTTAGGGACGAATATTCTGGGAGAAGAAGAATCTTTATTCTGCTTCTTCTGCTTTTTCGGTGTCTTCCTGTGTTTCTTCTTCGAGCTTTTTGGCTCGCCGGGCATCCTTTATGCTGCTGATTCCGGCAATAAGAGCGATCAGTCCGCCAAAAAAGAGAATGGGTGGAATAAATCCAAACACAAGTTCATAGAATTCACGCCACCAAACAAAAATGACGAGGTAAACACCTGCGGCCATAGCGACCAAGCCTCCGATGATGGCGAGTACTTTTCCCATTTTGACCTCCCTCAAAATTTGAGATATATTATTTTTTCGAGCCGCATTATAACAAAACGAATTCCAGGAAGCAAGACACTTTCTTTTTTGTCAAATCGCTTCTATTTTACCCTTTTGATTATAGACCTGAGTTGATCATTCGGATAGAATATCAGGAACAGAAAACAAAGGAGGTTAAAATGATTATCGACTTCAGAAAGCCTATTCAGCTGATAATAGTCTTGTTTCTTGTCCTCGGTCTGAGTCTGAACTTAACCGCTTCGGAGGGGAATGGCCCTTTTCTGATCGGCGGCCTTGAAATAGCGCCAGGCGAGACCAAATCAGGTTTTTTATCCGTCGAGGAGAAGGATGGACTTGGCACCTTTATCCCTTTGACTGTTATCAACGGCGCGTTCAGAGGAAAGGTTTTAGCCCTTGTGGCTGGTGTCCATGGGTATGAATATCCGCCGATTCTGGCCCTTTACCAGTTGAAAAAGATGATCGACCCCGCCTCCTTGTCCGGGACGATCATCCTGGTTCATATCGCTCATCTCCCTGCTTTCCAAAAGAGGATCATCTACTACAATCCCTACGATTGGAAGAATTTAAACCGCGTTTTTCCGGGCAATCCTCAGGGAACAATCTCCGAGCGGATCGCCCACGTCCTGAAGGAAGAAGTGATCAAGCGGTCTGATGCGGTCATTGACCTGCACTGCGGGGACGGCAATGAAGCTCTGATCCCCTACTGCTACTGGATGGTCAGCGGTGACGAGCACATCGATAAAGTCAGCAAAGACATGGTGCTGGCTTTCGGCATCAAGCATATCATCATCGATCAATTTCGTCCCAAGGACCTGGCCCATTCCAAATATCTTGGCAACACGGCCATTCTGCTTTCAAAACCCGCCATCACGACAGAATCGGGATACTTGGGAAAGACAGATGAAGAATCCATAAGCCGCAACATCAAAGGCCTTTTCAGCGTGATGCGGCTTTTCCAGATGATTGAAGGGGATGCTGAGCTTGTCTCGGATCCTGTTTGGATCGACCACTACGAGGTCATCTACTCCAAAAGCAACGGCCTTTTCTATCCGGAAGCCAAGATGGGCTACTGGGTCAGGAAGGGAGAGAAGGTCGGGTATCTCACAGATTACCTCGGCGCAGTGCTCGAAGAGCTTCGGGCCCCGTTCAGCGGCATTCTGCTTTACATCATCAACACCCCACCCATCAACGAGGGAGAACCTCTTTTTGAGGTGGGGAGGATAAAAGAAGAAGAGGAGACCAGAGCAGGTCGATGACCATAAAAGCTGTCATTTTTGATATGGATGGGACAATCTTCGATGTGCCCTATGACTGGAGTAAAATAAAAGCCGATCTGGAAACTCAAGGGAAGCCCATCCTTCCCTATCTCAGCCATCTAGAGGAACCAGAGAAATCAAAAAAATGGCGAGTCCTGGAGAAGTATGAGAGTCAAGCCACTCAGAAAGCCGTCCTCAAACAAGGGATGAAAGAATTCTTGGATTTTTTAGCTCAGAAAAAGATAAAGCAGGCTCTGGTTACGAATAATGCTCGCCGGAATGTGACCTACCTTTTGGATAAATTTGATCTGAGGTTTGACTGTGTGATTTCTCGGGAAAGGGGATTGTGGAAACCTTCAGGAGCCCCGTTCTTTGCGGTCTTAGAGGAATTAGGGATTCAAAGCGAAGAGGCCTGTGTGATCGGGGACTCCCCTTTTGATATTCTAGCTGCCCGAGAATCCGGGATCGCTCGAGTTTTTATCCTGAGCAAGGACAAAAAAAGATTCGCTTCCTTTGATGTCGAGGTGTTTTCCTCAGTCGACGCCTTGAAATTGAGGCTAAAAGACCTGATCTCAGCAGGGATGACAGGACAGGATGGAAACGTTTTCCGGCCTTCCGGCAAAAAATCCAGGTAACAGTTTGGGCTAATCTGAAGTTTTAATCCAATGAGAAGGCAGGATTCCGTTGAGGAGGCGAATCATGAATAAAGAGCTTTTACGAAAATTCTCTGCGCTCTCTCTTCTGATGGTTCTGGTTTCATCCGGAACGAAACTTCAGGCCGATGGATTCATCGTTCCCGTTCCCAAGCCGGGTGAGAAAGTCCCCGCCTTGACGGTAAAATATCACAGGGTGGATATCAAAATCCAAAATCAAGTGGCCACCACCGCCATCGATCAGGTGTTCTTGAACAATCATCCTCGAGACATTGAAGGAATTTTCATCTTCCCTCTTCCCGAAAAAGCGGCTATTTCAGAGTTCGCTATGTACATTGGTGAAAGGAGAGTCGAGGGAGAAATCTTGGCTGCAGATGAAGCCCGTCGTGTTTACGAGGACATCGTTCGTCGACTCAAGGATCCGGCTCTTCTCGAGTATGTGGGACGCAACATGTTTCGGGCCCGGGTCTATCCGATTTCTGGCAGAGGAGAGAAGAGAATCAGGATCTCTTATTCCGAGATTCTGAGAGCTGAGAGGGGCCTTATCCGTTATGTATATCCCCTGAACACCGAGAGGTTTTCTCTCCATCCGATCGAGGAGGTCACGATTTCTGCCGGGATTGAGTCCAAAACGGCTCTTACCAACATCTACTCCCCCTCTCATAAAATATCTATCAGGAAAGAGGGGGAGGGGAAGGCCCGGGTTAGCTTCGAGGGGAAGGACATAAAACCCGACAAGGACTTTATTCTGTATTACTCTCTTGCTCAAGACGATATCGGAATGTCTTTCATCAACAGCCAAGATCTGGAAGACAACTATTTTATGCTCCTGGCCTCTCCTCGCTACGTGAAAAAGCGGGAGAGAGTCTTGAAAAAAAACTTAGTCTTTGTTATTGACAGTTCGGGAAGCATGAGAGGGAACAAGATTGCTCAAGCCAAGGAAGCAGCCCGTTTTGTCATCGATCATCTGGATGAAAAGGATCAGTTTTCTGTTGTTGATTTCGATGACGGAGTGGAGACGTTTGCGGCTGAGCTTGTCGAGGCTAAGCCAGAAAATAAGACAGAGGCCCTCTCTTTCATCGAGGGCATAGAAGATTCGGGCGGGACCAATATCAATGAAGCCCTCCTGCGGGCGCTTCGGATGGCAGAGCCCGGGGAGAGGCCGAATTATGTCCTGTTTCTCACGGATGGCCTCCCTACGGTGGGAGTCACGGAAACAGCCGACATCCTGAGAAATCTCGACAGAGCCAACGCGTTGGGATGCCGTGTCTTTGTTTTCGGGGTTGGGAACGATGTCAACACCGATCTTCTGGACAGGATTTCATCTCAAAACCGAGGGACCTCAGTCTATGTGGGTGAGGATGAAGACTTGGAACTGGCCCTTTCGAGTTATTATGAAAAGATCTCATCTCCTCTTCTCTCGGATATCGAGATCGATTTCAGGGGAATAGATGTCCAAGAGGTATTCCCTCGGATTCTGCCCGATCTCTTCCGGGGCTCACAGCTGATCATGACCGGAAAATTCAAAGGAGAGGGACCGGTCAGGGTGACTCTTAAGGGCCAAGTGGGCAAAGAAAAGAAGACTTTCATTCTGAAGGAGCAGGAATTAGAGAGACAGGCGACTTATGATTTCCTGCCGCGACTCTGGGCCACGAGAAGAATCGGCTACCTCCTCCAGGAAATACGACTCCAGGGGGAAAAGGACGAACTCGTCGAGGAAGTTGAAAAACTTGGATTAAAATATGGAATCGTCACCCCCTATACCTCCTTTCTCGTGACCGAAAAAGAAAGACTGACTCTGGAGGCGGCCGCTCCTGAAGCCAAGACCGCTATCACGGCCCGGGAAGTCACCGGAGCCGGTGCTGTCAAGGCGGCTCGTGTTTCCCAAAAATTCAAGGCCCAGGATAGAGCCGAGGAAGTGCTGTCTCAAAACATAAGGTATAAGAGAGAAAAAACATTCTATTTAAGGGAAGGATTCTGGGTGGACAGCTCTTATCAAGAAGGGAGTCCAGTCAAAGAAATTCGCTTCAACTCGGATGACTATTTCCGTCTTCTCGCCGAGAATCCCGGGATAGCTCCTTACCTCTCTGTGGCCAAGAATCTGATCGTTTTCTACAAAAACATGAACTACAAAATCATCGAATAAGAGACGGAGGATTTTCTGTAAACGCAGTAAATAAGGTTGCAATCTCTATGCGGCCTGAACCCCGAACCCCGAGGGAACCAGTCCCGTCGGTTCCTCGCGGCTTGCCGCGGGGCATATCAACCGATCGTCAATCAACATCTCCATATCCTTGATTAATGTGATATTGGATGAGACCTTTATTTGGCTTATCCGTACTTTATTTATTATCCCATCACGGAAATAGCTTATGATGCTTGCGATAAGGCTTGATTTATCGTTTCTTGTTGATACAATGAAAAAAAACTTTAAGGTGATGATATGCAACAAGAAAAACTGTTGCTGATTCCTGGTCCCAGTCCTGTCCATCCGCGGATCACTCATGCTTTGTCTCTTCCCACTGTGTCTCATGTGGGAACCGAATTCGTTGAAGAGTTTAAACAGGCTCTGGCCAATTTGAAAAAAATCGTATTTTGTGAGAGGGGAGAACCCTTCATCATCGCCGGTGCTGGCACATTAGCCATGGAGATGGCTTTGCTGAATACAGTGGAACGAGGCGAACGCTTTCTGATTCTCTCTCAAGGCTATTTCGGAGAGAGGATGTCGCGGATTGCGGAAAGCTTTAATTTGTCCTATGACCTCATCCAGAGTGATTGGGGTGAAGCTGTCCCTGTAGATTCACTCGCCAAGAAACTCTCAGAGGAAAATTATGCGGCTGTGGTCTCCACTCATGTTGATACAGCCACAGGGGCCTGTGCTCCGGTCAAGGAATACGCCGAGGTGATGAAGGATCAGGGGGGACTTTTTATCGTCGATGGTGTCTGTGCTACAGGTGGAATAGAAGAAAGGATGGACGACTGGGGTGTGGATGTGATTTTGACAGCAGCCCAGAAGTGTCTTGGTGTTCCACCCGGACTGGCCGTCTTGGTGCTTTCCAAAGAAGCGATGGAAAAAAGATCCAAAATAAAGGCTATTCCAGCCTATTATTCGGATCTCCTCAACTGGCTCCCGATCATGAAAGATCCCACGAAATATTTTTCCACACCTTGTGTTAATGAGATCCGGGCCTTCTATGAGGGGACGAAGATTGCTTTGGAAGAAGGCCTGGACAATCGTTTTCTCCGCCATCACCGGATTGCCATGGGCATCAAAGCCGGTCTTGAAAAAATGGGATTTACTAGTTTTACCAAGGTATCTTATTTGGCAAATACCCTTTCCGTGGTCCTCTACCCAGATGGAGTTGAAGATCAGCCCTTCCGGTCGGGACTCTTCGATAATGGGGTTGTGGTAGCTGGAGGATTGGGGCCGGTGGCGGGGAAGGTGTTCCGGATGGGACACATGGGCAATCTATCATACTCACAAGTCTATTTTGCCCTCGAGGCTGTCGAAAAGACCCTTCACTCCTTGGGCTATCAGTTTGACTCAGGATCGGGTTTAAAGGCGGCGCGGGCCATCTTGGAAGAATAGTTTTTAGAGAAGGTGATGGGCAGCGATGTCTTTTTCATCCCGGCAAAAAGAGACGAAGGCGATCAAATGTTGGCCGAGAAAGCTCGACGCCTCTATTTGAAAACAGGGTTTCAGAAGAAGATAGAAGAGAATTCTTTCGTTGCCTTAAAAATTCATTTTGGGGAAAAAGGAAACACGGGTTACATAAGGCCTTCCTGGCTTTTCAAGATTATCCAACAGATCAAGAAGAAAACGGACCGGGTCTTCTTCTCGGATACCAACACTCTTTATTTGGGACAAAGGTCCAACTCTATCCAGCATCTTCTGCTGGCCGCAGATCATGGCTTCTCCCTGGAGAAGACCGGTATTCCTGTGTTCATCGCCGATGGCCTGATCGGTCGGGACGAGGATGAAATCCAGGTCAACCTGGAGCACATAAAATCGGCCAAGATAGCCAGGACTTTTCTCAACACAGATGAACTCCTCTGCTTGAGCCATTTTACCGGTCACATGTTATCCGGTTTCGGAGCGGCCATTAAAAACCTGGGCATGGGGTGTGCCTCGCGGGCGGGGAAGCTCGAGCAGCATTCAGATGTTCACCCCTGGATAAATGAAAAAAAGTGTAAGAATTGTGGGATCTGCTTAGAGTACTGTCCGACTGGGGCCATAATCCAGGAAGAGGGAAGGGCTGTGATCCTCCAAGATAAATGCATCGGCTGCGGTGAGTGTCTCGTGGTCTGCTCGGTCGGCGCGGTCAAGATGAAATGGGATGCCGATTCCCGCCGGGTTCAAGAAAAGATGGCTGAGTATGCCTTCAGCCTAAACCAGAAATTCAAGGGGAAAATAGGGTTCATGAACTTTTTAACCAGGATAACCAAAGATTGTGACTGCATGGCGAAGGATGAACCGGTTATTATCGAGGATATCGGGATTCTGGCCTCTGAAGACCCCGTGGCCGTGGATAGGGCTTCTGTCGACCTGGTCAACAGCCGCAGCGGCAGAGACCTGTTAAGGGAAAATTACAACGTAGATTGGTCAATCCAGCTCTCTCATGGGGAGAGGATCGGGCTCGGGAGCCAACAATACCGGCTGATCGAGCTGGAATGAAATTTTGTTTTTCTTCCAGACTCCAATCAACCGCTGTCTTGTAACCTGAACAAAATCGGGGCGAGGGGATTCGAACCCCTGACCCCAGCGTCCCGAACGCTGTGCGCTAGCCAGACTGCGCTACGCCCCGACTGTTAAAAATCCATTATAGCGATAATACGAAGACAATAAAAGTCATCACCCATCCTGACCTGATACGGACGCAATAAATGACATGACAAAATATACGGCGCCGGGGCCACCCTCAGCCCCCGAACCAGGGGGATATTTCCTCCTGGTCGCAGGCCGGAGGCCGAGAAGGGGAGGCAGCGAGTCTTCGAGCGTTGGAAGGGGACTCAGAGTCCCCTCCAAGCCAGCGGGTCCCCCCTCCGCTACGGGGGCTTGAGGACGGCCTCAGCGCCGACCATAGACTGTCACATCATTTATTACGGTCATAATAATTGGCGAATGAGATCATCTCATTGTCATTCCTGCTCCTTTCCGTCATTCCTGCGTAAGCAGGAATCCAGGCTTGTTCCCGCGGAAGCGGGAATCTAGAACTAAGAAAGACCCTTTTTAGGTATCTCTGGATCCCTGCCTACGCAGGGATGACGGGGAGGGCACTGGGCTCCCGCTACCTGCTACCTGCCTCCGCAGGAACAAGCTTCGCAGGCACAAGCTCTGCGGGAATGACACAGAAATGACATTTCTATTTAATTCAAAAGGAGGAGGGTCAGAGGTGGAGCTCTATGATGTCTTCATCATCCAGGATATAGTCCCTGTTGACTTTCTGGCCTTGATACTTGTTCTTTCCCCAGATACGGGCGTATTTCAATTTTTGGGCAAAATCCTTGTGCACGGCTTTGGCCACATCCATCAGGTTGCTTCCTTTCTTGAAAACGAAAGGTTCGCTGAATTCGACCTTCTTTCCGGGTACTTTGCTGTAAACCCGAAGAATATCCAGGAAATTAAAGATGCCCTTCCTGAGTTCCTCGAGGTTGTCGCCTCGAGAAGCTGAAACAGTGATGACCTTGAACTCGGGAGAAAGGCTCTTTTCGAGCGAAGCCAAGTTTTCGATTGCCTGAGGCAGGTCTACCTTGTTGGCCACAATCAATGTTTTTTTCTGGAAGATATTCTCCGCCTGCAAGGGCTCTCTTTCCTCGGGAACGAACTCGATTCTTTTTTCTGCGAGTTTTTTCAGGATGGTCTGAAACACGTCGATTTGACCAGGGCTTCCTAAATCCAGGACGAGCAATATCCCATCGGCTGCCTTGATCAATTCTGGGTACCAGACTTCCATATAATCGGGTGTTATGGGAGGTGTGTCAACGAGTTGAATCTGAATATTTTCATAGATCATCATGGCTGGGGAGGGAACCCGGGTGGTGAAGGGATAGTCGGCTATCTCAGGATGAGCGTTCGTCAGTCGTTCGATGAGGCTGGATTTTCCTGTGTTGGGCAGCCCGACTAGGACGAGCTGTCCGGCTCCTGCCTTTTCTACCTGATGAGTCGGGCTGTGCCTGGCAATTTTTGGCTTTTTCTGGACGGATGATTTGAGTTTGGCGATCTTGGTTTTGAGCAGGGCTTGAAGTTTTTCTGTTCCCTTGTGCTTGGGAACGATGGAGAGGAGCTCTTCCAAGATGTCAATTCTTTCCTGAGGCGTTTTGGCTGTTTTTAATTTTTTTTCCGCTTCGAAATATTGAGGTGGGAGGTTGGCCGGCATCATGACCTCGCCGTTCAATTATAGTCATTTGTCAGCCAATTTCCAACAGGATCGTTCCACAAATTCCTGGTTTTGGTCTCTGTCCAAGACAGATTTCTGAGCCTGAGACATGGAATAAGCGGAGAAATGGAGAAAATCCTGGTTTTTCCCTAAAAATATGGGAAAAAACGACAAATTTTCTTTACTAAAGACGTCTTATAAGATATAATTAACAGCGAAAAATATGCCCACAGGGTTATGCGAACATCCTGCCTTCATAACCCTCCTTTTTTCTCAAAATCAAAGACAATGAAAGACAGAAAATATACTGCAGAAAGCATCAAGGTTTTAAAAGGATTAGAAGCCGTCCGCAAGCGGCCGGCCATGTATATCGGAAGCACCGGACCCGAGGGGCTGCATCATTTAGTCTACGAAGTCGTCGACAACAGCATCGATGAAGCTCTAGCCGGGTATTGCGACAAGATCGATGTCCTTATTCATGTGGACTCCAGTGTCACCGTTGTTGATAATGGTCGGGGAATCCCGGTAGAGATTCATAAGAAGGAAAAGCGGCCGGCTGCGGAAGTCGTGATGACCACCCTTCATGCCGGCGGAAAGTTCGACACAAAGAGCTATCAAGTTTCGGGAGGTCTCCACGGGGTTGGCGTCTCTGTCGTCAATGCCCTCACCGAGAGACTGGATATGGAGATAAAGAGGAATGGCGGTGTCTATGCCCAGAGCTTCAAAAGGGGGAAGCCGACAACACAGTTAAAAAAAATCGGCAAGACCAAAAATACGGGTACCAAAATCACCTTTAGACCTGATGAGGAAGTCTTTGAGGCCATCGATTTCAATTTCGATATTCTCAGCCAAAGATTGCGGGAGCTCTCCTTCCTGAATAAGGGGTTGCAGATCAGCATCGTCGATGAAAGAAGCGATAGGCGCAATGAGTTCCAGTATAAAGGCGGGATAAAAGAGTTTGTCCAGTACCTGAATCAAAACAAGACAGCTCTCAACCCAAAGCCCATCTATTTTGAGTCCAAGAAGAACGGGATGGTGGTGGAGATGGCGCTTCAGTACAACACGAGCTATTCTGAGACCATCTTCACCTTTGCCAACAGCATCAACACCACCGAAGGAGGAACTCATCTCATCGGGTTTAAGGCGGCCTTAACCCGGTCTATCAACAGCTATGCCAACGCAAACAATTTGATCAAGGATTTAGAACAAAACCTATCCGGAGAAGACACAAGAGAAGGGTTGTGCGCTGTTTTGAGCCTGAAGCTAAAAAATCCTCAATTCGAGGGACAGACAAAGACCAAACTCGGGAATAGCGAAGTGAAGGGGATCGTCGAATCGGCGGTCAACGAGCAGCTCTCTATTTATTTTGAGGAAAATCCAACTATCGCCAAGAAGATCGTGATGAAGATTTTAGAAGCGGCCAGGGTTAGAGAGGCGGCCCGCAAAGCTCGGGACCTGGCCCGTCGAAAAGGTGTGTTGGAATCGACGTCTTTACCCGGAAAATTGGCGGATTGCCAGGAGAAGGATCCCGCCCAGAGCGAGCTTTTCCTTGTCGAAGGCGATTCAGCCGGTGGATCGGCCAAGCAAGCTCGAGACCGCCGTTTTCAAGCCATCCTGCCTTTGAAGGGGAAAATCCTGAACGTCGAAAAAGCCAGATACGATAAAGTGCTCAAGAGCGTGGAAATCGGGACGATCATCTCGGCTTTAGGGACCGGATATGAACCCTCAGAGTTTCAAATCGAAAAACTTCGCTACCACAAAGTCATCATCATGACCGATGCCGATGTCGACGGCTCCCATATCAGAACTCTGCTCCTGACATTCTTCTACAGGCAGATGCCTCAGCTTATAGAGAGGGGCTTTCTCTACATCGCCCAACCCCCTCTGTATAAAATTACAAAAGGCAGAGCTGTTGAGTACTTAAGGGATGAGAGGGTGTTTGAAGAATACCTGATCAGAAAGATATCAGAGGAATTCCAGATCAAAGTCAGCCGAAAAAGAGACTATATCAAGGGGGATAAGTTCCGGAGGTTCTTGAAGAGGATCATCGCCAGAAAAAATTATATCAAGATTTTAGAGAAAAAGAATTTCCCTCTCTTTCTGATCGACATTCTTGTCAACAGCGGAGTGGAAAACCAGGGATTTTTGCAGAAAAAGAAAAATATGGAGAGTATCCAGAGTCTTCTGACAGAGAAGGGGATAGTTTCCGTTTTAAGCAGTGACGAGGAACATGGCCTGTATGAACTGGCTGTCAACTTCCGAGTGAACGGCATGAATGTTTCCTGCAAAGTGAACTTGGGTCTGATCCAATCTGCCGAGTATCAAAATCTGTTCAAGATTCACAAAGAGTTGGAAGACCTAAAGCCCCCATTCCACCTGCTGAGTGATAGTGAAAAGATCAAGATCGACAACGAGGCCAAGCTCCTCGACTATCTCTTCCAGAAGGGCAAAAGAGGAGTTGTCATCCAACGCTATAAAGGATTAGGAGAGATGACTCCTCAGCAGCTCTGGGAGACGACCATGAATCCTGAAGACCGGTTTCTGACTCAAGTCTCCATCCAGGACGCCGTGGAAGCCGATAATGTGTTCACGATCCTGATGGGGGATGAGGTGCAGCCCCGAAAAGACTTTATCGAAGGGAATGCTCTCGAGGCTCAAAACCTAGATATCTGATGTCATCGTTCCTTTAAAAAAGAAAACAATGAGCGAAAAACTTTCTGTGGTCAGTCTTGAAGAAGAGATGAAGCGGTCCTACCTGGATTACGCTATGAGTGTCATCATCGGGAGAGCCATCCCTGACATTAAGGACGGTCTGAAACCGGTCCATCGACGCACTCTGTATGCGATGTATGATGCGGGAAATGCTTGGAACAGGCCCTATAAGAAATCAGCCCGGATCGTGGGCGATGTGATCGGCAAATACCACCCCCACGGCGAGTCCGCTGTCTACGATACTCTGGTGCGCATGGCCCAGGATTTCAGCCTCCGTTACCCTCTGGTCGATGGGCAGGGCAATTTCGGTTCGATAGACGGAGATCCCCCTGCGGCCATGAGATACACCGAAGTCAGGATGAAGAAAGTAGCTCATGAGCTTCTGGCTGATATCGAGAAGAATACCGTCAATTTTATCCCCACGGCGAGGTCATCGACGGGATCATCCATCTTGTCCGCCATCCAAAAGCGAGTTTAAAAGATATCATGAAACATGTTCCCGGCCCTGACTTTCCAACGGGAGGCTTGATCTTTGGAGTTGGAGGAATTGAAGAGGCTTACCGTACTGGAAAAGGGACTTTCATAGTTAGAGCGAGGGCAACCATCGAGAGAGGTCGGTGGCACGACAGAGATCGGATCGTCGTCACAGAGATTCCCTACCAGGTGAATAAGACTAAGATTCTGGAAAACATAGCCGACCTAGTAAACAGCAAAAAGATAGAGGGGATTGCCGATATCCGGGACGAGTCTGACCGGGAAGGGATGAGGATTGTGATCGAGATCCGGAAAGGGGAATATCCTGAGATCATCCTCAACAACCTGTATAAACACACAAGCCTTCAAACCTCTTACGGGATAATCATGCTGTCTATCGTCGATAAGCAGCCAAAAATACTCGGTCTTCTCGACGTGATGCTCTATTTTATCTCTCATCGCCAGGATGTCGTCCGACGTCGCACTCGATTCGAATTGAAAAAGGCCGAGATGAGAGCTCATATTCTGGCGGGTTTGATAATTGCCTTGGATAATCTGGATGAGATCATCAGCCTCATCCGTTCCTCTCGAACCGTTGATCAAGCAAGGAAAGGACTGATCACCAATTTTCGTCTGACTCAAGTCCAGGCCCAAGCCATACTCGATATGCAGTTGCAGAAGTTGACTGGATTGGAGAGGCGAAAAATTCAGGACGAATTCAAAGAATTGAAAAAAACCATCATAAAACTGAGGAAGATTCTGAGCAGTGAAAAAATGATCTTGGATATCATCGCCGAGGAACTCAATGCTGTCAAAGAGGAATACGGTGACGAGAGGAAGACAGAGATCAAATGGGAAATGATCGAGGATCTAAAGGCAGAAGATTTGATTAAAGAGGAAAATGTGGTCATCACCTACACATCCTCTGGCTACGTGAAACGAACCTCCCAGAGTTACTATCATTTCCAGAGTCGCGGCGGGAAGGGGAAGAGAGGTATCAGCATGAAAGCTGAAGATGTGGTCCAGGACCTTTTCATCTGCTCTTCCCACAGCTATCTCCTGTTTTTTACGAATAAGGGCCGGCTCTACTGGCTTAAGGCTTTAGAGATTCCAGACGTGGGAGTCTCCGGAAGAGGAAAATCCATCCGAAATCTCCTCGAATTCAACCCAGAAGAGAAAGTGAGTTCGGTCATCGGACTGAAAGACTTCAACGAAGACCAGTTTGTGGTCATGATTTGTTCCAACGGGAAAATAAAGAAGACAAGGCTGAGTGATTTTAAGAACATCCGGAAGGGAGGCATCATCGCCATCAACGTCGACAAGCGATCCGAATTATTGATGACTAAACTCACGGACGGAAAAAAAGATATCATCATCGGAACCACGCTGGGAAAAGCGATTCGGTTTAAAGAGAGTGAAATCAGACCTATGGGTCGTCAAGCAGCCGGCGTTAAGTCTATGTCGTTGAATCCAAAGGACAGCATCATCGGGATGGTCGTTGTCGGCGATAATGATAAATACATTTTTACGGCCAGCAGCAAAGGCTCGGGAAAGAAAACAGCGATCGATCACTACCCTAGACGCAGAAGAGGAGGAAAAGGGGTGATCAACATCAAGATTAACCCCAAGATCGGCAAGGCCATCGGGATGGAGGGAATTTCTGAGGACGAAATCCTTTTCATTACAGAGTTGGGAAAAGTGATCCGGATAAAGACCGAACAGGTGAGACCTTCAGGAAGAGCCACCCAGGGAGTGAGAATCATCAATCTAGAGAAGGGCGATCAGGTCGTTTCGATCGCCAAGGCGAGAACGACTCTCTAGGGACATTCCCATTTATTCCTTTCTTTTTTCACTCCCTCTTCATGCACTTACCATCAACTTCCCGCGAAGCTTGCACCTGCACCTGACTACTACTCAGGTGCAAGCTTCGGCAGGTGCGGCCACAAGCTTCGAAGATATGAA
>SMTZ1_10001973_pt1 | contig 42651 bp, 40 predicted proteins | sample DeeMarSWOR136_30_FD_25667 | JGI IMG/M metagenome (IMG submission 25667) | reverse complement strand
GTGTGACGTAGGTAGCCAATTGCTCGCAGAGAGCGGTCTTACCGATACCCGGCTCTCCTACTACCATCATCAGGGCACCCTGCCCCGACATGGCGCCATCAAAGGCAGCCTGTAGCTGTTTCTGCTCTGGCTCACGACCAACAAAGACACGGCGATAAAGGGGACTACTCTCCGGGGCAGCCGTTACCTGAGATACCGACTCGGTTACCTTGCCCTGCTCAATAGACTCCAGTGCCTTGAGGACATCACCAGCCGATTCGGGCCGTTTTCCAGGGTCTTTCTCAAGTAGCTGTAAAATGAGCACCTCGAGTCCCGGTGGCAGGTCGGCTCTATGCCAGCTGGGCGATACCACGGACGTGTTGATGTGCTGGCTGACTACATTTACCCAATCATCACCGATAAAGGGAGGCCTCCCTGTCACCATCTCATATAACATCGCCCCCAGTGAGTAGAGGTCGGCTTTTGCTGTAACTTCTCCACCCATCGCCTGTTCTGGAGGCATATAGGAGGCAGTGCCCACCATCATGCCTTCTTGAGTTAGCCGGGAGAGGTCTACCGCCACCGCCAGGCCGAAGTCACCTATCTTGGCGGTACCGTCAGCACTCAGCCAGATGTTACCAGGTTTGAGGTCGCGGTGGATAATACCCTTGGCGTGGGCGAACTCCAGGCCTTGGCAGACGGCCTTGGCGATACCGATAGCCTGCTCCAGCGGCAGCCGGTGCTCGGGTGCTTTCTCGATAAGCCCCTCGACGTCTCCACCTGACATCACGGGCAGAACGATATATGGCTGGCCTTTGTGGTCACCGAAGTCATAGACCGTCACGATATTGGGGTGGTCGCCGAGTCTGCCCATCGCCTGAGCTTCACGGGTAATACGTGTTCTAGATTCCTTATCCAGCTTCTCGGTCTTTATCAGGGCAAAGGCAACATCACGGTCTAGGGTATTGTCGTGGACTAAATAGACCTTCTTCTTGCCGCCCACACCGAGGAGCTGCTTGACCTGATAGCGTCCGCCAGCAAAGGAGGTGGGTTCGGGGGAGGGGGGTGCTGCAGGAGCTGGTGTGGATGTTGGCTCAGTTAGAGAGTAGCCGCATTGTGTGCAGAATTCACTATCTGAGGGATTGGTATGCCCACATTGAGAACATACGTATTCTATATGAAGTGCTTGGCCACATTTCTTGCAGAACTTCGCATCTTCTGGGTTTTCTGTTTGGCATTTCGGGCATTTCACAACGCACTCAACGGTACTGGCTCGGTGCCCACAGTCTAGGGGTAAAATAGAGTGATGTCAAGCCGCCGGACGCAGCCCCAACGTGTGGCCGAGTGACAATCCACCGTTAATTAGCGACTGAAGAACTAATTTGCGCAGCCAGACCGGCCTTTTTTTAGGAAGGCTTTTTCTTTATATTTCTATCTATCCCTCACCGGGATGGATGATAAACGAGCTAGTTCTTGAGATTTCACCTTATGACTTTTTGTTAAATAGACTGAAATTACACACTTCATCGTTCTGTATAAGTATTAAACTCCCCTCAAATTAATACTTACTAAAGTGATCCAATTTAGATACACTGCGCCTTCACTACGCTATCCGTTGAAGTCACTCTGAGAGCAACTACAAATCCCTTGACGACGGCGTTTTTATAGGTGCTGAAACCATGTTCTGTAATTATACTCTTGAAGTCATATTGAGAGTGCAGAAGGTATTGCCTTGCAAACTCAATGTGATACTGGCAGAAAATGGTACTTTGTGAAAGTGAATTGAGAGTGGTAGAAAGCATTGCATTGCAAGCTCAAATAGAAGCATCTTTGAAGGCACTGAAATCATTATGTGACCAAGGTACTTTCAGAGATGCAAAAACTCTCTCATGCGAAGGTACTGAGAGAGGTTCCGGAACCGGGTTCTGTAACCATCCCTATCGAAGTCACTTGGGTAGGTTCTGAACCGGGTTCTGAACCGGTTTCTGAACCGGGTGCTGCACCGGCTGCTGCACCCATACTTTGCCACGGTGCCAAAGCAACTTATGTAAATCCTCTTGCGAAGGCATTTTTATGGGTGCTGCAACTATACTCTTGAAGTCATATTGAGAGTACCGAAGGTATTAATTTGCAGGCTCAATATGGTACTGGTAGAAATGGTGTTTTGTGAAGGTAAATTGAGAGTGTTAGAAGGTATTGCTTTGTAAACTCAATTTAAGAGTGACAGAAGGTAGCATTCTACAAAGAGAATTCAATAGCAACAGAAGATGTCACTATAGAAGAACTTTGAGAGCACTGAAGGCGACAATATCAAAGCACTAGCGAAGGCACAGTATATCTAAATTGAATAATTTTAAGAGAGGTAAATCGAAAACATGTTTAGTGCCCATATAAAACGATGAATTATTGATTGCACTTGAGGATAATAGCACGGTAGCTATTCTGGCCTCAATGTCGACATACACGTTCCAACTGTTCTCAATGCCCATCGATGCTTACGGTATGATTAGAACGTTGCCGATGAGATGCCCCCTCTGATCCTGTGACCTAGTCATCGAGCATCAGTTAGAAACTGGGAGGAAACGCGAGTTCAGCGGAGCGCAAGTATTCTAACTGGAAAAATCATACTTATTATCTGACCTCTTACAAGGCCCAAAGATTTTCAATCTTATGATTTCCTAGGCCCAAAGACCTTGTCGATTTTACAGCCGAGCTTTTTTAACCGGCGATTCCCGGGTGAAGTCACCTCAGAGAAGGCAGGCTCTCCTGCGAGACGTGACAAAGCCGAATCTATTTCAGCACCCGATGTTTTGGGATATGCCTCGAGACCAGTATCTATTTTCTCCTGCATCTCTTCCTCACTCAGTGGCCGCATCTTTCCTACCGCATCTTGTATTTGTTGTGGTGCCAGTCCCAGGTATCTCTCGGTGGTGGCGATAGATTTATGCCCCAGCTGGACCTGGACTGCCTGGATATCCTTGGAGTAATGGTACAACTGTTCTGCGTAGTAATGTCTCAACGAGTGTGCGCTTAGTTTAACACCGGCCTTGTTCGCCCACAACCTTATCTTGTTCGATATGGTGCGGGCGGATAGCTTGAAGATAGGCTCATACGGTTTCATGTTTGAGATGAAGATCAACAACTTACTGCCAAGACCACGGTCGATGTAAACTTTTCTGTCGTCACCACCTTTACCACAGACCACCTCTATAAATGTCTCGTGTATATCACAAGGGCGTAATTTGGCCATCTCAGCGGCTCTCAGGCCGGACCCACACTTGACATCAATTAGCATTAAATCTCTGTCAAGGCATCCTTTATGTGTGCGTTTCGTCTTGATTTTATCTCGCAGCCGCATAATAGTGGCTGGTTCATTGTATTTGGCTACGGTCCTTGGGATCCTCACCTTCATATTCAGGTCATGGCCTATCCACTTCATAAAGCCGTTCAGCGTGTAGTAGTGTTTCCCAAAGGTGGAAAGTCTCCGATCATTGAAATGTTCGGACAGGAATGACTTTGCATTGAGCTCGGTCGGTGGATATCCACCCAAGTAATCAACAAGAAATTTCTTTAGGAGCCTGCTGGCGCTTTCCAGATTGCCTTTATTATGGAGTTTGTTCCGCAATTCGGTCCTGATATAGAGGCTGAGTAGCTCTTGGTTCGTGTATTGTGCAAGTTCCAATTTCCGCCTCATCTCGGGCGTTAGAAGCATCTTTAATAGTGTTCGAATATCCTCGTTGTCTAGGTCCAGAACCCGTGCGCTGGAGCGGGTGACGGGATTCGAACCCGTGACGTCCTGCTTGGGAAGCAGACACTCTGCCGCTGAGTTACACCCGCGACTCTAGTTTAGATTGTAAGAGAAATAGGAGAAAAAGACAAGTTAGCCTTTATTGGTTTAAATAAATGATGGAAAGGACGTACCCCCCAAAAAGAGGTACGCCCTTTATCAGTTTCTGTTGTGTCAGATGAGGCTATTCGAATGTCACCGTCCCGAGTATCTCATCAGGCTGCTCTTCATAGTCAAACGGTAATATAGAGACGGTATATACTTCGATGATAATCCATTTGCCGTCTCTGACCAGCCCGATAATCACACTCTCGTATCCGTAGGCAGCGCTGGAATAAGTAACTTCAGCCTTGGTGAAATCGGTGTCATTGATAGTAACATCACTCTCCGTGAAGGTATCAATCGTCTTTTCGCCGTCAGCGGTCAGGTGAGCAGTGAATACCTCTTCCAGAGTAGCCCCCTCAGCCTCGTCACGGATGATAACTCTTACTGCAGGTACGGTATACGCGGCACCGACTCGCCAGATAACACTGGGGCCCAGGTCTTCGGTCTTCTCGGTCCAGTTACCAGGGTACTCCAGAGAGAACCCGTATTCAGTATTGGTATAGACGGTTGGCTCAACCGGTTCGGGTTCTGGCGGAGCAACACCTGCGTCGGCTACTCCCGTCTTTACCTCCAGCGTATAACCGATATCAAGGTACTGGTCAGTAGTCTCATCATAGGCTGGCCAGGTAACCAGTCCGGGCACACTAGGGTCGCCGGTGGCAGCAAACTGGGCCCATATCGCCATGGTGTTTTCGGCGACCACTTCATCCATCTCGTCAGGCCCCGGTTCCGCTGACACGGCACCACCACCTGCCGAGAGACTGATTACAGTGGGCGAATACAGTCCGTCAGGGATATGGCCAAAGACATATGGTAGTTCGAGCCCGTGGAAGGCGACACAACCCTCGTCCCGCCAGCCAGTGGGCACGTGGCTGAACACATAGATATAAGCATTGGATGATACGGAACTCATCAGTGAAGCCATGAGTGGTACGCTTCCAGTAAATGAACTGACTTCACCTTCGTTGGCCCCGACGATAAGGGGAACATCACTCTGTTCGCCTGCCTCAAAGATGTCGTACACCGGATCAGGCAGGACCCAGCCGTCCACCGTTAGCTGGGGGCTATAACCAGCTGCACTTGCCGCTTCCAAAATATCTTCCCAGCTTAAGGCGCGCATCGCAGCCAGCACATCAGGTTCATCGGAAACGCCCAGCTCCTCGGCTATTGCCTCACCTATAGTTTCCGCATCTTCAAGGGTCAAGAAATAGCCTGGTGAAACTACTCCTGACCCGCTTTCGACAATGGCCCGGTGGAAAAGCCCGTCGGCTAGAGGTGAAGACATGCAGGAAATGGTCTTGGTACCGCCCCCTGACTCACCAAAAATGGTGACCCTGTCAGGGTCGCCACCGAAAGCGGCGATATTGTTCTGTACCCATTCCAGTGAGGCAATCAAGTCTAGGGTGCCGTAGTTCCCGGAAGCATCATTCTCTGATTCCGCAGTGAGCGCGGGGTGGGCCATGTAACCTATGACTCCAAGACGGCTGTTGACGGTTACTGTCACTACACCCTGCTGTGGTAATGCTATGTTGCAGTAGGTATTTGAGTTGCCCGACATTATGCTAAGACCACCACCATGGAAGAAAACCATGACCGGAAGACTATCGGTCGTCTCTTTCGCTGGCGTCATGACGTTTAGGTGAAGACAGTCTTCGCTGACGTCCCCCAACCCATCAGAGGTCTGTGGAGCGCGGTCAGCCCACTCAGTGCACTCAAGCACTCCATCCCAGGGTTCAACCGGCTGTGGTGGCTTCCAGCGTAAGTCACCAATAGGTGGGGCGGCGTACGGGATGCCCCTGTAGGTGCGAACCTCTTCTCCGGCATCACCTGACACGAATCCGGAGACGAGACCGGCATCTGTCATTATCGGGTCAGTTATGTCGGTTGGTTCTTCTTCCTCCTCTTCTTCTTCCTCTTCTTCCTCCTCCTCTTCCTCTTCTTCTTCCTCCTGTTCGCCGTCTCCGCCTCCACAGGACCATGCCACCAGTGTCAGCGCCATGATACAGCTAAGGAATATCCATAAAAACTTCTTCCTCACGAGTTACCTCCTTTTATTTCTTATTTCGAGCGGATTTTAAACGATATTTAATATACTGTCAATACCTTAGGTTTGGTTTTTACGCTTGGGTGCTGCAGAGGCAAGCTGTAGGCCACCTATCTCGAGGACTTGCCTCGTAAGCATGCTTGGGGTAAGATTGGAACGTAGCGCGTCAACTTAGTAAGGAAGGTGTATTCATGGCCGTCACAGGTAGCGAGAGCCTCGTTATCCCCGAAGTCAGTATATACGATTCTCACCTGGGGGAAGACATCATCTTTAAAAATGTCCACGTTGATACCGACTACGTCCGTGATGACCGGGGCAGAGTAATCTACTTCGATGTAGACGAAGCGAAAGCATATCTAGGAGAGCAGAGAAAGTCCCTAGCATCGTTGCCCCTGCTGGTCAATATATACATTGCTCTCGATACCCTTGCCCGTGAAAGTGAGGCAGCAGAGCGGGTTCTAAAGCAACTGAATACTGCCTGGGACAGGACCGGTACCACCATCAGCCCCTCTGGCAACATCGTTCACTCCGACTCAGTTATAGGGGAAATTATTTATAGTGACTTGGAGGTGCCACTAGAAGGCAATGGCATCACCGAGTTGTATGATAAGTATAGAGATTTCTTCCAGGCCCTGCTGGGTGTCAGGGACATAGACAGGCTTACAGAGGTAGCTAGCTGGCATGACCTTGTCATGTTTTACTGGTATCCCAGGGGAGAGCGTCTGGCGATGTTCGGTGGTGGTGATTTCTACTATATGCACCAGCATATCCCTGGGCTGCTGATGGTGTTCTGCGATGACGAGCCACATCCGCGTCGGTTGTTACGTGGGGTCTGGACTGAAAAGTAGCCCTGTTGCTTAATTATCCTTACTATTTGCTGCGGATGCTGTAAACGCACCCGCAGTAGTCCTGCCGATAGAGTTGCCACTGTTGGGCGAGCTCTATTGCCCGCTGGAAGCCGGCCTTTTTCTTAAAGTTTCTGACCAGGAATTTGTCTCCGCCGATCTCTTGGCCGATTCGGTTGATAATCTCCGCCGATTTCTGCGGGCCTATTGTCAGAGTGGTGGTGAAGGCATCTGCCTGATGCTCTATCATATAGTCATAAGCCTTCTGCAGCCTGAGCCGGAAACATACTTTGCATCGTTTACCACCCTCGGGCTCGGCTGCCAGCGGCTCAGCTTTTTGAAACCACTCATCTGGTTCGTATGGCAGTACTAACAAAGGAAATGCGAACTCAGCAGCAACCCGGTTGGCGACCTCAAGTCTTCGATTGTATTCCTCGTGGGGGTGGATGTTGGGATTATAAAACAGACCAACGACCTCGTGTCCTTCGGAGATTAACCGCTCGATAGCCCCGGCTGCACAAACACCACAGCAGATATGAAGCAAGACTTTCATAGTACTATTATAGCGTTTCCATCACGCTGATAATATCATGAAAGGTCGTATAAGGTTTACATTCGACATTCTCACGGCGGCAGAGTGAAAGCAAGCTGCCGCCGTCAGTTGCAGCAAATATCGTGTGACAGTGCCGGGCCGGTTCGAAGTCTGAGCGACCGTCCCCGATGTATATTACCCGGTAATTATCAGACATGAATAAACGGGTAAATACACCCTTGAGACCGATATCTGTCGTGGTGTTATCAGGCCCGATATACTCCACGCGCAGTCCATCCAGGCAAAAATGCGTATCCGCAGCATGTACTTCTAAATCAGACATGCCGATATCTTCCAAAACTTGTTTGATATAGAATTCGAGGCCATTACTGATAATCACCAGACGGGAGTCTCGCCGATGGCATAGAGCTACAAATTCACTAAAGCCGGACCTTATTACCACCCTGCCCTTGATGTAGTCGAGCATTGTCTGCCTGTCAGCAGTGACCATGGAGAAGACTTCGGTATTGAAACGACCTACGGATATCTCCCCGGCTGCGTATTTCCTTTCCCACTGTCGCCAATCGCCACTGGCAAAGGCGTCAAGCAGCATGAAACTCACATCTCCGATGGTCACTGTGCCATCGAAATCACACTGTACCAGTACCTTCTGCGCTTTCTCCAAGCTTGCCTCTTCAGCGGCCTTACGGTATTTGTCTACAGCCGAATAATTGAGGCCTCGGCCCCTTTGCTGGTTATGTCAAGAATGGCAACAGTGCCCAGACCTCGCCGGTAGTTGAGAAAAGTAGGGCTACCGGAGCCGATAAACAGAGTGCCGTTATCATCCGAGATTTTAGCGGTGTGGCTGTGACCATGCACAATGACATCCGGCGCCCCTTCAGCTTGCTGAGGTGTTAAGTTGTACCATAACAGGGGCCTTTCGTGAACAAGCCATACTGTATGGCCCTCGAGCTTCAGGACATGCTTCATCTCAATGCGCTCATCTTGCAACAGACGAAACGAATCGTCATCACCCAGAGCCGCCAGTACAGGCGCTATTTTCCCAAGCTCATCAATAACGGATATATCGTAAATGTCGCCAGCATGAAGAATGAGCTCGACCCCTTGAAAGACCTGAGCGACCTCGGGCGGTACTGCCTCAGCTATGTCCGGAATGTGTGTATCGGTTATCAATCCAACGCGCATCTAAATATCTCCCTATAATCTCACTGGTACCCCGGCTTCCTTCAAATACCTTTTAGCGTCGGGAATGGATATCTCACCAAAGTGGAAAATTGAGGCTGCCAGCACAGCTGAAGCCTTGCCTAGTGTCACCGCTTCTAGAAGGTGCTGCAAGGTCCCAGCACCACCTGATGCTATCACTGGTATCGAGACGGCTTCAGCGACGGCTCTGGTCATTTCCAGGTCATAGCCAGCCTTGGTACCATCCGCATCCTTGCTGGTCAGCAGAATATTCCCCGCACCGAGTTGTTCCACCTGTCGAGACCATTCCACAATGTCTTTACCGGTAGGTTCATCCCCACTCCTCACGACCACCTCCAGTCGGGGAAGTCCACTCTCTTGAGGGTTCTTCCTGCCGTCGACTGCAACTACTATCCGGTCACCGCGAAAGCGCTCCACTGCTGCCGAAACAAGTTCCGGTTCGTTGACCGCTGCTGTATTTATCGAGACCTTGTCAACGCCGATATCAAATAATGCCTGCATGTCCTCAAGACTGCTGATACCACCGCCTACGGCGAAGGGCACAGTGACCACGCCACGGACCTTCTTGACCCACTCGAGCCTGGTCTTACGGGCCTGTACTGTGGCAAAAATGTCAAGGAAGACCAGTTCATCAGCACCTTCTCGACAATATGCCTGAGCCGCTTCAACCGGGTCACGGGCATCCCGCAGGTTTACGAAGTTCACCCCTTTGACAACTCGCCCATCTTTGATATCGAGACAGGGTATTATCTTGACGTATTCCACAGTGTTCTCCTCGATTCTATATATACTCAGCTAACAGACACCTTATCAAGTTAGCGCCTGTTCGTCAAACGCACGAGTGAAATAATCTAATGAGCTCTGGCAATAGTGAATACGTATCTTCCTTACGACTTACAATTCCAGCTAAATTGACTGTAGAATTATGGTGTTATATGCTTATCAGGGCGGACTTTGATAGGAGGGAGAAACCATGAAAATTCAAGCCAACGGGATATCCATGAACTATGAAATAACTGGGGATGGTAAATGGCTGACACTGGTGCATGGAGCCGGAGATAACCTGGAGGCATGGTGGAATCAGGTACCCTCCTTCTCTCGTAATTATAAGGTACTTACTTACGATGTCCGGGGTTACGGGCAGACAGAAACACCGTTAGGCGAATACTCAACGGATATTCTGGTTGAAGACCTGTACGAGCTGCTGAAGGCATTGGGTATCAACGAGACCTACCTCTTGGGTTACTCCATGGGGGGTAGAGTAGTTGTCGGGCTAACTCTGAGTCACCCTGAAATGGTGAAAGCCCTTATAATTGCCAATAGTGGCTTTGCACCCATGCAGCGGAGTGAGGAAGAGATGCAGCAGATGATGAAGCTTCGTGAGCAACGGATGAAGATAGTAGAGGAGCAGGGTCTGGAGCCTATTATGGATGAAAGCACTGCTATGGTGTTTTCTGCTGGCTGGCCAGAGAAAAATCCCGAAGTAATTGAACAGTATAAGAGAATACGGCTGAAAAATGACCCCAAGTCCTATCTGGTGGCAATGAGAGCCATGGTCTGGGGAGCACAACCTCCTGATGTGAGTATCATCAAGTGTCCGACGTTGATAATTGGTGGTGAGAGTGATGGTCTCATGGGTGTCGAAGGTGCCAAAGCCACACACGAACTAATCCCAGGTTCACAGCTTGTAGTTATGCCGACGGGGCACGCCTCAGCTATAGAGAAACCCGAAGAGTTTAACTCGGCTGTGCTGAATTTCCTGGCAGGCCTGAGGGATTGATGGCATCAACTTTGTTATTTAGCTTATCTATAAGGTCACGGGCAAGTATTAAGAATAGACTTATGACAGGAGTAATAGACGGAGGAATGTGTGGCTGGTGATAAGCTTTCTGTGGTTCTGAGGATTCTCGATAATGAGAATCATCTGCTCGAGCGTGCTGACCAAAAGGCAATAGCGCTGCTCTCTACTCTCGGGGTATTCATGGTTTTCTTTGTCGTATACTTTTGTGTCATCCCAATAAACGCAATTACTATTACGCTGAGTTCAATCTATTTCCTTTTCGCCCTACTGTCCATAATTAATCTAATCATGACAGTGCGTCCTAGGATTCGGGCAATTGATGAAGATACGGGAGATGAGGACAGTGTCCCTGCCAGTGAACCCGCTTTCTTCATGGGGATCCGCAGGTTCCCGAACCTTTCTGCCTATAAAGAAGTACTGGATGCTATGGCAGGAGACGAAGAAACTACTATTAATGTGTATATCCGTCAGATATACAGCCTGGCCCAGATAAATGCAGCTTAGTATAAATACATCCAGCGCGCTGTCCTGCTGGTCATTATTTCTTTAACTGTGGAACTTGCCATAATAGCGTACTTGTTTGCTTACCATTTAGGTGAAGGACTGGTCCCGCCGATTCAGGGGATGTAAATATCCCTGGGCCTGTTTGCCAGCAGGTCTGGAGTATTCTCTCACAGAATCAGCATAGCATCGCCGAAACTGTAGAAGCGGTATTTCAGGTCGGCGGCCTCGCGGTAGGCACGCAGGATAAAGTCCTTACCGGCAAAGGCAGAGACCATCATCAGCAACGTCGACCTGGGTAGATGGAAGTTAGTAATCAATATATCCACCACCCGGAAGCGATACCCAGGCAGGATAAACAGGTCTACCCAACCAGAAAGCGGGGATACTCCGTCCGGTCGACTTATATGGGCAGCTGCCTCGACCAGACGCACCGAAGTAGTACCGACACAAACTACCCTTCGCCCCTCTGATTTGGCTTGTTTCAGTTCCCGCGCCACCTCTTGACTAACCACCCCATATTCCTGATGTATTGTGTGCTCTCTAGGGTCGCTTTCCCCAACAGGCTGAAAGGTATCCAGCCCCACGTGCAAGGTGACGAACTGGCAGCGGACTCCTTTGTCTTTGATATTTTCGAGTAGCCTCGGGGTGAAGTGTAACCCGGCGGTCGGTGCGGCAACACTCCCTTCTTCTCGGGCATAGACTGTTTGGTAACGTTCTGGCTCACGCAATGGTACATGGACATAGGGTGGTGGAGCAATCTTGCCCAGCTCGGAAAGTGGTGCTTCTTTCTCAAAATGAATGACCCGTATTCCTCTCTCCCCTATTCCGACCACTTCAGCAGGAAGACGATGGCCTTCCTTGTTGGTCTGACTGCCTACTACCTCTATCCGGTCGCCGATTTTGGCCCGTTTGGCCGGCCTGACCAGTGCCTCCCATATATTAGGCTCCAGTCGACGCAGCAGTAGAATTTCCAGCTTGCCACCAGTGTTGACCTTCCGGGCACGAAGACGGGCCGGCATGACACGGCTATCATTGAGCACCAGGACATCACCTTCATGAAGAAAATCTACTACTTCAAAAAACTGGCGGTGCTCAATAGTCCTGTTGCTTCGGTTAAGGACCATTAGCCTGGACTGGTCCCTTTCAGAAACAGGTGTCTGGGCAATCAGCTCCGGGGGCAGCAAGTAGTCAAATTCCTCAGTCCGCACCGGTCTATCCTAACAGTGTGTTTTAATCTATTATAGGTACTCTAACCTCTGGTGACAAAATAGATCACCCAGAAATAAGGTGGCAGCTTTCGCTTGAAAGGGTTACAATAAGTGCTAAATTGAGAGTCGTCCCTTTGCCAATAGATTAAAACAAGAGGTTTATTGCTAAATGAGTAACCGATATCTAGCCGAGTTAATTTCCGTGGGTACTGAGATTCTCAGAGGGGAAATCATTGACACTAATGCTGGCTATCTTGCCTCAGAACTACCTCTGCTCGGTATTGAACTCCAGGGGATGTCTACCGCTGCTGATGACAGAGAACAGCTTTGTCAATTGCTCAGGCATGCCCTGGAGAGATCAGACCTGGTAATTGCCGGAGGAGGTCTCGGGCCGACCGAGGATGACCTGACCCGTGACTGTATTGCCAGTGTCCTCAACGAAGAAATGACAGTTGATCCTGAGATAGAGGAACAATTACGGGCAAGGTTTTCCAGAATGGGCCGTGAGATGCCAGCCCATAATACAAAACAGGCCCTCTTAATTCCCTCAGCCAGGTCCTTACCTAACCCGCGTGGTACTGCTCCGGGGTGGTGGGTAGAGAAAGGTAATAAGACCATTGTGGCATTACCAGGCCCCCCGCGAGAACTGAAACCGATGTGGAAGAACGAGGTAATTCCACGCCTGAAATTGAGGTTCCCCGGCGAAGAAATTCTATCCCGGACAATCAAGACCTTCGTTATTGCCGAGGCCAGCGTATCCGAACTGGTACAACCCTTTTTTGAATCGGGTAACCCCACGATGGGTATATACTCACACCCGGATGGGATTCATATCCGGATGGTAGCTCGTGGCGACAATGCCAGGCAACTTCTTGATACCACTGAAGCACAATTAGAGGAAATTCTGGCTCCCCACATCTGGGGTAAAGACAATGATACCCTGGAGGGAATAATCTGCAACTGGCTCAACCAGAGAGGGCTGACTCTGGCTACCATGGAGGATGGTACTGGTGGTCTGCTGGCTAATATTGTTACTGCGGTTAGTAGTTCAGGCTGTTATCGCGGTGGTCTTGTTGCCTGCTCGCATCAGACCAAGACTGGCTGGGGAGTGCCAGCTCAGCTCATCGAGCAGCATGGCTCTATTAGCAGCGAGGTGGCTGAAGCAATGGCGATTGCTGCTCGTGAAAGGTTCTCGGCCGATTTCGGCCTGGGTACTACCCCTGTCGCTGGTGTGGATAACCCAGAAGGTAGACAACCCGGTCTGGCCTTCATCGGTGTTGCTGATGCCAAAGGGACTCGAACCTGGCAGCAAAACTATCCCCCTACCTGGGAGGGTGTCCGAAACCGTGCTGCGATATCGGCCCTCTTCCGCCTCAGGGAAAGAATGATTGAACTGAAGCTCACCACATCCTGAATCAGTGTTGTTAGGTGAATAACCACTATTGAGGAGGATAAAATGAGCATATCCGACCTGAGCATGGAAATAAAGGATAACGTCGTCCGGCAAATCGTGCCCGAAGGAACCGTGGTCGAGGAGCTAGCCAGCGGCTTCGGTTTCACCGAGGGACCTGTCTGGTGTGGAGACCACCTGCTTTTTAGCGATATTCCACGTAACCGCATCATCCGCTGGCGGATGATGGCTGAGGGCCCGGAGGTGACCACCTTCCGGACTCCCAGCGGTAACTCAAACGGCCTTACTCTAGACCGGAGTGGGCGACTGATTGCCTGTGAGCACAGCACCCGGCGAGTTACTCGTACCGCAATAGACGGCACCATCACTGTACTTGCTGAGAGCTACCAGGGTAAACGCCTCAACAGCCCCAATGATGTCGTTGTCAGGTCAGATGGCAGTATCTATTTTACTGACCCCCCATATGGGCTCACACAGATGACTGCCTGGAAGGAACTGTCTTTTAACGGCGTTTACCGGCTGGCACTGGATGGCTGCCTGATACTTCTGGCCGATGATTTTGACCGGCCCAATGGACTGGCCTTCTCACCGGACGAGCAAATACTCTACGTCAATGATACCGCCCGCGGCCATATTAGAGCTTTTGACGTCAGTCTCGAAGGTGGTATCAGCAATGGACGGGTTCTTATTGAGATGCAAGGAGAAGAACCCGGAGCCCCAGACGGTATGAAGGTAGACCAAGAGGGAAACATCTACTGCACCGGCCCCGGAGGGTTCTGGATTATCAACCCGGACGGCAAGTGCCTAGCGGAGGTCAAACCACCCGAGTTACCAGCCAACCTTGCCTGGGGTGACGCTGACTGGAAGAGCCTTTACATGACCTGCCGCACCGGTCTCTACCGCATCAGGCTCAATATCGCCGGTGTTCCCGTGTACTAGAACCTGACTTGGCTATCCTGGCGGTTATTGAAAGAAGTCGCGTATGGCGTCGAACTCGCTTGGGAGCAGTCCCAGTACAATCGGGAATTGGTCGAGTAGAAATTCACCCAGCACAGATTCTGTAACCAGCCCCTCACCGAAGAACTTCACGACGGTGGCCAGTAAGGCGCTGATTAATATTGCTCCCATCACGAAGCCAAAGACAGCACCGCCAACGCGGTCGACCCAGCCAAGCAATAAGGCCCTGATAGTAGCTCTGAGGAAGAAGGCTATTACCTGGAAAATAATGAATACCAGTGCCAGGATTATAATGAAGGCGACGATATTAGCGACATCTGGATTATCAATGAAGGTGAAAACTCCGGCGAAATTCTCGTAAAAGTTGCTCGCCAGGAGAACACCTACTATTACACCTGCCAGGGATAAGGCCGACTTGATAAGCCCCTGCATCAGGCCAGTGAAGACAGGAACAATTAGGGCGATGATAATAATTATGTCAAGCCAGTTCATTTGCCATCCCTCCTCGGACGTCACATGTGATAGTGAATTGTACCACAGGACACGGTGTTGGTAAACTACCAAAAAGTCCTAGTACCCGGACTACAAGCAATAAGGCGGAAATAGAGAATAATCAGGGTATCATACCTTACTCAACTCCAGATAGCGGTGGCCTTCTTTCAGCCCAGGGTGCGGCCTGTTCGAAGGCAGCTGCCACTCTGAGCACGGTATCATCGGCAAAACGACGCCCTACTATCTGGAGGCCAACAGGTAGCCCCTCCTCCGTCCAGCCGCACGGTACAGAAGCTGCCGGCTGTCCGGTGAGGTTGAAGGGCTTGGTAAACGGCATCCAGTCCAGAGCCGGCGTTCCTTTTACGCCCGCTATCTCAGTTACCTGATAAGCAGCCACATCGAATGCCGGTAACGACAACGTCGGTGTCAGTAAAATGTCGTATCTTTCAAACAATGGCTGGATTTTACTCCAGAATTGCTTTCGTGCCTGGGCGGCATATGCGTAATCTACCGCCTTGACATTCATACCACGTTCCACCATTTCCACTAGTCGCGGGTTTATCTTGTCTCGCCACTCCTCAAGTTTGTCGGCCACTTCACTGGCTATGGTGACTCCCCATATTATCGAAAAAGTCCTTCCCTGGTTTTCCAGTTCTAGATTGGCATCCTCGACCTCGGCACCCAGCGACTCGAAGACACCGAGGGCGGTTGTCGTCAACGCCAGGACTTCCGGGTCTACCAGCGCATAGCTGAGGTCTGGACTCCAGCCAACTCTCACTCCCCTGAGGTCTCGTCCTAGGAGTGAGAGATACTCCATATTTGTCTCCGGCAGTGAGTTGATATCCCGGTCATCTCTGCCAGCGATGACGTTCATCATCAGGGCAGCATCGGCCACAGTACGCGTTATCGGACCGGTATGTGATAGCGTCTGCCAGTCTGGCAGACCTGGCCCTCTAGGTACACGGCCATATGATGGTTTCAGTCCGAAGGCCCCACAAAAACTGCTGGGGATACGAATCGAGCCACCGCCATCGGTGCCGACGGCCAGTGGACCCATACCAGCCACCACAGCCGCAGCGGCGCCGCCACTCGAACCACCAGCATGTCGCTCAAGATTCCACGGGTTACGCGTCGGTCCAAAAAGATCGTTATCGGTCACACCCATGAAACCAAATTCGGGGGTATTGGTCTTGCCTATCACTATTGCCCCGGCTGTTTTAAGCCGCTCAACCACTATATTATCGACATCGGGCACAAAATCCTCGTAGATTCGAGAACCAAATGTAGTACGTATACCCTTTGTGAAAATCAGGTCTTTGACTGAAACAGGGACACCGTGAAGCGGACCCAGAGTCTCACCTTTCATAACAAGGGCTTCTGCCTCTTTCGCCTGTTTTCTGGCATCCTCAGGTAACAGAGTGCAGTATGCGTTGATTTTTGGATTAAGCTCATCAATGCGAGTCAAGATTGCATCAACTACCTCCACAGGAGACAGCTTCTTCTCTCGAATTGCTGCGGTCATTTCAAGTGCAGGCATATAAGCAATCTCTGAAGTACTCATATCATCTCTCCTTCACCGAAAACGTGCTTGTCCAAAGAGGATTATATTGTGTTAGAGGCAGCGAAGCAAGTTAAGTCATTCGTTTGGGGCTAATTGCCTTTTAGCCCCAGAGTTACGATTTAAATCCTTGACATCACTTTTGTTTACCCTTAGACTGTGAACACTGAACCTACACAGATACGTTCAATATGATATGCCCAAAGTGCCAAACAGAGAATCCTGAAGAATCCAAATTTTGTAGAAGATGTGCACAACCACTGCAACATGAACGTGTGTGCCCGCAATGTGGGCATGTTAATCTTTCGGATAGCGACTTCTGTACTGAATGTGCCCAGCCTCTGGCTGAACCAGCACCCGCACCAGTTCCTGAGGCACCCCCCACCCCTGAACCCACCTCCTTTGCCGGTGGTCGCTACCAGGTCAAGCAGCTCCTCGGGGAGGGCGGTAAGAAAAGAGTCTACCTCACCCACGATAACACTCTCGACCGTGATGTCGCCTTTGCCCTGATAAAGACCGAAAAGCTGGACGATGAGGCCCGTACTCGCATCCAGCGTGAAGCTCAGGCCATGGGTAGGCTCGGTGACCACCCCAATATCATTACGGTCTACGATTTCGGAGAGCATGAAGGCCAGCCTTACATCGTTCTGCCCGTTATGTCCGGTGGTGATGTCGAGGGGCTTATCGAGAAGGCACCTGAGCACCGACTCCCTCTGGAGCAGGTCATCGGCATTACCAGGTGTGTCTGCCAGGGCTTGGAGTTTGCCTATTCGAAGGGTATCATCCACAGAGACTTGAAGCCGGGTAACGTCTGGCTCAGTGCCGACGGTACCGCCAAGATAGGCGACTTTGGCCTGGCGGTGGCGGTTGACCTCTCCCGCCTGACACAGTCCGGGATGATGGTGGGCACGGTGTCCTATATGCCACCGGAGCAGGCAATGGGGGGTAAGGTAACTAATAAAGCAGACCTCTACTCACTGGGCGCCATGCTCTACGAGATGGTGACGGGAAGGCCACCCTTCATCGGTGACGACTCGGTGGCCATCATCGGCCAGCACATCAATACATCAGTGGTATCCCCCACCTGGCACCGGGCCGACCTGCCACCGGGATTAGAGGTACTCATCCTGCAACTGCTCGAGAAAGACCCGGAGAAACGACCTGCCTCGGCGGCCGATGTGCTTAAGGCGCTGGAATCCATTGAGCAAGGCAAGATTACCGAGTCGGTGTCACAGGTAGCGGCTGTGCCGGAGAGTCCTTTATATAGAAAGGTGTTTGTTGGCCGTGAGCCGGAACAAAAACAGCTACAGGCGACCTTTGACGGGGCCATGTCGGGACAGGGGGCTTTGATGATGGTGGTGGGCGAGCCGGGCATCGGTAAGACCGCCTTATGCGAGCAATTGGCTACCTACGTGACCCTGAGAGGTGGTAAGACTCTTGTTGGTCACTGCTATGAGGAAGGCTCTTTATCGTTACCTTACCTGGCATTTGTCGAGGCGATGCGTTCCTATGTTCTGTCAAGAGAGACCCGAGACCTGAGGAGGGAACTGGGTACCGGTGCGGCCGATGTCGCCCGTATTGTCTCGGAGATAAGGGAGAAGCTGAAGGTTGAGCCTAGGCCACCGGAGAGCCCCGAGGAAGAACGCTACCGCCTCTTTCAGGCGGTTACAAGCTTCCTTACCAACGCCACTAAAGTCCAGCCGCTATTGATTGTATTAGAGGACCTGCACGACTCCGATAAGGGCACCTTAGAGATGCTGACCCATATCTCGCGTAACCTATCTGGTACGAGGCTCATGGTTGTCGGTACCTATCGTGATGTTGAAGTCGATAGGACCCATCCATTATCAGCGGCACTGGCTGAGCTACGCCGTGTATCTACCTTTGGCCGTGTCCTGCTGCGGGGCCTCAATGCCGACGAGGTGAGGCGGATGCTGGAGAGCATCGTCAGGCAGGACGTACCCTGGGGACTGGCCGAGGCGGTCCACCGCCAGACGGAGGGCAATCCTCTCTTTGTTCAGGAGGTGGTAAGGTACATCGTCGAGGAGGGCCTTATCAGCCGGGAAGGGGGACAGTGGCGGGCTACTCGGGACACTCCCCTGGAGATGAGCATCCCCGAGGGGCTACGGGATGTGGTCGGCAGGCGCCTCTCGGGTCTGAGTCAGGAGTGCAACCGAATACTCTCAATAGCCTCCGTCATTGGCCGGGACTTTCGGCTCGACGCTTTGCAGAAGGTGGCAGACGTACCTGAGGATGAGTTACTTGCTGCTTTGGAAGAGGCCAAGGGGGCGGCTGTGCTCGAAGAACAGGCATCAGTCGGAATCGGGGCCAGTTTCAGGTTTACCCACGCTTTCTTCCGTCAGATTCTATATGAGGAGATGTTCGCACCACGCCGTATCCGCACCCATCAGCAGGTGGGGCGTGCCCTCGAAGAAGTCTACGCAAGACGACGTGAAGACCATGCTACTGAACTGGCCGAGCATTTTGCCCAGAGCACCGAACACGAAGACTTAGTAAAGGCTCTAGAATACAGCGAGATGGCGGCTGAACGGGCTAATAGTGTTTATGCCTATGGGGAAGCGGTACGATTGCTGGAGCAGGCACTTAAAGTACAGGAGGTGCTCGACCCGGAGGACAAGAGGAAGCGGTGTGATTTGCTGCTGGCATTGAGCCATGCTCTCACCAATGCCGGAGAGTCCCGGCGTGCCGCGGATACTGAAATACCAGAGGCATTTTTACTGGCGGAGACTATTAGCGATGAGAATCGGGCGTCCCAGGCCTGTTACCTTGCTATACTGGCGTTGACATACTGGGGGCATGCTACAGTAGGAGTTTATTCTTCTGAGGAAGGTATGGAGTGGGTGAGTCGAGCCGACCAGTATGCTGAAGAGGGTACAAAGGAAAGAGCCATCGCAGACATGCTCTACGGTATGGTCAGGTACTCTACAGGTCATCCCAGGACGGGATTTCGGCTTATGGACCAGGCAATAAATCTCATGAGCGAACTGGGAGATAATGAAGTTTATTGGATGGTGATACCCTTGTGGTTGGTCTATGCGACTGTACCCCAGTATACTGAGCAGCGATTAAAGATGGCTGAGGAACTGTCACAACGCTCTCGTACCGGTGTCGACATGCGCTTGGTTGCGTGGGGGCTCGCCGTACTCTTTATCGCTTTTCTCGAGTACGAGCAGCGTGAGCAGTGTGAGGAGGTCTGGCGTGAAGTAGACCAATACGCTCAACGTAGCTGGCAGATGAACACCCTACTCGAATCAATGGCAGCTCGTGCTATCTTTAGTACCTTGGATGGTCGGCTAGATGAGGCTATCGAACTGGCGGACGAAATCAAAACACGGGGTGAAGAGTGGAACCAGCAGCGATATGCAAACATAGCATATAGTTTCTCCAGGTTCAGGGCTGGATTACTGCTGGGAATGGCTGATTCTATGCTTCAAACCATACCACCTCCTTTTTCCTCCAACCATCTCGCAGTCCTCTGTCTAGCACATATAGGTCGTCAGACTGAAGTAATCACCTTCTTGGATGAAATGCTGGACAGACGCCGATTCATTGGTACCGCTGACGATTACACTTTCTACTGGACCGATATAGTTTGGCTTGAAACTGCAGTACTGGTACAGCATAAAGAAGCAGCTGAGGCTCTATTAAACCAACTTGCAGGAAAAACACCACATATGACCAGTTACTACTACCCCACATGTGTAGACCGTCATCTCGGTGCTGCAGCAGCTCTTTTGGGTAGACCCGAAGAAGCCCGTCGGCATTATCAGGAAGCTATCAGGGTCTGCACGGAGATGAGGTTCCGCCCGGAGTTAGCCCTCACCCGGCTCCAGCTCGCTGAGTTACTCCTCGAGCACTACCCTCATGAGAAAAAGGAGGCGCTGGAGCACCTTGACTTTGCCATCAAAGAGTTCCGTGAGATGAAGATGCAGCCCTCGCTGGAGAGGGCACTGAGGCACAAGGAGATTCTGGGGGCGTAGTTCCTCTGCAGTCCGAAAGGAGATTACACATGCTGAGGGGTGAGAAGGTCCTTTTGAGACCGTTGAAGAGGTCAGACATTACCAACTTCCTGAAGTGGTTCAATGAACCGGAGGTGACCCAGTATCTGAATTTCTACGCAGCCTCCAGGACTCAAGCAGGCACTGGCGTGTACTTTGTTATCGAGGCCATCGAAGGGGATTCTACCAAACCTATTGGAAGCATGGGGCTTGGAGGCATAAATCCGAAAGACCATGGTGCTTCGTTCGGGATTACTATTGGCGAGAAGGATTACTGGGGAAATGGCTACGGTACTGAGGCGACACGGCTCATCCTTGAGTACGGTTTCCAGCAGCTGAACCTGCACCGTATCTCATCTTCTGCATTTGCCTTTAACGAGCGTAGCATCAGGCTACACAAGAAGGTTGGCTTCAAGGAAGAGGGCCGCCAACGGGAAGCTATATTTAAGAATGGTCGATTTCATGATCTTGTCTATTTCGGTATTCTCAGAGATGAGTGGAGAGGGCGCTGAGGCACAAGGAGATACTGGGGGCACAAATTCTCCACCCTATTGACAATCTCAGCATATCAAACTACCATATCACCAACAGGGAGATACGCCTAGACATGACGCCACGGAGGTAGTAAAGTGGCTGAGAAAAAGTGTCAGGTTTGTGAAAATCGCGTTGACCCCGAGGATGTGGAGAAGCATCACATCGTTCCCAAGAACCTGACAGATGATGCAGGTATCCCCGAATCCCAGACTATTCAACTATGTGCCAATTGTCATCAAGAAGTCCACGCCTGGTACACCGCCAGAGTGCGTCACACGGAGTATGATGCTGGCACGAGGCGATTCCGCACCAAGTCTTACCTCGAGATGGTCAATGAATACCAGACGGTCTTCAGTGACTTCATGAAATACAAAGGCACACGTTAACCGGGCTGGTAAACAAGTGTCCCCTGCCGGAAATATCCTGACAGGGGGCACCATCGTTTATCTAAGTGTGCGATTGATGCTTACTTAAGCTCTTCCCGGGTGTAATCAAGAATACGTCGGGCAACAATCAGCATATTTATCTGCCCGGTACCCTCGAAGATGTCGTTAATCTTGCCGTCCCGCATCCATTTTTCCAGTAAATACTTGCGGGAGTAGCCCAAGGGACCCATCATCTCGACAGCCTTCTGAGTTATCCAGGCAACAACGATTCCGGCTTTCGCCTTAGCCATCGAGGCCTCGAGACTATTTGGCTGGAACTGGCTCATCATCCATGTAGCACGCAACATCAGCGTAAGTGCCGCCTTATAGGCGGCCTCCATTTCCATCACATCACGTTCAATTGCCGTCAATTTATGACTAGGTAAACCATATCTTATTGGAATCCCTTCCTTTTCCAGGGTTTCCCGGACGAAATCAAGCGAGGCACGTCCAACCCCAAGCGCCATGGCGGCTATAATCGGACGAGTCATATCAAAGGTAGCCATCGCACGCTTAAAACCAGCAGTCTGACTTGAGTCAACCCTTCTTACTTCGGGACTACCCAGAATATTCTCATATGGAATACGGCAGTTGTCGAGGATGAGAGTGGCGGTATCACTGGCCCGGATTCCCAGTTTGTTCTCTACCTTATCAATAGTCGCTCCGGGTGTCCCGGCCTCAACCACAAACGGCTTCATGCCGGCTCGCCCGGCTGTCCTGTCAACTGTAGCCCAGACAACTACCAGGCCATCGGATTCCATAGACCTCTGCCCACCGGTGATGAATATTTTCTCGCCGTTAAGCACCCATTCGTTTGTTTCGGTGTCAAGCACGGCTGTTGTCTGGATGGCTGCCGTATCCGAACCAGCGCCGGGTTCGGTCATGGCCATAGCACCCCATTTTGGTTCACCTTCGCCAAAACGCTTCAGGAAATTCGCTTGCTGTTCCTGAGTTCCGCTCGCCAAAATGGCAGCGCCTCCCAGACCAGAGCTAGGTGCCACCAGCATCAGGCCAGCATCACCCCAGCAGTTTTCCAGTATCCGCAAGGATGCACCAACACCCAGGCCCAGTATGCTGCCACCACCCTGCGCCTGTTGCTGCCACTGTTGTTCAATAAAGTCCTTGGGACTCTCATGCTCATGTTCGTCATAATAGCGAGATATCGGACGAACCACCTCCAGAGCCTCTTTATGGGCGGCATCTATCATTGCCTGTTCTTCGGGTGTTAGTTCGAAATCGATCATCTTTCCAGACCTCCTGCTATCTTTCGAAAGCCCTACACTATGGCCATGCCATCAAAGGTAGCAAATCCTCGACCGTTCCTGAACCAGAGTTCCACCGGGTGTTCGCGAATATAGCCATGTCCCCCCAATACCTGAACGGCGTTGTTGGTGACATTTATTGCCATGTCATCGGCGTACATCTTTGCCAGAGAGGCTTCCTTAGTAGCGTCCTCGTTACGGTCGAGCTTCCAGGCGGCCTCCCACGTCATCAGGCGGGTAGCATCGATATCTATGGCCATTTCTGCCAGCATGAAAGCGATTGCCTGCCGGGAGGCAATCGGTTCTCCGAAAGCATGGCGCTCCTTGGCATAGTCGCGGGCGTATTCAAAGGCAGCCCGACCAACACCAACCGCCATTGCTGAGAGTGCTACCCGTGAGAGGTTGTATATCCGGTTGAAATCGCAGCCTGCATCACCACCGAGACGATTCTCCTTGGGCACCTTACAGTCCTTCAGTGACAACTCGTAGGTTGCCAGGGCCTTTATCCCCATGTTCTTTTCACGCTCAGCAATCTCGAGTCCCGGAGTACCCTTTTCGATAAGAAAACCCTGAGTATTGCCTCCCTCGTTGGCATAAACCAGAAGCAGGTCAGCATCGGCTGCCAGAGGGACATAGCACTTCTCCCCGCTGAGTATATAACCACCGTTGGCGCGTTTAGCTGTGGTCTGTAGTTCAGCCGGGTCGAAATCAAAACGTGGCTCAATTAGAGCAGAAGTGGCTACCTTGAACTTATCACCGCAGAAGGAAGGAAGGTACTGTTTCTTCTGCTCATCAGTACCCATCTCGACCACTGGCATGGCCACCAGGGCGGGACAGAGAATATGCATCGCCATCGAAAGGTCTCCCCAGGCCAGTTCCTCGGCAATCAGCGTTCCGGTTAGTGCCGAGCGTTCACCGCCGAAACCCTGGAACTCCTCGGGGATACTGCTGGCAATGAATCCCAGCTCCCAGGCGGTATCGATAATATTTGCAGGAATTTCACCGCTTTCGTCACACTCCCGGTAAACCTTTCGGACATGGTCATTATTGAACTCTTTAACCATGTTGACAATCATCTGTTGCTCTTCGCTGGGGCTGAAAGAAATCATCACTACCTCCTTAACTCGATTATAGATAACGGTGTGAGGTTGTGCGTATTGACCTATAAAACAAAACTAGCACAATCAGTATTATTTATCAAATTGTGCGAATCCTATTTCTCAAGCTCAAGACCGACACTGAATGCCTTGGCAATAACCTCTCCGAATCCCTGGTAATGGCGGGGAGGTGAAACAAAGATAAAAGGCCTGATTTTATCGACATCCGGACGGTCATCGGTGAGACAATCGTCAGAGACATGAGTCTCCTCTATTTGACCGACAACAAGGCAGTGGCTACCGAGCTCCAGCATGTGTGCCACACGGCATTCCAGGTTTACCGGGCACTGTTCAATCAGAGGTGCTTTCTCGACTTCTCCATAGAATACTTTGAATTTGCAGGCTGTGACCTTATTGACATTTGCCCCCGACCTGACCCCACAGTAGTCTGCCTCCTTCACCAACTCTATAGAGGGCACGTTAACCGAAAAGGTCTCGTTTTGCTTGATACCCTTCAGTGTGTAGCGTTCGTACCGCAGTGCCACTGAAATCATTGGTGGCGCGCCATTGGCAATTCCAGCCCAGGCAACCGCCATGAAATTCGGCTTGCCATCAACTTCAGCCCCCACAAGTAATGTTGGCATTGGATAGATTAATGTCGAGGGGCCAATCTTAGTCTTGCTCATTCACTCACTCCTTCAATATCATTATCACTATGGACACTTTAGGTTGCCCGTATAACTTTGTCAACCACAGTCCCTTATCGAAAGGCTCGTATAATTTGACAGTCCTCGATTGAAGATGTAGCATCACCTGAGAGGACTGCTTTGATATCACAAACCAAAGGCCCACCAATCGAATGTGATGCCTCGCGGTGTACAGGATGCCTTATCTGTGAGCTGCGCTGTTCCCTGCGACTCGAAAAAGCCTTCCGACCCGCTGCCGCCGCCATAGTAATTCGCCGGCAGGTTCAATCCCCGGATGAGTATACAATATCTTTTACCGGTCTTTGTGACAACTGCGGTATCTGTGCTCGATATTGCCCTTATGGTGCACTAACCCAAGTAAAGAAAGCGACAGGTGCGACATGAGTATCCCGAGTCGTATTCTTTATGTCAATCTGACTGATGGTAGCTCCAGGGCGGAAACAATTGACCCATCCCTTCCCCGAGACCTTATCGGCGGCTACGGCATTAACAACAAGCTTGCCTATGACCTGATGCCACCGGGTATTGATCCTCTCTCTCCTGAGAACCTGATAATCATCGGAGCCGGGCCTTTCGCCGGTACACTTGTACCAGGCTCAGCCAAGATATTGATCACCACGAGATTTCCCATCAACGGGGCTTTTGCCACTGCGGCCGCAGGAGGAAGCTTTGCCCTGATGTTGAAGTCGGTTGGGTACGACCATGTCGTCATTAGCGGGAGAGCCAGAGATCCAGTGTTTCTCAGCCTTACCGAGGAAAAACTAGAGCTAGTCGATGCCGGAGATTTATGGGGCATGGATACCTACGAGACGGACGATGCCCTGCGTAGTCGTTACGAGCCCTGCAGTATTATTCCCATTGGACCAGCGGGGGAGAACCTGGTCAAGAACTCAATCACCTTTGTAGATAAGGCAGGTACGATTGGCCGGGGAGGTCTTCCGGCTGTGATGGGGTCCAAGAACCTCAAGGCTATCATAGTACAGTTAGGAAAAGTACCTATGAGGATGACTGACCGTCTCACTTTTCACCGTCTCGTCAACAGACTTCATGACCGCATTATGAGCTGGCCTAACCGCCAGGTTATCCAGGACAACGGTCTTATGCCAGCACCACCTGATATGTCTGAGGTCCATCGGCGAACACGGCGACCTCTCGCTTGCCCAAGCTGTCCCCTGGCCGATAAGGTTATGGTCTGCCTTGATGAAGGCCCTTATGCCGGTCTGAGGACCTATATGCCCCACATAAGTGCTCATAGATTCAGCGCCAAAAACAGCACCGAGGCTTATGAGCAGTCAATCAAATACTCGGACGCTTTGAACAGATACGGCATTGGTGGCACCAATTTCTCCGGTCTTTTTTATAGTATTGTCGACCTCTATCAGCAGGGCATCATCACCCGAGAAGACACCGGTGGTATTGAGCTGAAGAATGATATTGAGACAGCGCTTGAGCTTATCAGGATGACGGCTTACCGAAAGGGCTTAGGAGAGGTGCTGGCTGAAGGTCCGGCGGAGATTGAGCGCCTGGTTGGTGAAAGGGCAATCGGAAGCATCGCCCATATCAAGGGTAACGCCATCGTCCGTGACCCCAGAATTGGCGGTCTTGGCACCATGGAGTTTGAGCAGATGACCACTCCACGGGGCGCTCACATCGCCGCCGCTGGTTCACCCTCGTACGACCCCGGACGCCCGTTTGCTGATTTTGTCAGACATGGAGAACGCATGGGGGTTTCAGCACAAGCCCTGAAGTGGTTAGAAGAGTCGGGTGTTTTTAACCCGGGTCGGTATAGCAAATACAGCGAGGACTGGTATGCCCTGTTCAACTGCCTCAGCCTGTGTAACCGGGCACAGGTCAACCGGTTCTACCACATTGATACCATTGCTGCTCTCTATACGGCAGTGACCGGCATCGAGTCCTCTCCAGAAGAGCTCATGCATATAGCCGAACGGGCCTGGACCATCGGCAAGCTCCTCAGCGTCAGGGAGGGATTTGACCGCCGACATGACCACGCCCCGGTGGCATGGTTCCACCCGCTGATACGGTCCGGCGAGGAACACCGTATTACCGACTATGACAGGACCACCAATCTCACTCGTGGAGACCTTGAGCGCTTTCTTGATGACTATTACGATGAGCGGGGTTACGATAGGGTGAGCGGCCTACCTACTCGTGAAAAGCTGCGGGAGTTGGGACTGGAAAGTATGGCCGAAGGTCTCAACCTGCCAGAGGGTAGATAATCATTACTCTACTGACTCGATTCAGCTCCTGCCTTCAGTGAACTCCTGCCTAAGTTGTTCGGCTTCAACGGAAAGTCTCTCCCATTCAGCCGTTAGCTGACTGATAGCTTCTTTAAGACGGCGGTGTTCTCTGATATGCTCAACCACCAGGCTACCATCACTATAACGCTCCTGCTCTGAGAATCCCTTCTCAATTCCCTGAAGCTGCTCTTCAAGCTGTTTAAGCTCAGTCTCGATTTCAGCAATTCGTCTTCTGATAGGAGCGCTCATGCGGTAGTATTGATTCCTTAATCCACCCTCGTCTGTCTTACGCTGACGTCGCTGGTCCCGGGAGACTGACGAAGCGGGCTGTTTAGTTTGAATAGTCTCACTATCTCTGGTCTCTTTCCAGTAGAGATAACTGTCATAGTTTCCAGGAAACACCTGCAGCTGCCCGTTTCTTATCTCGACAATCTTGTTGGCAATCTGGCGAATGAGAGTCCTGTCATGGGTAATAAAGCAGAGCGTACCACGGTAAGCCTCCAAAGCGTCGGTCAGGATCTCCCGTGAGATAATATCCAGGTGGTTAGTTGGCTCATCCATCAGGAGGAAGTTCGCCGGCCTGACCAGCATCTTGGCAATGGCAACACGCGCCTTCTCCCCGCCGGAAAGTACCGATACCTCTTTAAAAACGTCATCTCCACTGAAGAGAAAAGCCCCGGCAAGCCCTCTTAGCTTCTGCTCTGACTCATCAGGGGCAGCCCGCTGTAGTTCGATGAAAACATTGTTCACCGGGTCGAGGAGCTCTAGCTGGTACTGAGCATAGTAGGCTGCGTCCACCTTATGTCCCAGTCTGCGCTCCCCTGCCTCATAAGGCAATACCCCAGCCAGAATCCTGAGTAAGGTGGTCTTGCCAGCACCGTTCGGGCCTACCAGCGCCACCCGGTCGCCCCGGTTAAGTACCAGGTTGAGGTCACGGTATACAACGTTGTCACCATAGGCCTTTCGGATATGACTGAGAGATATCACCTCTTCTCCGCTCCTGGCAGGTGCAGGAAACGCAAATCGAATCCTTCTGGTAGTCCTGGGCACCACCACCTTTTCCATTTTCTCAAGGCGCTTGAGTCGACTCTGCACCTGGCTGGCCTTGGTGTTCTTGGCACGGAACCGTTCGATGAAACGCATCTCCTGCTTTATCTTTACCTCCTGTCTCTTTGCGGCAGCTTGTCTTGTCTCCAGCTCCTTCTGCCTTGTGGTGACGTAGCTATCATAGTTACCGCTGTGAAAGAAAACCCCGTCCACCTCGAAGGAGAGTACTTTACCGACGGTACGATTAAGAAACGTCCGGTCGTGTGAAGTAACCAGAACGGCTCCCAGGTAGCTCTGCAAGTAGTTCTCGAACCAGATGCAGGACTCCAGGTCAAGGTGGTTCGTTGGCTCGTCGAGTAGGAGTAGATTGGGTCTAAGAAGCAGGAGCTTGGCCAGCTGGACACGCATCAACCAGCCACCGCTGAAGTCGGTCAACGATCGGAGAAAATCATCTTCGTTAAAACCAAGGCCGGAGAGAATGATTCTGGCCTCATGCTCAATATCATAGCCACCTGACACCTCGTAGGCATGTTGAGCTTCTCCCAGCTCAAGCAGCAGTCTCTCCTGGTCAGGAGAGGTGCCCGATTCCGACAGTTTCATCTGGATTGACTCAATCCGGTGGGCTAACTGTGCTATCTGTGGTGAGGCAGCAACCACATCTTCAAGTAGATAACCTTCAGGAGAGGTGGCAATATCCTGTTCCAGATACCCGATAGTGGTCCCTCTCTGCATGGTGACACAGCCTGTGTCTGGAGTAGTCCTGCCTGAGATGATATCAAACAGGGTCGTCTTCCCCGAACCGTTGGCACCAATGACGGCGATTCGGTCGCTGGGGCCAACGGTAAAAGTCACAGCACTGAATAATGTTCTATCTGCGTAAGACTTGCTGATATTATGTATGTTCAACATTTTATATATATCTCCAGGGCATGAATATACGGCATTAAGGAATAAAAACGGGCATGATGAGATACGGAAGATTCGCGGAAGAACCTCTCAGACACAGAGAGGTGCGGTGGGCGATATCTGACTGATGGTTCTTATATCAGACGTACCATACATTACATATCAGAGCAATTATACCTGCACGTACGTGGTGAAGTCAATGGTGATTAGGATGTATTTTAACGAAAAGCCAGCTTATCGACTGATATCGGCTATTACCGGCAAGTGGTCTGAGGCAGTCGTCGCCGGCACAAATACTGCTTCGACAGTGAGGTCAGGCGAGACCCATATGTAATCGATACGCCGGTACCGGCTTACCGAGTCATATGTACTGGCCGGAGAAGAACTTACACTGGCAGCGGCATCAACCAGTCCCGCCTCACGGAACATTGTCATCTCAGCAGAGTCAGGGTCAGCGTTTAAGTCCCCGAGTATTACCGTGGTATTGGCGCCGTCCCAGAAATCAAGTATCACCGGCGACTGCTCCTGTCGAATCTCCGTATCCTCATCTAGATGATGGAAGTGAGTGGCGATGACCTGCAGTTGTTCTCCACCACCGATATCAACCAAGGCAGCAGTAAATCCACGCAGGATGAACAGGTCACGCGGCGGTAGTTCATGGTTCACATATTCCACGACAGGATAGCGACTCAGGATGGCATTCCCCCACAGTGGGTCGGCGGTAGGTCCAGAGATATAAGGCATATCGAGTCGCTGTGATAGCCAGGTCAGTATGTCGAGACGACCGCTGATTACCCATCCCCGAGATATCTCCTGAAGAACGACTATATCGGGCTCGCTTTCTTCAATGACTTCTGCCAGCGCTTCCATGCCCAGATAGCCATCGGTATTGAAACCATTATGCAGATTATAGGTCATTACCCTCACCGGGAAACCATCACCGGTATCTACCTCAGGTTCGTGCCAGGCAATGGCACCAGCCAGAGACGGCAGCAATAACAGGACTGAGAGTGCCGGCACAATCCATAGTTTCCGGCTGACAGTTAAGCTCCCTCGCGCTCTGACCGTTGCCAGAACGCCGCACACAGCAATAATTACGGCCGCCGCTATCTCCAGAACAGTGTTATCGTAGGGAAGCTTAATCTGGTGCACAACGTAATACCCCAGCAGCATGACTACCAGCAGTAGCATGCCGATTCCGTTAGCGACCATAATCGCCGACCTGCCCGAGCCGCCGCCGGCAGCATAACCCGCGATAATAAAGGCAATAAGTAGTGAAGCAGATACCTGCATTGCTAATAATGCAACAAATGCCTCTCCGTTTGACTCCGGATGAGTAAACGACGATGCCACAATCAAGAGTAAACCGTACAAGAGGCTATATATCCACAGGAACCGTACTCCCCTGATTAGCACCCAGACTACTACTACTAGGCCAATCAGCTGCGCTACCAGCACCCATATTGCTGTAATATGCAGCGACCAGCCGGTCAATACTGCCAGACGACCCACGTTGTGCAGCACCACCAATTGCAGAAAAAGGAAAGGCCCAATCGCCAGCCACGCCCAAGTCTTCTTCCCTGACCCGTAACTGACTTTGGTATTATCCTGGCCTGTAGGTGGTACGGCACCGTGTACCCCGTTTCCGAAGCTCACACTGCCAGAAGTCTGGTCTACCTCGTAACTCCTGGAAGCACTGTCACTCCACAGCAACAACCACTGAAGCAACACCAGCACGACTGTCAGCAGCACTATCGGCCAGTCTGTCTGCCAGATCGAATCATAGGTCAGTAAAGCAGCGTGCACCGCGGTATCCAGTGCCAGACCGGTAAGCAGCCCGATTGCGAAATAACCTGCTGTGGAACTGCTACGACTAATTGACTTATTAAGTCTGATTGGCAAAAAGATAACGAAGAGGACCGTTCCAGCCATCGCCAGGATAAGGTTGACCAGCGGTTCATCCCACCATACCTGCATAAGGAGGCGGAGTAATCCCAGGCCACCGGCAGTGACTATTATCGATCTGTTTCCTCCCAGTAGACGGCGTAATCCACCGGCCATAAAAGCTGTAGCGAAAACCAGCAGGGCGATACCACCAAGATAGACCGCCCCGAGGTTGAGGCGGTCGCCGAGTATCCAGGTCAGGCCGGGCACCAGTAACCGCAGTACCTGAAGCCCGAACATTACAGTCAGCGCCGGTAGAAGAATTTCAATGATGGCAGGACGGATTACCAGCCATGAAGCGACACCGCTCCGGCTGCCCTGCCTGTTATTACCGTTGCTTGACATTATTGATGCGGCCGCAGTGCGGACACTTGACGTTGCTCCTCTTAAAATCAGGGGGTATCTTCAGCTTCGTACCACACTCACAAGTGAGTGTATCATACTTGTTCATCCGCCACATCAGGTCAGAGACTTCGCGGGTACGTTCTGCTTTGCCCGGTTCTCGCCCGGCTGGTGCTGCTTCCGGTACAGCCGCACGGATACCAACCGCACCGGTACCAGCCAGTGTGGCTGTAGAGAAGACCGGCTTACCACCCTTGTGGATGCTCCGATAGGCATGGTCGTAGTCGACCAGGGAGGCACCGCCAGCCATAGAACGCAGAATACGTATTCGCTCTGAGATTGGTGGGTGGGTGCTGGTCAAATCAGCGGCAGCCCTTCCTTTCTCGCGGAAGGGATTGATAATATAGGCCGGGGCAGTAGCTTGGTTAGCCCCTTTTACCTGTATCTTGGAACCAGCCAGCTTCTCTAATGCTGAGGCTAGTCCTTCAGGATAGCGAGTGTAAAGAGCCGATGATGCATCCGCCATATATTCTCGTTTCCGTGAGATGGCGAAATAGATAAGCTGGGCTAATATGGGCGCCAGTATCGCCAGGACAATTGCTACGATTATAATTATTCCACCGCCGCCACCGCCACCCCTCGAGCTCCGGCGGCCTCCAGCCATCCCTCCGAAGAGCATCATGCGTGAGCCATACCAGGCAAGAATGACTATTGCCCCGAGCAAGACACCACACAGAGACATCAGCAGGACATCGCGGTTCTTAATATGGGCAATCTCATGGCCGACAACTCCCTGCAACTCATCGCGGTTTAATGCCTGAAGAAGTCCGGCGGTCACTGCCACCGAGGCATGATTCGCATCCCTACCAGTGGCAAAGGCATTCATAGCCGGGTCATCGATGATATAGACATCGGGCATCCGTTCCAGGCCGGAGGCAATTTTCATTTCCTCGACGATGTTATAGAGACGGGGATGATCATCACGCGTAATCTTTCGTGCGCCCGAAATTGCCAGCATGATGTTATCACCCTGGAAGAAAGCCACCAGATTTAGTACTAACAGTATTGCCAGTGCTATTATCAAACCACCAATGGGATTGCCGAGGAAAGCCTCTCCCAGAAGGTATCCAACTACCAGCAGCAGTGCTGCCATCATGCCGACCAGCACAACCGACCTGATCCGGTTAGACCGAACCTGTTCCCACATTACCCTGTATCACTCCACTAAGTAAAACTGACCTTGGGTGCTTCCCGTTCTGCAGGGGCTTCAACTTCAAAGAACTCGCCCAGCTTGAAATTTGTCATATTTGCTACGAAATTGGAAGGGAACATCTGGACTTTGTTATTGAGACCCAGTACAGAATCGTTGTAATACTGTCGTGAGAAGCTAATCTTGTTCTCCGTGGAGGTCAGCTCCTCCTGGAGGGCTAAGAAGTTCTGGTTAGCCTTAAGGTCGGGGTAGTTCTCAACCACCGCCAGCAGTCGGGACAGCGCACCAGTAAGTCCCTGCTCAGCCTGGGACTGGGCACCAACACCCCGACCGATTGCCTGCTGGGCCAGATTGCGAGCATTGGTGACTGCCTCCAGTGTCTCCCGCTCATGCTGCATGTAGCCTTTGACTGTCTCCACCAGATTGGGGATAAGGTCATGCCTTCGCTTGAGCTGGACATCAATCTGCGCCCAGGCGTTCTGCATCTGGTTGCGCAGTCGTACCAGCCCGTTATAGATGATAACAAACCAGAGCAGGAGTACAACTATTATACCTAGGACCACATAGAGAGCAACCATTTAACACCTCCACAAGATACCCTATCTATTTCTATATTCTGAAAAGCAATAATAAGCGATTATTGCCGAATCTTGATTACCTCCCCCAGAAACTCAATCACACGTTCCTGAGAGTCTTCCTTCCCCTCTATCTGAGCAGATAGATGGGCCACCAACTGACCAACCTCTCCGCTGTCAAACCATAGGCCATCTTCCTGCGGACAGACATCAACGAGCAATACCGGCTCATGCCCCAGTGCGACCTTTTTCATCTTTTTATTACACACCGGGCACTTACGTACTTCCTCGGAAGACTTCGCCTCAGAAGCAAGATGAAGGCTATCCAGACCGGCTGACTCTAGCCCCATCGTTTCCATTAGAAGCTCTATTTCTCCAGTATCAAACCAGACTCCGGAGCAGTTGTCACAATAGTCAAGCTCGATACTTTCATGCTCGACTACTATCATTGGCTCTTTACATGCAACACACTTCATACGAGCGCTCCTCGAAATTACCCTTCACAGTGTAGATAAACGAGCAGGCCATGTCAAGAAGTCGTTTTTTATAAACGGGGTTGACAGTTTGGTAATCGTAATGTTATTCTATACTAAGTTGATAAAATTAGTCAACAATATACAAAAGAAGAACGATGAAGGTTTCTACTAAAGGACAGTATGCCACCAGAGCACTATTAGACCTGGCTCTACACCAAGATGAAGCGCCAGTCTTACTCAAGCATATCGCACAGCGACAGAAGATTTCCTTGAGCTATCTTGAGCATCTAATCACCCCCCTGATTGCTGCGGGTATTATTACCAGTACACGAGGCCCCAGGGGAGGAATCTCATTGGCCAGGCCCCCTGAAGAGATAGGATTGGATGAGGTTGTTCAACTTCTCGAGGGTGCGATATCGCTTGTGGAGTGTGTCGGCAATCCTAAGGTATGTACGATGTCTCAGTCTTGCGCTACCCGTGAGGTCTGGGACGAACTCAGGCAAGCTATGATGGGGGTACTGAAGTCAGTCACACTCCGAGACCTGATGGAACGACAGAGAGAAAAGGAAAATGCCACCGAGATAATGTACTACATCTAACTCCTCTGTGTATGTGGTTAGCCATTTTAGGGGAAGATAAATGCCTAAGCAAGTTACTAAAGCTGAAATACTAAATCAAAAGACTTTACAGATCCCCAGACTAACACGAGGTATTGCCAAGGACTCTACCGAGCTCATTGGAAATACACCACTGGTCAGACTCAACCGGATAACTGAGGGAGTGGCAGCCGAGGTTGTGGCCAAGCTGGAATCCTTCAATCCTCTTGGTAGTGTTAAGGACAGGATTGGCGTGGCTATGATAGTCGATGCCGAGGAGCGTGGACTAATAAACAAAGACACCGTAATCGTCGAGCCCACCAGCGGCAATACCGGGATTGCCCTTGCTTTTGTCTGTGCTGCCAGGGGGTACCGCTTAATTCTCACCATGCCAGACACGATGTCCTTGGAGCGGCGTCAGCTGCTATCTATCTTTGGTGCCGAATTAGTATTGACACCAGGTTCAGAGGGGATGTCGGGGGCGTTGCGGAAAGCCGAGCAACTGGTAGCAGAAAACTCTGGTTACTTCATACCTCAGCAGTTCCAGAACCCGGCAAACCCTGAAATCCATCGGGTGACCACCGCCGAAGAAATATGGCGTGATACCAATGGCCAAGTAGATATCCTTGTAGCCGGTATCGGCACTGGAGGTACTATTACTGGCATTGCTGAGGCAATAAAGGAGAGGAAACCGAGCTTTAAGGTAATCGCCGTTGAACCGGCTGATTCACCGCTCCTTTCCGGTGGGCAACCGGGAGGACATAAGATACAGGGTATCGGTGCCGGCTTTGTTCCAGAGGTACTTCGGAGAGACCTTATTGATGAGATTATCACCGTCAGCGATGATGACGCCGGACTGATGGCACGTAAGCTGGCAAAAGATGAAGGGATACTGGCTGGGATTTCCTCCGGTGCAGCCGTTTGGGCAGCTCTAAAGGCAGCAAAACGGCCAGAAAACCAGGGCAAGTTGATAGTTGTTATTATCCCGGACACTGGTGAGCGTTACCTGTCTACCTGGCTTTTCCAGGAACTCTACTCGGGAACATCGAGAGGTTAATGCAAAACTGGCTGGCAGGAGACAATCAGGGGAGGAAGGGAATGTTTTTCAGCAGATTTAGAGAGGATATCACGACAGTATTTGATAAAGACCCGGCAGCAAGAAGCCTGCCCGACCCTGGTGCCAAGATTGGCCGCCACTTCTTTATAGACCACGGCGCTGGAGTTGTCATTGGAGAGACTGCTGAAATTGGTGATGATGTTCTAATTTACCAGGGAGTCGTTCTTGGTGGTACCAGCTTGAGTAAAGGAAAGCGCCACCCTACCGTTGGCAGTAATGTCGTCTTCGGCACCGGGGCAGTTGCTCTTGGAGCAATTACAATTGGAGATGGGGCTAGGATTGGTTCAGGTTCAGTGGTAGTGAAATCAGTTCCCGCTGGCACAACCGTGGTCGGGGTACCTGGCAGAGTAACCGAAGACCATATTACAGAGTCGCTTGTCCTGGAGCATGGTAGACTCCCCGACCCGGTAGCGGAAGCCATCCGACTTGTCCTGAGGGAACAGGACAAGCTCGAAGAGCGCCTGCAACGAGTAGAGAACGCCACCGGTGTAATCGTTTATGATGGCGGATTAAGAGAGAGACGAGAAGAAATCGTCAAGGGTTTTAACCAGGGGGGAGGAATATAAGAGGCCTCAATTATGCTATACTAGTCTTTTCCGCCCTTTTAGCAGACAGTAACAGAGGGTCAAAATGCTCAAGAGACAAGTGGTACTCACTTTCCCTGAGGAGCAGCTTAAAGAGCCCGTAATTTACAATCTCAGCCACCAGTTCCAGATAGTAACGAATATCCGCCTCGCTGATATTACAGAGGAAAGAGGATGGGTAACCCTGGAGCTTGAAGGAGAGGATGACGAAATCGAGCGGGGAATCGCCTGGGTGACCTCCAAAGGAGTCAGGGTGGACCCGGTAAATGAGGAAGACATTGATAGCTAGATTTTGTCTGGAGATACGGAAGCGATGAAACGGATATATCTTGATTATGCCGCCACGACACCGACACACCGCGACGTCGTTAAGGCAATGCTGCCGTATTTCAGCGACTCTTTTGGTAACCCTTCCAGCATATATTCCTACGGTCAGGAGTCAAAGGGGGCTGTCGAGAAAGCCCGTGAGCAGGTTGCTAACCTGATTAGCGCCCACGATGAAGAGATTGTGTTCACCAGTGGGGGAACGGAGGCAGACAATTTCGCCATAAAGGGTGTTGCCTATGCTAATCCTGAACGTAACCATATTATCATCAGCAGCATCGAGCACCATGCCGTCATCGAGACCTGCAAGTTCCTTGAAAAGCGCGGCTTTGAAATAACCTATTTGCCCGTCGATAAAGATGGCCTGGTTGACCCCGATGATGTTAGGAAGACAATCACCGACAAGACATGTCTGATTTCGATAATGCATGCTAATAATGAAATCGGCACAATACAGCCTATTAAAAAACTGGCTACAATTGCCAGAGAGGCAGGAGTCTATTTCCATACCGATGCAGTGCAGGCTGCGGGACAGATCCCCATCAATGTTGATGACGTCGGAGTAGACCTGCTTTCAATGTCGGCTCATAAACTCTACGGTCCAAAGGGGGTTGGTGCACTCTACATCAGGAAAGGCACCAGGCTAGTCCCCTTCATGCATGGTGGCAGTCAGGAGAATGACCGCCGAGGCAGTACCGAGAATGTCCCGGGTATTGTCGGTTTTGGCAAGGCTACCGCAATTGCCCTCGAGGCAATGACCGGAGAGATAGAGAGGCAAACCCGTCTCCGTGACCACCTTATTACGAGTATCCTAGAACAAATTGACGGTGTGCGCCTTAATGGGCATCCCACAAAACGGCTGCCCAACAATGTTAACGTCAGCATCGATTATGTCGAAGGGGAATCAATGCTTCTCAACCTCGACCTGGAGAACATCTGCGCCTCCACTGGCTCTGCCTGCAGCTCCTCCAGCCTCGAGGCGTCCCATGTCCTTCTAGCACTGGGACTCGGTCATGAACAGGCTCACAGCTCGTTACGCTTCACCGTAGGTAAATGGACCACAGAAGAAGATATTAACCGTGTCCTGGAGGTGCTCCCAAAAATCGTGGCCAGGTTGAGAGCAATGTCACCGCTACTGAAAAGTCACAAATAGGAGATACAACATGCCTGATATTCAGTCCCTGTATAGCGAAAAAGTCATGGATCACTTCCGTAACCCGAGGAATGTTGGTGAAATAGAAAACCCGGATGGCACCGGTCATGTCGGCAATCCCATCTGTGGTGATATCATGGAACTTTACATCAAGGTAAATGGTAATACTATCACCGATGCCAAGTTCAAGACCTTCGGCTGCGGTGCTGCCATTGCTACCAGCTCCATGGTTACTGAGATGATAATTGGCAAGACCATTGATGAGGCGCTGGAAATCTCCAACAAGACGGTGGCCGAGGCACTGGGAGGACTACCCGCAGCCAAGATGCACTGCTCCGTCCTTGCCGAGGATGCCCTCCGCTCAGCCATTGACGACTACCACAGCAAGCAGAAGAAGGGCAAATCGAAAGCAAAAGCTAAGAAAAAGTGATACAGTCCTTGCATCAAGATATCTCCGACTTAGATACAGGCATGGAAGACAAGACAGAGAAAGTCAATATACTGCGGCTGACTGCGGAAAGTACCAGTGAAATCGAAGACACCGTTGTCCGCGAATTTCCCCTGACTATCGTCCTCAACGACCAGGAACTGGTGACCCTGCTCTGCTCCCCTGCTGACCAGAAGAACCTGGCGGTAGGATTCCTCTATTCTGAAGGACTCATAAACGGTCGGGACGAAGTTAAAAATGTAACGTTTAATGAAGGCACCGGTGTCGTCAGGGTAGAAACTGAAGGTGGGGATGTACTGGCCCGGGAGGCCCTGTTCAGTCGGTTGATAACATCGGGATGTGGGCGTGGGGCCTCTTTTTATAGTGCTACGGATGTTACCGGAAAGAAAGTAGAATCACCGCTCCAAGTATCGGTCAGTGCGATTCTGGCACTTATGAAAGATTTCCAGCACAGGTCCGAGACCTTTCGTGCCACCGGTGGGGTCCATTCTGCTGCCCTCTGTGATACCAAGAATATCTTGGTTTTCAATGAGGATATTGGAAGGCATAATGCCATGGACAAGGTCTTTGGAGAATGCCTGCTGAAAGACATCCCTACGGATGACTGCCTCGTAATAACCAGCGGTCGTATATCATCGGAGATACTACTAAAAGTAGCCAGGAGAAATGTACCGATACTTGTCTCCAAGTCTGCTCCTACTAACCTCGGCGTCAAGATGGCTGAAGATCTCGGTATCACCCTGGTCGGCTTCGTCAGAGGTAAACGGGTCAATGTTTATACCCACAAGCAAAGAATAAACCGTGGCGGTATATAATCTTCTTTAGGTATGGAGGTTGACTGGGTGGAAGGAGCATTCGATAAAAATTGCCAGTCCTGCCAAGCACTCCAGAATCTTATCTCTCTGACTATTACTCCACAAGTGTTCGAAACGCCTTACTGGGTAGTCGAACACAGTCATCCGACATCGATAAAGGGATGGCTCGTGGTCATCCTTTCTCGACACTGCAAGGCATTGCACGAATTGACCAAAGATGAATGGGAGGACTTAGGCCAATTATTACCCAAACTATGTCAGGGCTTACACAAGGTCCTTGGTGCAGAGAAGGAATACATCATACAGCTGGCTGAAGGTAAGGGATTCAATCACGTGCATTTTCACGTTATCGCGCGACTACCAGATTGGCCGGACGATTTGCGTGGTATACGGGTGTTCTCTGGCCTTGGAACATCAGTTGAGAATGCGCTATCAGCTGATGACTTAACTCCACTGGTGCAAGAGCTTTCAGCATATCTACTTTCTCGGTGAGGATAGGGCTGACCTATTCTACGAAGTCTACCACTACTTCCTTGACATCCCAGAGTGTCTCCAGCTTCTCCAGGATTTCGCCCTTGATGGCTGAGGCAAACTGGTGACTTGATGGCAGGTCAACAACTACATGGATAACGCCATCCTTGACATCAACAGACTGCACCAGTTTGGCACGCACCAGGCCCAGTCCGGTCAGAGGGTCCATCACCTTTCGGAGACGCTGCTGTACCACCTCCGGAGTTGTTGGCTTTTTTTCTTTAATCAGACCGTGTTTTTCTTCGTAGTTTTGTATGGCAGCGCGTAGCCCTTCTACTGCCAGTACCGAGCAGTGGGCCTTTATTGGAGGTAGTCCCCCCAGAGCGTCCGAGGCCTGTTTCCAGGTGATTTTTTTGGCCTCGTCCAGTGTTTTTCCTTTGGCCAGTTCCGTGATAATCGAGCCGGTGGCAATATTTGAGGCGCAACCATAAGACTCAAACTTAACATCAGAAATGGTCTTCGTTTCATCATCTACACTTATGTAAACCGATACCATATCACCACAGGCCGGACTACCCTCGGTTGCCTTGCCGTCAGGACTTTCTATCTTTCCTACATTGCGCGGGTGTCGAAAGTGTTCCATCACAGTTTCATTATAAGGTGAACTCATCTCTGGCCCTCCTCTTAATCATTATCTTTACCCAGCGGGCTGATGCTCCTCAGCTCCGACACTATTTCAGCAAGAGCATCGACCACCGCATCGGCATCCTCCATGGTGTTATAGCGCCCAAGAGTGAAGCGAATCGACCCGTGTGCCCGTTCGTGGTCACCCCCGATGCCATAAATGACATGGCTGCCCTCAAGAGAGCGACTGAAACAAGCGGAACCAGTGCTGACCGCAAACCCCCTCATGTCCAGATGTAGTGTGATTGATTCGCCTTCAACAAAATGAAATGTGACATTAGCATTTTGAGGTAGCCGCTGTGAGCGGTGACCATTCAGAGTAGAATTCGGAATCTCCGCAAGCGCCCGTTCAATAATCCGGTCGCGTATCGCCTGTAGTCTTTGCGTCTCCTCAGGAGTTACAATTTCCACCGCCCGGGCAAAACCGATGGCACCAGGGATATTCTCCAGTCCGGCACGCAGGTTGAACTCCTGGAAACCGCCATCCATCCACTTGGTCAGTTGCGTTCCCTTACGGATATACAGTCCACCGATACCCTTTGGTCCATGAATGGTATGGGCGGCCACTGTTACCAGGTCTACCTGCACCTTACTCACATCAAGACCTACCCGCGTGAAGGTATGGGTAGCGTCGGTGTGGAACATCACCCCCTTCTCGCGGCATACCTTTCCGATGCTTTCGATGTCCTGGATGGTGCCTATCCCCTGGTTGGCGTGCTGGATTGATACCAGTATCGTCTCATCAGTTATAGCATCTCTTAGCTTGTCAGGACTGACTAGGCCATCGCCGTCCACTTCTAGAAATGTCACCTGGAAGCCCTGTTTCTCCAGAGCTTGGGCGCTGTGGAGCACCGGGAAATCCTCAATAGCGGATACGATGATATGTTTACCCTTCTTCTCACCCAGTGCCAGGGCCACTCCTTTAATAGCCATGTTAGAGGACTCGGTCGACCCCGAGGTGAAGATAAATTCCTCTGGTGAGGCCCCCAGCGCCTTGGCCAGTGTCCCTCTCGCCCCATCCAGTGCCTCACGGGCCTCGATGCCCAGGGAGTAACCGAACTCGGAGGTAGCCACTGCATAGGTATCAAATAAAAACGGCTGCATTGCCTCAAGCACCCGCTCGTCCATCCGGGTGGCAGCCGCATTATCAAGATAGATAGTCTTGTCCGCCATGTTATCCTCCTTTGTTATCGGTTTAGATGAACAGGGTTATAGCCGATTCTCTGGCCTCGCTCACGTAGGTGCCAACAGCACAGTAATCAGATATCAAATCGTCGCGGAGGTCCTCTTTCTTGATACCCATTATCGCCATGGTCATGTCACAGGCAAGGATTTTACCTCCCAATTCCACGAAGTCTTGAAGCATTCTTTCCAGAGAGGCTGCATTAGCTGCCTTCATCTTCCGTTTAACCATCCACTTACCAAGGCCGAACATATTCATCTTGGAGAGGGGGCCTCTTTCCAAACCACCTTTCTTGAGTCGCTGCAGCCCCCAGAAGGTAAAGAAAATAGAGGCTTCCATGCCCATAGCAAGTGCGCCGTTAGCAACGATGAGGGCACTGTATATCTTATCCATGTCACCGCTGTGAGCGATGATGGTAGCCTTGTTGTTCTCATTGTTAGCCATATCGATCGCCTCCGGCTACTTTCGTATCCTGATCCGCCAGATATCTCCCTCCTCGGTCAACTCAAGTAGCTCCAGACCCAGAGCTTTTACTGCCATCGGTATCTCTTTTTTGGAAGAAGGGTGTGTACCAATTACTTCGACAATGTCACCCGGCTCTGCTTTCCGCAGTGCTTTACGGGTCTCAACCAGTGGCACCGGGCAGGTCTCACCTTTACAATCGACCTTTATTTCAGCCATTTTATGCTGCCTCCAATTTGGTCTAAGTAGGTTACTCCATCTTTACAGTCTTGTCAAAGCGAGGGCCGGCAAGCGTTCAAGACACTTTCTCCACTATCCCGTCATCTTCCCGCAAGCCTCGCCCACCGGCCAGCACTATTGTAGACCCACAGCCAGGTATTAGTATGTGACTAATGTCTCACAGAGGTCATGCTCTTTGCAGACTGCATCAGGCGGTACCGTCAGGCACAAAACGGTGACAGACATGGTCTCACTGTGATATAATCCTCTTTTAGTAACCTCTCCTTGAGGCATCTGTGGCAGAAAGGGGGCAGCAAATGGTTGCATTAGCCACAAACCTTAAAATTACCTCTACAATTGCATGGCATATCGAAAGGATGATGCTCATGTTATGGCTAATGTGCTGCCCGAAAGGGCAATCTGCGATGGACCAAATGCAATTTGAGAGGTTAACAGTATGGCAAAAACAATCGCTGAGATAAACGATAAAATTAGCCATGGCCAGGCAGTGGTCGTCACTGCCGAAGAAATAATCGATATTGTTCAAGAAAAAGGCGTGGAGGAGGCGGCCCGAGAGGTAGATGTTGTTACTACCGGAACCTTTGGGCCGATGTGTTCTTCTGGTGCCTTCCTCAATGTCGGACATACCCAGCCGCGCATAAAGCTTGGTGGCGGAGAAGTCTACCTGAATGATGTGCCCGCCTACACTGGCATTGCTGCCGTAGACCTTTTCATCGGGGGTACTGCCCTGCCAGATGACGATCCCAGAAACAGGGTGCACCCCGGCGACTTCAACTATGGTGGTGGCCATGTCATCGAGGAGCTGGTAGCTGGTAAAGATATCAGATTGACGGCCAGGGCATACGGGACGGACTGCTATCCTCGCCGGAGACTAGAGACCTGGATTAACATTGCTGATATCAATGAAGCAACGCTCTTCAACATCCGCAATGCCTACCAGAACTACCCTGTGGCCGTGAACCTGTCTGACAAGACAATTTATACCTACATGGGTGTTCTCAAGCCACACCTTGGTAATGCTAATTACGCTACCGCCGGGCAGCTTTCCCCTCTGTTCAATGACCCCTTCTACAAGACTCTCGGTGTGGGGACAAGGATTTTCCTCGGGGGCGGAGTTGGCTATGTCGCCTGGCATGGCACCCAGCACAATCCCAGCGCTCGCCGTTCAGATAATGGGACACCACGCCGACCGGCAGGGACACTGGCGGTTATCGGCGACCTCAAACAGATGAAACCCGAGTGGCTCCGGGGGACAAGCATGCTCGGCTACGGCACCACAATGACAGTGGGCATCGGCGTTCCGATACCAGTACTTAATGAAGAAA
>SMTZ1_10000364_pt1 | contig 42680 bp, 41 predicted proteins | sample DeeMarSWOR136_30_FD_25667 | JGI IMG/M metagenome (IMG submission 25667) | reverse complement strand
TAATCAAGCTTTGTTTCAAGCAGCTCATGTTTGTGTTACATCAAGAGAATATCCAAGAGCGCGAAGATACCTGACAAAAATATTAAGCATAACTCCTGACGAAAAAGCACATTTCTTGCTAGGCAAAACATACAGTGATGAAGCAAAATATGATTCTGCAATGATTTACTTTAAGAACCTCCCTGATTCGATTGATGAATATCTATTCTATAAAGGAAGAGTCGAATATTTTCTTGGTTTGTGGGGGAGGGCAGAAGAAATATTGCTGAGACATCGTGAGGGTTTTCCAAATTCTATTTATGGTGATAGAGCAACATATATTCTTGCTTCCATAAATTTCAAGAGAAAGGAATACAATCAAGCAATCGATTTTTGGCATGAGCTCGTAGCAGCATATCCGAACTCTGTATATGCGGCTGCTGCACAGAAAGGTATCGGTGATGCATATTTCAACAAGGCACAGTATGACAGTTCGCTAAATGCATATCGCGCCGTTAAGGAGTATGATCCGTCGGTGAATATTGAATCGCAAACGCTATTGAGAATTTACGAATCACTGTATCATTTAAAAAAATATTCCAGTTTGGTTAATGCACTTTGGAAATTTATAGAGGAGAATCCAAATTCGCAGTTGCTACTTAGCACGCGGTTTCGAATCGCGCGGATACTATTTAAAAGGAAGAAGTACTATCAGAGCCTTTCTGAATTCAACAAAATCATTGAACAGTATCCGGATTCTTCTCTCACGATTCAAGCGTTTGTTGAGAAAGCAAGAATTCATCAGGTGCTCGATAACCAACAAGAAGTAAAAAAGATATATCACCAATTGCTGGTGAATGCCAAGGCAGGAGAATACTATTATTATGCCGCACATGAACTGGGTCTTATTTACCTCGCGGAATCGAAATATGATTCAGCCCTTTATCAATATAATCTGTTAATTGACAAGAAACAGTACCGTGAAAGAGCTATTTTTGAGATCGCAAAGATATATGATATATTAGGACAAAATAATGAATCTGAGACTATGATCAATAGACTAATATCAGAATTTCCTTCATCAGTGTTCTTATTTGATGCTTATATATTGAAAACAAAGGCGTATAGAAATCAAGGAAATTATGAAAGCGCTATAGGTTTATTACAAGAGTTAATAGATAAACTTGGTCATAAACCTGAGATATATTTCGAAATCGGTAACCTGTATTTTGAATTAGAAAATTATTCAAAGGCAAGGGATAATTACCTTAATGCCTGTGAATATTTCGGGCAAAAGAGGGATGACGCAGCACGAGCATTGCTGTTTGCAGGTGATGCGTCGTCTGCTATAGGCGATGGAGAGTCCGCCCGTAAACATTATTTGCAGGCCGCTCTAATTGCTGAATCTCCCACTCTAAAAAATCAGGCAACAGTCAAGATAAGCTCAATCAGTCAGGAATAGAACGAGATCGTTCTTTAGACTGTTTGGGATCGTACCTAATCACAATTGCTTCATATTTCAAGCAACTTCACTTTTTAATTAGTTGACTGATTTTCTTCAACTCTTCTTTTATCTCTTTCAACACCTTCACACTGTTCTTTAAGGGTAGGGATAGCTGTTCAGGTGCTTCGCTGAGTGTCACAAGTTTCTTTTTTGCTCCCGAAATTGTATAACCTTGATCGTAAAGAATACTTTTTATAAGACGTACAATATCAATATCCTTTTTTGAATAGTATCTTCTTCCTACACGATTTCTTTTTGGTCTTAAAACGGTAAACTCTTTCTCCCAATATCTTAAGATGTAAGGTTTTAGATTCAGCATATCAGCTATTTCTTTGATGGAATAAAATTCCTTTTCAGTCATATAATACCTCCATGTTTTAAGGAAAATTGGATTCAGACGGATGATTTACGAATTCAAATAGATAATACCATTCGTATGAATCCAACTCAATCCGTTTGTATCTCATAATAATAGCATTATTCATTTCTAAGCGGCCTTGTCATTAAATCTTTTATCGCTTGTTTTGGTGATTTGCCTTCATGAATTATTTGATAAACCACCTCACAGATAGGCATGTCTATTTGAAATTTGCGTGCCAGGGCATTTATGGCTTTGGAAGTTGGCACACCCTCAGCAACCATTACTATTTCTTTCATTACCTGATCTATGTTTCTTCCTTCTCCAATTTCTTTTCCTAATTTGTGATTTCTGGATTCTTCGCTAAAAGAGGTGGTCACTAAATCACCAAGTCCAGAAAGTCCCCAAAAAGTCCTTGCTTGGGCCCCCATCTTTAAGCCGAGTCTCTGTAGTTCAACAATCCCCCGTGCAATGAGCGCTCCTTTTGCATTGTTCCCAAAACCCAAGCCGTCATTTATACCACATCCGATTGCAATTACATTCTTTATCGCTGCGCCAAGCTCAGCACCGATAATATCATCTCCCTGGTAGATGCGAAAACTATCTGTGGTAAGTTGATGTTGAAGATCCTTTGTGCCTTTAGGATCAGGACCGACGAGAACTACAGCAGTTGGTTCGCCTCTGATGATTTCATTGGCGATAGACGGACCGGAAAGTACAAATACTCTATTTTGTGACCCGGGTAAGGTACTGATTATTTCAGATGGTCTTTTTAGAGAATGGACTTCTATTCCTTTAATTAAACTCAAGTAATATTTGGGTTGTGCCTTGACCATTATCATTCTTTCAACAACTGTGCGCAAAGCTTGTGAGGGGACAGCAAGAATAACAACATCGGAGTTTTCCAGAATAGTCTTGATGTCCCAATGTATGACAATATCGTTGGGTATTTGATAACCAACAAGGAAAGGCTCATTTTTTCTTGTCCTTGCTACATGCTCAGCTCTGTTCCTGTCGAATTCCCAAATTTTTACGTTGTGTCCATTTTTGTTTTGCATTATACCAAATACGGATCCCCAGTTGCCGCATCCCAATATCCCAAGATTCATTTTTTCCTCCAAAAAATAGTTCGGGGTTCCTTCTTTTGCATTAGTCTTTTTATATTAGAACGATGGGCATAGATTATCAATGTTCCCATAGCAAAAATAAATATTTTATCAACTATTTCTGCTTCATTCAGAATTATTACAACGAAAGGTAAAGCTAACGCAAAGCCAATCGATGCAAGTGATACAATGTATGTAGCGAGATACATGATCATCCAAGCTGCCAATGATATGAGAAAAGATTTGGGTACTAAACCGATGGCAACACCTATCGCGGTGGAAACACCCTTGCCACCTCGGAAATTAAACAATGGATTTAGGACATGTCCGATGAGTGCTCCTGCGCCAGCCAGGGCTGCAGCATAATGAAAATTTCTTGCCAGCAACACAGGGATGAGTCCTTTAAGGCCGTCCAGCACAAAACCAATGATAAAAAAGACTAAACCAAATGTCCTGCCTAAGTTAGTCGCACCAATGTTACCGCTTCCTACTTTTCTGAGATCAACGCCTTTTATGTGGGCGATCAGGTATGAGAAAGGAATTATGCCAAAACCAAAACCGATAATAAAAGGGATTACATAACACATTATTTCAATCTCCCCATCCTTTTTTGCTTTTTCTGATTATTTTTGTCTTTATCAGGATTGGCACACCAACATATCCGAAGTAATGACGGATCGTATTCCGTATATATTTGGTGTAGCTTTCTCTTACAGATTTGTTCAAGGTTGCCCTGAACACTGGAGGTTTTGTGCCTATCTGTTTTAAATTCAAAAGATGACCACCCGGTGGCGGGTGAAGCTTTTTTGATATGCTGCTCAGGACCTTCTTATCAGCCAATTTTCTATTTTCCGAATCTATTTCTAAAACGCGATTCAAGAGAAGATCAATTCCAGTAGACAGTTTTGCAGATATTGGCACAATTGGCACGAACTCTAAGAATTTAAAGGATTTTTGTGTCGAAGAGATTATTTTCGGGCGATTTCTCTTGGCGATTAGGTCTATTTTATTCGGTGCTATGACCATTCCTTTTGCCTTTGATAAAATCAATGATGCAATACGACGGTCCTGCTCGACTACTCCTTGTGTTGAATCGAAGATCAACACTGCAACATTTGCATATTCAATGGATTTTGTTGCCCTTATCATCGCATAAAATTCTACGGCCTTTTTTAGACGGGAGGGTTTTCTTATACCACATGTATCAATGATCTCTATATTTTTTCCTTTAAAGGCAAAACTTGTTTTGACGGGATCTCGTGTAGTCCCCGGTTCTTCATCGACAATGGCACGTTCAGATTTCGTCATTGCATTTAGCAGGGTTGACTTGCCTGCGTTAGGTCTTCCCAGAATCAAAATCTTTGTAATTTCATCTATTTTAACCCTTCCCAACTTGGGGAGAATCTTAATTGTTTCATCTAAGAGATCACCAAAGCCGATACCTGCTTCAGCAGAGACATTGAATACATTATGAAAGCCGAAATTTGAGAACTCCAAGGCTTTTATATGATCTTTTTTGTTGTCTATTTTGTTAATCACCAAAAAGATTGTCTTATCAAATTTGCGTAGATATTGACAGACTTCATGGTCAGCTGGCTCTAAGCCTCTTTTTCCATCAACAACAAAATAGATTAGATCAGCTTCCTGTAAACCGAACTTGATCTGTTCGTTGATTTTCTGAGCCAAAGCATGTTTCTCGTTCGGGAAAAACCCGCCAGTATCAATGACATCAAATACACGACCACACCACTCAGCTTCTCCGTAGATTCTATCTCGCGTTATTCCTGGTTCCTTATATACGACACTCAATTTGGTTCCTATTAAGCGATTAAAAATTGTCGACTTGCCAACATTTTTCCTACCAACGATTACGACAGTAGACATTTCACTAATTCCTTAACACTTTTAGGTGAGACTACGACCCGATCGCTTTCGAATATTTTATTATCGATGAATTTACCCGAGTCATTGGTGCAGTTAGGTGGGAGGAAGACGCGATCGAACTCATCTTGACACTCATTTATTGTTCGTGCAAAGTCATCGGCACCGATTAACCCTGATACCGTGATTGAACTACCGAAAAATAAGTTATCAATTGCAACTATTTTAATATTACTATTTGTTATAGACGAAAGCTCCTTTAATTTGATTTTCAATAGATTCACGTAAGGTAATGCTAACCGGCCGGTTAGAAATAAAAATTTTTTCTTTATCCTACCGACTTTCCGTAAATTTTTGATTTCTTCAAGAAATAATCTTACCATTCCTACGCCGTTTTCATATTGGGGGAAATCGTCATAGTATGGTGTTTCTGGTATTGGTAGCCCTGCCGTGATATAAAATTCATCAGCACAGTATACAATTCCTTTTTCGTATTTTTTCTTGAAGCACTCATGATATCCTTCTACTACACCGACAATGTTTTTAGCTGATTTCTTGGATACCAGTTGTATACCGCTCATATACTTTGTTTTTCCAACAGGAACTATGCCGATAGAACGAACTCCAGGATATAATTTTGTCAGATCATCTATTGTTTTGACCAAGTGCGTTCCATCTGTGATGCCGGGGATAACTACGATTTGACAGTGAACTTTAATATCATTATGAATCAAAGATAAGAGATGTTGATTGATAAGACCTGCCTTATCGTTCTTGAATATCTTCTTTCTTAATTCTGGGTTTGTTGTATGTACAGAGACATACAGAGGAGAAAGTCTTAACCTGCCAATCCTCTTTATATCTTCGTCGTTTACATTAGTGAGACTTAGAAAATTGCCAAACAGAAAAGAGAGACGATAATCATCGTCGCGGAAGTAAAGTTCCTCTCGTAAGCCTTTTGGCAAGCCATTTATAAAACAAAAATCGCAATCATTTTCGCACTGACGATATACAGGATCTTTTAATTTAATTGCAGCTTCCTCGTTCGATTCGAAGATTACTTCTTTCCTCATACCCCTATATTCTATTAAGATTTTGCGCGTTTTCGTTGTCTCATTGTAGAATTTGTATTCTAGAAAATCATCCACTTCGTGACTATTAATGGCTATTAACGTTGCACCAACAGGGATCTTTGGGCTTTCAGACTCGACAACCATAATCATGGTGAATTATAAGACAATTTTAAATAAAATTCAAGTGTTTCTTTAACGTGGTAGTTATCTAAGTTGAACCATGTCATTGACTTTCTTTGAAATTCGGTTACAATAACCAAGTGCGATTGAAGTAAAAAAATTAGACCTTTAATGAATTTCGCTCTAGTTGGAGCACAGCCTTTGTTTGATTTTTAGATTTTATCTGCTCATGTGGCCAAATAATTGTATCTGTTACTCGAATATCATAGTTGGATCAAAAGGTAGTGCCCCAATATTAGAATCCATCAATGGAGGAAAAATGGGAAAAACTTTGGCAGAGAAGATTCTATCTGACAAAAGTGGGCAAGATGCAAGGGCGGGTGATATTGTTATTGCTGAAGTTGACGTCGCAGCATTCCAGGATGGCACTGGTCCACTTGGTGTCCGTCAGTTGCAGAAGATGAACATAAAAAAAGTGAAAGCGCGGAGAGCGGTATTTTTCCTCGACCATGCGGCACCTTCTCCGAGAAAAGAGTTGAGCAATGACCATATGCTCCTTCGCAAATTCAGTAAACAGGCAGGTGCAATCCTTTCCGAAGTGGGAGAAGGAGTCATTCACCAACGATTAGTAGAATCATATGCAAAACCCGGGGATATAGTTATCGGTGGCGATTCCCATACTTGCACCTCTGGTGCATTAGGGGCTTTTGCAACAGGTATGGGTTCTACTGATGTGGCAATTGGCATGGCAATGGGTAAAACATGGTTCAAGGTCCCAGAGACATATAGAATCGAAGTGCATGGTGAATTTCAGCCAGGTGTTTATTCGAAGGATCTTATTCTCTATTTGATTGGGATGCTAGGAGCAGATGGTGCAACTTATAAAGCGCTTGAATTTGGTGGAAAAACGATTGATAGAATGTCTATGGAATCGCGGTTTACATTGTCAAATATGGCTGTTGAAGCGGGTGCAAAGGTTGGATTAATCGCCTCAGACAATATCACCAAAAACTACTTAAAGACCCGTGCAAGAGCGAAGGAATGGAAACCATTATTTCCTGACAATGACGCCCATTATGAAAGGATCATTAGAATAGATGCAAGTAAATTAGAACCCCAAGTATCATTTCCACATACGGTTGACAATACACGGCCAATTAGCAAAGTAAAAGATATAAACATTGACCAGGCTTTTATAGGAACCTGCACAAATGGTCGGATTGAAGATTTGAAAATTGCTGCAACGATACTAAGAGGTAAAAGAATCGCTTCCCAAACAAGATTGATAGTCGTGCCGGCATCGCGGGATGTTTACCTTGATGCTATGAAGCTTGGAATGTTGACGGTTTTTGCGCAGGCTGGTGCGATCATAATCGGTCCAGGGTGCGGTCCGTGTGTGGGCGTACATCAAGGTGTGCTTGGCGATGGAGAAGCGTGTATTTCTACTGCAAATAGAAATTTTAAAGGCAGAATGGGTAATCCTGAAGGACTCATCTATCTTGCTTCACCAGCAACGGTTGCCTATTCTGCGATTAAAGGGAAGATAAGCGATCCAAGAGAAGTGATTCAGTTAAAAAAGCGGGCAACTAAGAAGAATATAGGGAAAAAAAGGAAATAGATTTTTAATGAGTTTAATTACTGGAAGTTTATTTTTAATTGTCATAGAAAGGAGATTAATATGGCTAAGTTGAAGGAACTATTGGCAAAAAAGATACCTGCGCTGCGGGATGAGATTAAAGATTTTGTCAAAGCAAATGCTGATAAGGTGATATCTGAGGTTACAGTGCAACAGGCGTACGGTGGTATGCGCGGTGTTAAAGCGCTCGTTTGCGATACCTCTGTTGTTCCTCCTGATAAGGGATTGATAATTCGCGGAAAACCAATTGGGGAGTTGAAAAACGAACTCCCTGAGGCTGTATTTTTTCTGCTGGTCACCGGTGAAATGCCTGATACAGCGGCTTTGGAAGATTTAAAAAATGATCTTAAAACGCGCGCGAAAGTACCTGATTATGTTTGGAAAATACTTGAAGCGATGCCCAAGGATTCTCATCCTATGGCAATGTTTAGTCTCGGTATTCTTGCAATGGAAAAGGAATCAGTATATCGTAAAAAATATGATGAAGGTATGCCAAAAACTGATTTTTGGAATCCGACACTAGAAGACTGTTTGAATATTGTTGCCAAACTACCGACCCTCGCAGCAGGAATCTACCGTATGCGATTCAATAAAGGCCCACGTATTGATCCTGATCCGAAACTTGACTGGGCTGGTGATTATGCTCGCATGCTTGGAGTTGGTGATTCTACAGGTGAGTTTGCGAATCTCATGCGTCTATATCTAGTTCTGCATTCCGACCATGAAGGCGGCAATGTCAGTGCCCACACATGCCATTGTGTAGGTTCTGCACTTTCTGATGCATACTACGCTGTTTCAGCAGGTTTAAATGGACTTGCTGGACCTCTCCATGGATTGGCAAATCAGATGTGCCTACGTTGGGTTATTATGGTTAGAGATAAATTCAATGGTGTACCAACAGATGATCAATTGCGCCAATTTGCATGGGATACTCTGAATGCGGGACAGGTGATCCCTGGGTATGGTCACGCCGTACTGCGAGTTACTGACCCACGTTACGCAGCATTCCATGAATTCGGTAAGAGGGTTTGTGCTGATGATACATTATTCCAGATCGTTGATAAGGTGTTCAATGTTATCCCGGATGTTCTAAGGGAACACGGCAAGGCAAAAGATCCGTGGCCCAATGTTGATGCTGCTTCTGGTTGTTTACTTTATCATTTTGGCGTAACTGAATTTGAGTATTATACAGTATTATTCGGTGTTTCAAGGGCATTAGGTATGTGCTCTCAGCTTATTGTCAGTCGTGCACTGGGTGAGGCTATTGAGCGACCAAAATCGGTCACGACTAAGTGGATCAAACAAGCTGTTAAGGGATGATGATAAACAACAGATGGCGGATGTCAGATGATAGATAATACAATTGCTTGTGGGTACTGGGTATGATAAATGTTCATATAATTCGACGACAACCTTTTTCCCAACTATCGGTCATCAGTAATCTGTAATCAGTCATCTGTAAACAAGGAGTATAAGATGGCGATTAAAGGGAAAACATGGAAGTTTGGCAATAGTATTTCAACTGACCTTATCTGTCCTGGGCGATATTTCCATCTTCGTTCAAATCTGCCAGAACTTGCAAAACATGTGCTTGAAGACGCTGATCCACAATTCGCTTCAAAGATGGCTGAAGGTGATTTTGTGGTTGCAGGGAGTAATTTCGGTCTTGGGAGTTCACGCGAACACGCCCCCACGATTATAAAACTGGCAGGCGTGGCTGCAGTTCTCGCAAAATCATTTGCCCGTATTTTCTATCGTAACGCAATAAATGTCGGGTTACCGCTTCTTGAATGCGATACAGACAAAATCGATGAAGGTGATGAGCTTGAAATAGATCTTGCCACAGGTATGATAAATGATAAGAATAAGGGTATTACACTTAAAGCACATCCTCTTCCCAAAGCGATGCTTAATATTTTGAATGATGGAGGACTTGTAGCCCATATTCAAAAGCATGGAGATTTTAAGTTAGATTAAGATTAATAAAAAAGGGGGTTTGAGTGGATGCTGTTGATAAGGCAAAGGAACACTTTGGAAAACTTGTTGAGGCTCAGTTAAAGAGGATAGAACAGATCAAAGGAGAGAAAGACTGGGTTGATTATTCCAAAGTAAAGCCAATAATCATTGGAACAATTGGTGGTGATGGTATTGGACCACATATTACTGCTGAAGCACAGCGCGTACTTGAACATCTTCTTAAAGAGGAGGTTCAAAAAGGAAAAATTGAATTTCGAGTAATAGAAGGTCTGACTATTGAGAAACGCTCCGAGGTGATGAAACCTGTTCCAGATGATGTGTTGGAAGAAATCAAGAAATGTCATGTGACACTTAAGGGACCGACCACAACACCAAAAAAAGGCGATCCTTGGCCAAACATTGAAAGTGCTAATGTTGCAGTACGGAAGGAACTTGATCTCTTCGCAAATGTGAGACCAGTACGTGTGCCTTCGCAGGGTATTGATTGGATGTTCTTTCGAGAGAATACTGAGGGTGCCTATGCACTGGGTCCATTCGGGGTCAACGTAACCGACGACCTTGCAATGGATTTCAAAGTCATTACAAGACCCGGTAGTGACAGGATCATTAGATTGGCATTTGAGTACGCAAAGAAAAATAATATAGATAGAGTAACTGCCGTCACCAAGGCAAATGTTATAAAGACATCAGATGGGTTATTTCTTGATACTTTTTATAAAATAGCCAAGGAGTACCCGAATATAAATGCGGACGATTGGTTTATTGATATTATGACTGCAAAATTGGTTGATTTGAAGAGGCGAACGCAGTTTAAGGTTCTTGTGCTACCAAATCTCTACGGCGATATTCTCACTGACGAAGCTGCCGAGTTTCAAGGCGGTGTTGGTACTGCAGGGAGTGCGAATATTGGAAAAAGGTATGCGATGTTTGAGGCCATTCACGGCAGTGCTCCGCGCATGGTGAAAGAAGGAAGAACAAAATATGCTGACCCCTGCAGTGTTGCGAGAGCTGGTGCAATGCTCTTAAATCATATAGGATATACAGAACTGGGCAAGAAACAGAATATGGCTATGGATATCTGTGGTCAGTATGAGAAGAAATTGGTGATGACAGGACGCTCGACAGGGGCTACTGGAAGAGAATTCTGTGATTATATAATGGAGACAATGGCTGATACGAATCTTGAAAAGAGATGGCAAGATTATCAACGAGCAGCAATGGGAAAAGGAAACTGAAATATATTGATTGTTATGGTGCCCCTGTCTTTGTTGAGACAGGGGCACCTGTTTTTAAAATAGTCTGCTTGCTACCTGAGAATCAAATCTCTTGACATCATTTAGAAATTCATTACAATAATAATAAAGGAGGTTATATGAAAAAAATATTCTGTATATTATTGTTCTTTTCAACAATCGTTTTTGCCCACACCATGTGGGTGCGCATATATTACAGCAATGATTTTGAACGGCAGATATTGTTAGATAGGGACTACGACATCCTTACCGGTAACGCACAAGAAGGTTACTTCGAATATTTCCTGGACAAAGAGGTCGTTGACGAATTAATGCATCTGGGTTTTCGTACTGATATCTTGCACCCGGATATTATCACCTATTTAGAAGCGACCTATGGTCATCTAAGAATTGATTTTGGCTACTATTACACCTATGCTGAAATGGTCCAGGAGCTCGATCAGATCGCCATAACTTATCCAGATATCACTCATAAGGTAAGTATCGGTCAGACATGGGAAGGGCGGGAAATCTGGGCGATGAAGGTTTCAGATAATGCAAATCAAAACGAGGATGAACCGACCGTGTTAGTCACTGGGGTGCACCATGCGCGTGAACCGATTGGTACGTCAATCTGCATAGACTTTATTAATTGGTTGGTTACGAATTATGGCACGAACGATTCTGCAACGACAATAGTGAATACAGATGAAGTCTGGCTTGTACCTTGCGTAAACCCTGATGGTTATGTATTCAACGAGACTTATGAAGACCCATGGGGCGGCTGGCGTAAGAATTGCCGTGACAATAATAACAATGGTCAAATGGATCCAGATTATGATGGTGTCGATCTAAATCGCAATTATGCTTATCAGTGGGGTTATGACAATAATGGTTCAAGCCCTGATCCGTCGAGTGATACGTACCGAGGTCCATCTCCGATGTCTGAGCCTGAAGTTCAAGCAGTCGGTGAATTATGTGATTCGTTTGAATTTCTATATGCCATCAATTACCATTCTTACGGCAATTATCTTATTGTACCATGGGGATACATTAATTCTTGGGTTCCTTCTCCTGACTCGGAAATATATCATGTCATGGCCGAATCAATGACAACATATATTGGTGTTCCTAACAATTATACATGGGGAACTGCATACCAAACTGTTGGCTATCCAGCAAATGGTACATCTGATGATTGGCTGTATGGTGAACAGGGACTCAAACCAAAAGGCTTTGGCTTCAGCCCTGAAGTTGGAACATCATTTTGGCAGGGTGCCAATGATACCAGTATCATTGTTACACACTGCAACGAGAACAGACCGATGATTATTTTTCTCTGTCTTAGAGCTGCAAGTACAGGTGTTGCAGAAACTGATCGCGCACTACCACTCTCGAATATCTCGATTTTACCGAACCCTGTGACAGACAGATGTATGGTGAGTTTTAATGTCGATCATCCAAGCGAGATAAACATTAAGATATATGATGCCACTGGTCGACTGGTTTTGCAGACGGGAAAGGTGCAATATAATGCCGGTCACAACATAATTAATATGGATGTTAGAAACCTTTGTTCAGGTGTCTATTTAGTAAATCTCAACAAAGGAGAGAAAGAAACAATTCACGAGAAACTGGTTATTCTGAGAAAGTAATTTTTTGCTGATAATTTCATGTTTTTTGAAAAATGCTGAGTAGACAGATTTTTTTCTTCTGGTCTTGACATTAATTTAAAACTGAGTACAATTCCCAATGGTTTTGGCCTCAAAGGTGGCAATTATTACTGGGGGCGCAAGCGGCATAGGAGCAGGGATCGCAAAGAAGTTTGTTGAAGAAGGGGCAGAGGTTAATATTTGTGATGTTGATGTTGAAGAGGGAAAGAAAATCGTTCAAGAGATCGGAGGTACTATTCATTTTTTTGAAATGGATGTTAGTGATGAAGAAGCGGTTAAGAATACTATAGACAAAATATTTAATAAATTTGCTAAAATTGATATTCTGATAAACAACGCAGGTATCACAAATGACAGATTGCTATTAAGAATGACAAAAGAAGATTGGGACCGTGTGATAAATGTGAATCTTACTGGTACATTTCTAGTTACCAAAGCAGCAATGAGGTATATGATTAAGCAACGTTATGGGAAAATCGTTAACATCGCATCAGTGGTCGGGTTGACTGGAAATGCTGGACAGGCAAATTACGCAGCAAGCAAGGCTGGTATTATAGCATTTACTAAATCATGTGCAAAAGAGCTCGCGGCGCGCAATATTACCGCGAACGCAATCGCACCTGGGTTTATTCAAACCAGAATGACGGATATACTTACCGATGAGATTAAAGGGAATTATCAGAAATTAATACCAATGGGCAGATTCGGGGAGACGGGTGATGTTGCTAACCTTGCATTGTTTTTATCATCTGACCAATCGTCATACATTACAGGTCAAGTTATTTGTTTAGACGGTGGAATGGTAATGTGATGGAATAAAAGGAGGAAAATAATGGCATTGTTCGACGATGTTAGAAATATAATTGTGGAACAGCTCCATGTTCCGCCAGAAAAGGTTACATTAGAAGCAAAGTTCATTGAAGATCTCGGAGCCGATTCTTTGGATACTGTAGAGCTTATTATGGCGTTTGAGGAGAAATTCAGTCTTCAAATATCAGAAGAAGAAGCGCAAAAACTTGATACGGTTGGCAAAGCAGTAACATATCTCGAAGGGAAGATAAAAACATAATGAGAAGAGTTGTTGTTACAGGGATTGGTGCTATTACACCGGTGGGAAATGATGCTAGGACAACGTGGGATAGTCTGCTAAAAGGAAAGAGCGGTATAGATCTTATTAAATCTTTTGATACATCCAAGCATACAGTTAGAATTGCAGGTGAAGTTAAAGATTTTCAACCCGAGAAAAAGATCAATTTCAAAATACTCAAAAGACTTGATCGTTATGCTCAGTTGAGTCTATGGGCAACCATGGAAGCTGTGGAGGATGCCCAGATAGATTTTGAGAAATACGATAGAGCCGAGATTGGTGTCATTATTGGCGTTGGTATTGGTGGTCTTATTATCTGGGAAGCCGAGCACACGAAATTTCTAAGTAAGGGGCCGGCACGGGTATCACCGCTTTTTATCCCCATGATGATTCCTGATATGGCATCAGGTTATATTGCTATCCATTGGGGTTTGAGAGGTCCTAATTACACTACAGTGTCAGCCTGTGCTTCAGGCGCACATGCAATTGGTGATGCATTTCGCGCGATTAAGTACGGTGATGCCACGGTTATGGTTGCTGGTGGTGGAGAGGCTTCTGTAACACCGTTTGCACTTGCAGCGTTCAGTAATATGCGTGCTCTATCGCGTCGGAATGATGAACCGCATAAAGCATCTAGACCTTTTGATAAGGATCGTGACGGTTTTATCATGTCAGAAGGTGCGGCAACGTTGATTCTTGAGGAACTGGAGTTTGCCAAGGCTCGGGGAGCGAAAATTTATGGAGAGATTGTTGGTTTTGGAGCTACTGGTGATGGTTATCACATGACTGCTCCTGCACCTGAAGGAGAAGGGGCACGTAGATCAATGGAACGAGCAATGAAAGAAGCAGGGTGTAAAAAGGAAGAGATCAGTTATATTAATGCACATGGTACTGCTACACCGTTGAACGACAAATTTGAAGCTAAGGCGATTAAGGATTTATTCAGCGGTTACACACAGAAGATTGTCATAAACGCAACAAAATCGATGATTGGCCACAGTCTCGGCGCTGCTGGTGCAATAGAGGCCGCAGTTAGTTGTTGGTCAATCCGTGATAGCGTTGTACATGCTACTGTGAACTTAGAAAATCCGGATTCTGAATGTGCTGGGTTAGATATCGTGCGTGATACTCCTCGTGAGTTAAAAATTAATTATGTACTCTCAAATTCACTTGGTTTTGGCGGACATAATGCATCTCTCTGTTTTAAACATTATTCAGATTGAACGAGAATGCGATGCGGAGAAAAGGTGATCATTGGGGTAAGCGGTACTATCGGGTCAGGGAAAACATCAGTCAGCAAAGTGTTTGAGGAACTGGGAGCGCACTATATTTCTGCAGATGAGATTGGCTGGGAGATCCTGCCCAAAATTGCTGATAGACTAAAGCAAAAATTTGGTGAAGATATTATGAATGGTAATGCAGTTGACAAGAAGAGATTACGCAGTACAGTCTTTTCAAATCGGCAAAATCTAGATTATCTTAATGAACTATCACATCCTATCTTGGTGAAAGAAATGTTGAGAAGAATTCAAGAGATTGAATCTGGTGTGGTTGTCATTGATGCAGCTTTGCTCTTTGATTGGCCAGAAATAGTCGAGGTAGTTGATTATCCAATCCTTGTTATTGCTGACAATAGACAGAAGCAGAAACGCGCCGCAAAAAAGGGAATAGATAAAAAGCTTTTTAGGTTCATATTGGAAAACCAAAAAACTGATAATGAAACCACCGAACTGGCAGAGTTTGTTATCAATAATAAGGGCACTTTGAATGCGCTTAGAGTGCAGTGTGAGAACATATATGAGGAGATAAAAAATGATTGTTGAATGCAGCAATTGCCATGCCAAATACAATATTGATGAGAGCAAACTGCCACCGACAGGAGTGAAGGTAAAATGCCGTAACTGTCAACAGATTATGGTAATCAAAAAAGAAGAACCTGTTTCTCAACCTATTGTACCTGAAGTACCGGCTCCTCCCGAAGAGCCTGAAATAGCACCACCTACCCCAGAGGCACGCGCCCCAGTTGTCCAAGCTCCATCAGAACAAGAGGTGCCTTCACAAAAAACACCTGAACCTGAGATTCAACCACCCGGTCCTCCAGAAGAGCAGCCATCACCAGAAGTTGAAGGTCCAAGCGCACCATCTGCGCCCGCTGCTGAGAAAATGCCAGAGCAACCAGTGCCGCCTGAACCACCAGCACAGGAAGCACCACCTGAGCCAGAGATACCTGAACCTGAGGAGGCTCCGGTTGAACAAGCACCTCCTGAGAGCAAACTTGAGATCGAACCAAGACAAGAAGCATTGCAGGTAGGAAAACCACCAACTGAGATGAGCGATGAAGATAAGAGATGGAATGAGCGGGCACGGAGGCTTGCAAAGGCACTTGCCTCAGATCTTGTTCTGTACAATCAAAATAAGGTGGAAGAAGGCCTTCGTGAAGGAACCCTCGCACAACTTCTTGGTTCAGAGATTAGACGATCATGGGAGTATTATTGCCAGCAAATACCAAAACATATTGTCGAAAGCAGTGATTATTTCAAAGAACAACTCAACAAAATTGTTGGCAAAGGCAAAGAGATTTTTAAATAATAACCGCTGTAAACACACTTCATTGATTTATAGAAAAATATAACTGCTTTTTGCATCAAGAATAATTCGCAACTCAGTAGTGCCTGAATAAACATAAGTAATCATTTAGTTTCATTAAAGGTAGTTATCACAATTGTTCTATTTTTGCAGAATCTTTCGGTGATAGAGAAAAAACAGAAATATCAAGATAATTAGGAACGCACCTGTGCCGTAAGGCAGAGGTATTAAGTGCATATTATGCCTATTTAACCAATAGGTTTCAAATGAAAAATAGGCGGTGAATAGTTGAATAAAGCATATCACGAGGACCAAGAAATTTGGAATAGCAGGATTTTGTGTTGTTCTTCTAACGTATAAAAAGACACCAACGCAGACTGCAAAAAGTATTACGGAAGGGACAATGCTCGATATGAGATATGAACTTTTTGGTCCCCATCGGTCTGGATTTCCGTAAACATCAAAATGAACTGCTATACGCTCTGGTAACTGGGCATAATTTGTGAGGGTGAGAATGATAATGAAGATCAATAGTACTACGGGGATGGCAAGTGTGATCGGGTTTGCCAAAATGATTGTTTCAGGTGCAATCGGTTGTATTACTTTTGCTTCACCACTTACACCTAATATTGTTGTTTTCAGATGTTCTTCAAATCTGAGAGGTTCGAGCGGAGAGATTGCATAATTACCCTTGCGAGTTTTTATAATGAAGATATTCTTTAAGTTAGTTAACTGACAATTAATTGATCCATACTCAGCAGTTGAAAACATACCGTAGTAGCCAAACAATCCACCGTTGCCAAATGTGCGTGAGCACTTCAGCTTTGCAAAATCAGGTACAAAGACATAACCTTCCATCTCTCCAAGTGAGATGATAATCTTTTTGCCAACAATCTTTTCTATACACAATTGTGATCCGAGAAAAAAATATCTCTTGGGGCTCAGTAGATATGAAATGATAAGAATAGATATCATTCCGATTGCAAAAGCCCAGCCAAAAGGTACGTTGACAGTAAAAAACACTGAAAGCCCTGCTAAGAATACTGTGACGGCGATTGAAACGAGAGTCGCAGTTTTATCTAATCGAGCTGCCTTAAATTCCATTAAGACAGTATACTTGTTATATTCATTATGTCAATCTTGAAACAGACAGATCTCCGAGAATTCAATTGACAATTTAATATTTGGAGATATAATCGATTATGCCTTTGATGTTTAGCATCTCTGGACTTAGGGGTATAGTAAATAAGGATCTAACTGCTGATATCGTATTTCAGTACGCATCATTATTTGGTCAATTTCTGGGCAGGGACAAGATTGTCATTGGTCGGGATACAAGGGAATCAGGTAAATCATTCCGAAAAGTAGTCATTCACGCATTGAATTCATCAGGGTGTACTGTGATCGATTTAGGCATTGCGCCAACGCCTACAGTTCTGCTTATGGTAAGAGAGTTAAGAGCTGCAGGTGGCATTGTCATAACTGCTAGCCATAATCCAATTCAGTGGAATGCATTGAAGTTTGTTTCACGGCGGGGGCAATTTTTACACCAATGGGAATTCAATGCCTTTTCGAAATATATTGCAGAAAAGAAACTTTCGAGAAAAATGTCGAAAAGATTGAACAAAGTCAGATTGTTACCGATTGGTGTTGAAACCCACATTAAGAAAATCATCAGATCGCTTAAACCTGTCGGTAAGAGATTCAAGGTTGGTGTTGATGCAGTAAATGCCGCTGGTTCAGTTGCCTTGCCTAAAATCCTCGAAAAAATGGGCTGCAATGTGTATCGATTTAACTGCAAATTTGGTACAAGGTTTCCACGAAAGCCAGAACCTACACCCGAGAATATTAAACAATTCTGTCGATTTGCACAAGCTAAGAGACTGGATTTGGGCTTTGCTTGTGACCCAGATTGCGACCGTTTATCGATTGTTGATGAAAATGGCAGGGCAATTGGCGAGGAGAATACTTTGGCGCTCGCTGCAGATTATGTTTTGAGTAAGAAGAGAGGGAATGTAGTTACTAATCTATCAACATCTGCTGTAATAGATGACATTGTCAAGATGCACGGTTGCTTTTTGTATCGAACTAAAGTTGGTGAAGCAAATGTTGTATCAAAAATGGAGCAAGTTAATGCATTAATTGGCGGTGAAGGTAATGGTGGAGTGATATACCCTGCGATTAATTTCACAAGAGACGCATTAGTTGCTGCAGCACTTATCATAAAACTGCTGGCTGAGCGGAACAAGATGGTTTCAGAAATTCTCGCCAAATACCCTAAATACTATATGCTGAAGAAAAAAATGAGAATTACCAAAGAACGATTTGAAAAGCAAAAGAAGAGAATTATTAAAGCATTTAAAGGTCGCACGGATCTTCGTGATGGATTAAGATTAACAACCAGCGATTACTGGTTGCATATTCGGCCATCTAGGACTGAACCATTTTTAAGAATAATCGGTGAAGCACGTAGCAAACAGCAAATTGAAGAGCACATTGCAGTAATCAAACGCATTTTAAGTTAATATCTATCGCAGCATCTCTTGTTTCTTGACATTTAAGGAAAGCGAGATAGAATTGTATGTGGATGTGCGCAAGCTTGGCGTTGTAATCCCGGCTTTCAATGCAGGAAAGACAATTGGTGATTTGATACGAGAGCTTATTATCTATGGGTTCAGAAAGGATAACATTATTGTAGTTGATGATGGTTCCAAGGATAACACTAATGAGATTGTCACGAATTTCGGGCTGAAGGTAGTAAATCATAGAAAAAATAAGGGAAAAGGTGCGGCGCTGAAGGATGGTTTTTACACTGCGAAAACAAAAAACCTTAAGGAAGTTTTTACGCTTGACGCCGATGGTCAACACAAAGTTTCTGAAATTAGACGCTTTATAGGATTAAAAGGTTCATATGATCTCATTATAGGAGTGCGTGATGACCTCCTAAGAATGCCCTTGTTGAGAAGGCTTGTGAATAGGACTACGTCTCTGGTCGTTTCTCTTATTACAAAGAAATATGTACCCGATGTTCAATGCGGATTTAGATACGTAAATTTGGAGATGTTCGACATAATTAAATTGAAAACAAATAATTACGAGACTGAATCAGAAATGGTAATAAAGGCAATAAGGAATAAGTATCGTTTAGGTTTTGTTCAGATAACTACAGTGTATAATAAAGAGAAGAGCTATATCGATCCTTTCGTTGATACGATAAGATTTATCAAAATGGCATTAGAATCTTTATGGCGTTGATATTATTGACAAACGATGATGGTTATGATGCCCTGGGTTTTCAGAGCCTATATAAGGAGTTGCAGAAAGATTTTGATGTTTTCGCAGTAGCACCTCGTTTTCAGCAAAGTGGTGCAAGTCATTCCTTGACACTGAGATGCCCGATTAGAGTTGAAAAACTTCGAAATAAATTTTTCATAATTGATGGAACACCGACGGATTGTGTACTTCTTGCATACCACGATCTGATTGACACAAGAATTGACATGGTCGTCGCAGGCATAAATCACGGACCAAATATGGGAAGTGATGTTTTTTACTCAGGTACTGTCGCGGCGGCACTACAGGGCGTAACATTAGGAATAAACTCCATCGCGATTTCTCTATCAGCACGAGAATATACTAATTTTTCACGCGCTGTTTTGTATTCAAAGAATTTGATAAAAAAGGTTGCGGGCTCAGATGCAACTAATATGATATTGAATGTAAATATACCTGAGGGACGAATAAAAGGTGACAAAATAACGAGAATGGGTAAAAGGATTTATAGAGACAAGGTGATAAGGAATAATGAAAAAGAAAATGTGATGTATAGCGTTATTGATGGCACCTTGTCATACAAGGTTGCAGCAGATACTGATTTCAAGGCTGTTGAAGAACATTATGTATCGATCACTCCTTTAAAACTAGATTTAACCAATTATGATAGCATGAAAGAGCTTCAGCACTATCTGAAGAATTAAGCAATTATGTTCGAACAGTTGAATGAGCTAAAATATACTGCAGAGAATGGCAAAACTTATATCATATATTTTCTAAAATTCTGGCAAACAAAGGATAAGAAGAAAGATTTTATAGTGAAATACCAAATTAGATCTGCAGACAAAGATTTCGTTTGGTACGCTCGAATGTCAAAAGAACGCGCGTTGAGTGATTTAAAGCTAACACAAAAAGATAAAAAGACCATGTTTAAAAAAGAATTTATATCTAAGATTGAAAAACATCTAAAGCAGACATTTATCTACATAATAAAAAAAGGACTCGATAAAGATTTCTACGAACCTAATATAGAATTCGTTTTTTACAAAAAACCGCCAATTGCAAAGAGAGTATGGAGCGAATGAACACCTATCGTGGAATCCTGTAATATTAGGTTGACTTTAATATGATTTTATATATAATTATGAGAAAATGAAGAGGATAGAATGATGTGGCTATTTTTGTGTCAGCAAACCTGTGAGCAAAGCGGCTCACAAGAAGGCAACCCATTTGTTATGCCTGTGATGTTGGTTCTTATTTTTGTTGTTTTTTACTTTTTTATGATAAGACCACAGCAGAAAAGGCAGAAAGAGCATCAGAAATTGCTTGCTGCCTTGAAGAAAGGAGATCGTGTTATAACCTCCTCTGGAATATATGGAACAATTGTTAATGTAAAAGAAAGAACGGTGATGCTTTTAATTGCCGATGGTGTAAAGGTTGAAATCGAGAAAGGACACGTTGCAAGTAAATCGGAGAAACCAGGGAGTTCTTAAGCGAGAGAGAAGTATTAGACACGATCCGCATTTTGCCAGTGTCTATTTATGGTTCACAAACAAAAGGTGACTTGGTTTTAAATGTACTAAAATACCCCGACTCAATACTAAGAAAAAAAGCTATGCCTGTCGAGGTTATATCCAAAGAGATTTTTGAATTAGTTGACAATATGATTGAAACAATGCTGAATGAGGATGGTCTTGGCCTTGCAGCTAATCAGATTGGATCATTAATGAGAATATTCGTTCTTAACACCACTCCGATGGAAGAAACACCGAAACCCGTAGCGGTTATTAATCCCGAGATTCTTGACAAGGACGGGACTATTATTGACGAGGAGGGGTGTTTGAGTTTCCCGGGTCTTTATTTGAAGGTAGCTAGGGCAGGACATGTTCGTATGCGGGCAAAGAATTTATATAACGAGGATATCATATACGAAACTAATGGTGTACTGGCACGCGCAATTCAGCACGAAATGGACCATCTTAACGGCATACTATTTATTGATCATGTTGATAAAGCAGAAGAGAATGTGAAGAAGTATTTAGATAACCTGACTTCTAGCACTGAGGATGAATGAATATCATTTTTTTCGGATCGGGTCAATTTGCTTTACCTATTATCAAGAAGATCCATGAAGAATATACACTTTTGGGGGTAGTGATCACAAAGCCGAAACGCAGCGGAAGAAGATTGAAATTAATTTTGCCCGAAGTTGCAATCTGGGCAGAAAGTAGAGGAATTAAGGTCTTTACTCCCGAAAATCCCAATAGTGATTATTTTATTCAAGAGATATCGAAACTTAAACCTGATTTATTCGTGCTATCATCTTATGGATATATCCTTGGCACCCAATTACTTGAAGTACCAAAACTTGGTGGTATTAATATTCATCCTTCATTATTGCCGAAATATCGCGGCGCAGCGCCGATACAGCGGGCAATAATGGCTGGTGAGAAGAATACAGGTATCACAATAATCATGATGGATGAAAAGATCGATCATGGCGATATAATTTTTGAAAAAGAAATCACCATTGACCCTGACGATAACTACGTTTCATTGCAATCACGGCTGTCAACGTTGGGGGTAGAGATTATTACTCAAGTCTTACGATCTGTCGAATCAGGTAATTATAAAAGAAGCAAACAGGATGAAGGAAGTAAATCGTATGCCAAGAAAATAAGTAAAGAGGAAACGATCATCGATTGGCAACAGAGCGCAGCTATGATTTCCAATTTAATTAGGGCGTTGTCTCCTAAACCAGGAGCGCGAACCAAATTTCGTGGCAAGGAATTACAAATTATAAAAGCTAAACCTTGCGGTAAAAAAATCGAACCTGGTAAAATCAATATTGATAAAAGACAAGTGTATATTGGGACGGGAAACGGTTCGATAATGCTGGAACAGGTTAAGCCCGAAAATAGGGCACCGATTTCAGGATATGACTTTATCAATGGTTTTCATGTCAAAGAAGGAGAAGTGGTTGGATGAATGCCCGTGAAGCAGCACTTAACGCATTATGTGAAGTAGATGAAGGGATCAATCTTAAGGATGCGCTCGGCAAAATCTTTGAGGAAGACGATTTGGCCGAAGAAACAAGATCTCTGGCAAATGAACTGGCCTTTGGTACATTGAGGCATCGTGAAGAAATCGATCAAATCATCAGAGAAACATATAGCGGTGATTATGTGTCGCTCGATTCAGTCCTAAAAAATGTCATGAGAATTGCCGTATATCAGTATTTGTTTTTGGATCGTATTCCTATTTACGCAATTGTCAATGAAGCTGTTAATTTTGGCAGAACGATTAAAGAGAGGGGTTTAATAAATGCCATCCTAAGAGGCATTATCAGAAATAAACGAGTTCAGGCACTGAGGATACCTCGTGCTTGGGTGCTCAGGCAGATCGTCGAAGCGTATCCTGTTGATGGTGAAAAAATAATTGAATCGTTTAAAATAAGGCCAACGCCCTATATCCGGATAAATCTTCTCAAAAATAACGTTGAGCAAGCAGAACAGAAACTAAGAGATTTAGGTTTGGAATTCACAGAGGCAAATTGGTTTCCGGAATTCAAAGCAGTTAATCGTCTGGGAAGTGTCATAAATAGTCCGATTATGAAGGAAGGTTTTGTCTCAATTCATGATGAAGCCCAGGGTTTAATTTGTCATCTTGTAGCTCCTAAACAAGGTGAGAAAATAGTAGATTTATGTGCGGCTCCAGGCAGCAAGTCAACATACATGGCAGAATTAATGGCAAACAGAGGCATGATGCTTTCTGTTGAGGTGAGTGATGTACGCATGAAGATGGTTGTGGAAAATGCTGCGAGACTTGGCATCAACATAATAAGACCCGTTCTTGCTGATGGCAGAAATTATTGTGTTGAAGGTGTCGATAAGATTTTGGTAGATGCGCCATGTAGTAATTCAGGTGTAATTGCAAAAAGGCCTGAAGTCAAGGAGAGAGTGAACAACAAGGTCATCAAAAGATTAGCAAAATTGCAGTATGATCTAGTTGCGAATGCAGCAAGATTTTTAAAAGTTGGAGGTTCATTGATATACTCTACATGTAGTATCTTACCACAGGAGAATGAAGAGGTTGTGACACAGTTTTTGGAGGATCACAAGAATTTTGTAATTGAACCAGCTAAGGATTTTACACCTATTGGTGATGCCTATTTAAAAATCATGCCAGGAGCGTATCATACTGATGGCATATTTGCTGCAAGAGTGAAGAAAGTAGATAATCAATAGGTGCTGCCACATAGAAGATCGTTCCACCACATTAAATTGGTATCTTATTAGATAAGCAATAATTTCAACAAAAACAGAGTACGTGCGCAAGACAATAATCACTTTATATATTAGTAAAATTTGGTTTTTCTACTGATTTTTGTAGATAACTGCAAAAAATGTAAAGAGAAAATATCTCCCACGAAAAAAGTCCCGAAATATGAAGAGATATTTTTGTAGAAAGTGTATTTAAGTACTTGACAAATTAATAATTATGTATAAAATGGTAAAAAATGGGGAAAAATGGGGAAAATTAGATTCAGGGGTTTTTTCAAACATGTTCTTGATGACCGAAAGCGCTTGGCAATTCCAAGTCCGTTTCGGAACATATTACGACATGAATCTGAGGGTAAACTTATTTTGACCCCTGGATATGATCAGGAGATCGCTGTTTATGCATTGAAGACCTGGGAGGCTATCGAAGAGACTGAATTACTTTCACTCTCAATGGATCGTCTGCAATCACGACGGTATCGGCGTCACTTTACCTTCGGCATCAAAGAAGACCACCTTGATGCCCAAGGAAGAATTTTAATTCCCGACTTTCTTTTAGAACATTCGGGCATAGTAAAAGAAGCAATCATCATTGGCGAGATTGATTACTTCACCTGTTGGTCTCCGGAGAATTATGAAAAATTTGGTGAAGAGATTGAGAAGTCTTATTTGGAAGATTCAGAAAGCATTGAAAGCTTAAGAAGGAGGAAAAATGAAAGTGCAGGCCGTTGAAGCGGTTAACAATAAGAAGGTCTCATTCTTCTTGCCCACTGGTGAAATAAATGAAGAAGAATTCGAGACAATGGAAAAGAAATTCAAAAATATGATTGAAGCAAAAGATTTGAACATTATTTTGGATTTATCCCGTGTAAGTCATATTAATTACAAAGTAGTAGGTTGGCTCATAGATTATCAGAAGAAATTCAAAGAGTGTGGTGGGGATATAAAACTCGTGAATGTGTCACCTTATCTATATGATATTCTAAGATTGTACGGCTTCTATCCCTTCGAGATTTTTCCTTCGAAGCGCGCCGCACTAAAAAGCTTCATGTGATTGCACAGCGATGTGTAGAGAACATGTCCTTTCATTATCCTGTTTTGCTAGCTGAAGTCATGCAACTGATGCGACTTCAGCAGGATAGGGGTTTCTATTGTGACTGCACGGTTGGTGGTGGTGGTCATTTCTTGGCAATGCTCAGAGCAACAAAAAGAGCAAAGTTTGTTGGTATCGACTGGGATCCAGAGGCGATTGATTATGTGCGTAAGCATGTGAAACAATATGAGCGACGTTGTTTTCTTGTTGAGGATAATTATACAAATCTAGGTTTAATTCTAGATGACCTCGGTATTGACTTTTTGAATGGCATTCTTTTTGACCTTGGTGTATCGTATCACCAATTAACAACGCCGTGCAGAGGTTTCAGTTTTGAAAGAGAAGGTGGGCTTCTCATGCGGATGTCCCCAAAAACACCATCTTTGCTTGAGAAAATGAGAAAAGCATCCAGAAAAGATATTGTTACAATACTTAAAAAATATGGTGATGTCTATAATTCTCAGAAAATAGGCTTAGCGATGTTTGAAAAGAAAAAAGTTCTAAATAGCACACTTGATTTAAGGACAATAGTTGAGAAATTTACTCCTAAAAGATATTGGAAGAAGAATTTACACAGGGTTTTCCAAGCACTACGAATCTGGGTTAACAATGAATTGAACAACCTTGAGGAAGGTATTCAAAGGGCATTCAAGAGATTGGACGTTGGCGGTCGAATTATTGCAATTTCGTATCACTCAGGAGAAGACCGTATCGTCAAGAATACATTCCGTAATCTGCAGAAGAAAGATGAGATGGTTCTCTTGCACAAGAAAATAATAAGACCAACCCTGGATGAAATAAACCGGAATCCCAGAGCGCGTAGTGCAAAGCTAAGAGCGGGTGAGAAATGCGCGGTTTACTGATATTCATTGCCATAGTCGTTTATCTTTTTTCCCTTGTTTTCATTGAGAGTGAACTTGTTAAGTTAGAGGTGAGAAAGGAGAAGCTAAGGAATCGTGTTATTGGCTTGAAAAATCAGAAGAAATCCTTGCATTTTGAAATAATGGATCTTAGTAATCTCGCACGCATTGAAGTTGAGGCAAAGAAGAAAAATTTTATTTTTCCAAAGAATGAAGATATATTAGGGGTCATCAAATGAAACGAACCCGTGTTCTGAATATCGCCCTATTCTTTATTGCCATAGTCTACTTTTCCTACCTTTTCTATATTCAGTGTATTAAACACCAATATTATGAGAATAGAGCTAAGAATCAGCATGAGAAGAAGTTTGTCCTAGTCGGGGCGCGAGGTAATATCTATGACAGAAATGGTCTTCCCTTGGCGACATCTAACCAATGTTTTTCCGTATTTTGCACACCAAGATACATTTGTAATAAGGAGAAAATAATAGGAGAGGTTGCCCTAATCTCTGGGAGACCAGAAAGAGAAATAAAAAAATTAGTTGAGAAGGGTAAGTTTTTTTGGATTGAGAGAAAAATCGATGTGCTTAAAAGAGATAAGTATCTCGATATTGATGATTCGGGCATTGGCTTCACTCACGATTTGAAACGACAATATAATATGCCAGAAATTTTTGCAAGTTTTATCGGTAAATGTGGTTTGGATAACATAGGGATAGAAGGATTGGAATTACAGCTTAACGATGTTCTTACTGGCAAATCTGGTTTTGCAATTTATCAAAAGGACCCAACCGGTGATATATTTCCTTATCATAATTATCCGGAAAGAGATCCTTGTCCAGGTCAAGATGTGTACCTTACAATTGATCTCCATTATCAAGCGATTCTACACGCAAACTTGAGTGAATGTTTAATAAGGGAAGATGCTAAGTATGCCGCAGGTTTGATTGTAGACCCGAACTCTGGTGAAATCCTTGCATTGGTGAATATTGGGAGGAATGGAGACACAAGGAATCACATCATATGTGACGAATTTGAACCTGGTTCAACTTTCAAACTGATTACATTAACATATGCATTATTAAATGGATTTAGAGAAGATGATCTTATTGATACTGAGGGAGGGAAGTATAAAGTTCATGGACATATCATACACGATTTTAGAGATTATGGAACCGTGACGTTTAAACAGGCGATAGCTCATTCGAGCAATGTGGCAATGGTTAAGATGGCGCAAGAGTTCGATCGCAAAGAATTTTTGCTACTAATGAGGGATTTTGGCTTTGGACAGTTGAGTGGGATTGAATTGCCTGGCGAAGTTAAGGGAAGATTACCTGATTCTGACAAAATTAATGATGTTGAATTCTCCACATTGGTTTTTGGTCAGGGATTGACGGTTAATCTTCTACAACTTGTCTTTGCATATCAGGCGGTGGCTAACGGTGGGAATTTGAATAAACCGATAATCATACATAACATAAAAAATCATGATAAGATAACGTATCAGTCAAAACCGTTGCGGATACGTCGGGTCATTGACAGCGAAACCGCAGAATCGGCTACAGATATACTTTGTAGCGTTGTTACGGAAGGTAGTGGTTACGAAGCATCGATGGAAGGCGTCGAAGTTGCTGGGAAGACCGGTACAGCTCAAAAGGTTGTCAACGGTTCGTATTCGAGTTCATCGATTATAACAACATTCGTCGGATATTTCCCGGCAGATTCACCTGACTATCTTGTTGCAATAATGTTCGATGAACCAAAGAGGGGTCTCTGGGCAAGTACTATCGCTGCACCTGTTTTCAAGAACGTGGCTCACAGTATTTATCAAATTAACTCACATCAATATGCAGTTAAATAAATTAATTTCTGTAATCAATGCGGAATATTTCAATATGAAAGATGTAGAAATCACATCGTTGGAATTCGATTCAAGAAAAATAGAATCAGGCGCGCTGTTCTTCGCAATCAAGGGTGAACGATACGATGGGCACGATTTTGTGCTTGATGCGATAAAAAAGGGCGCTGTGGCAGCTGTTACTCAGAAAAAGATGGCGGTAGAAATACCGCAGTTTGTTGTAGAAGATGTCAGGTTGACTATGGCAAAGGTTGCCCGCGAATTCTATGGCAATTTTGAGGACATCACAAAAATAGGTATTACTGGCACGAACGGAAAAACGACAACATCATTTCTGGTACATTCAATTCTACATACTGCAGAGAGAAATCCAGGATTGATTGGTACGGTTTATTATATTGGTAAGACAAAGGTAAAAGCAGAAAGGACTACACCAGAGAGCTTAGACGTATTTAAACTAATCAGTCAATTTAAGAACCACGGTGCAAAGGCTGTAGTTATGGAAGTCAGCTCCCATGCCTTGAGCCTAAGAAGAGTTGATGAAATTCATTTTCACATTGCTGTTTTCACTAATCTCTCGCAGGATCACCTTGATTTTCATCATAACATTGATGAATACAAGAAAGCCAAGATGAAGATATTTTCACTTCTTGGGGAAAACGGTTTTGCGATCTATAATTTAGATGACCCTGTACGCGAGTCGATTGAATCTATGGGGCTTAAGAATGTCGTAACTTATGGTGTAAAAAATCGAGGTATAGTCTCAGGGGAATATGTACAGAATGAAATTGATGGTCTGGTGATCGACGTGATCTATGGTGATCGTCGATACAGAGTGAATTCCAGTTTGATCGGCGCGTTTAATATCTACAACATTATTGCTGCATTCGCTACCAGCATAGCACTGGACATCAATATTGATACCATCATCGCCGGCATAGAGAAACTACAAAGCATAAGAGGCAGGATGGAACGTGTTGTTAATAATGTCTTCGTTGATTTTGCACACACACCTTCCGCATTAGAAAATGTTTTGATTTCATTAAGGAAGTATTGCCCAGGTTTACTTCTTGTCGTTTTTGGTTGCGGTGGCGATAGAGATAAAGAAAAGAGACCTCAGATGGGTGCTATTGCATCAAGATTTGCAGATCTTACCATTTTGACATCTGATAATCCACGAAGTGAGTCGCCAGAGGGGATTATCAGAGATATAGAAAAGGGGATGAAGAATAACAATTACAAGACTATAGAAGATCGTAGAGAGGCAATTCGATATGCGCTTTCCATGAAAAAAGAAAATGATATTCTGCTTGTTGCCGGAAAAGGTCATGAAGAATACCAAACAATAGGTGATAAGAAAATTGAGTTTGATGATGCTGAGGTAATCAGAGAATGTATCGAGAGTTTATGATCAAAGATATCGCGAGAATGATTGACGGCACGACAACACTTAGTGGTCGCGAATTAGTCAGGGGAATAAGCATTGATTCAAGAACTACCACGTCAGCTGATCTTTTCTTTGCATTGAAAGGTGAGCATACAGATGGCCATCTGTATACAGGGGAGGCGCTGGTTAACGGTGCACTTGCAGCTGTGGTTGAAAAACATACCGGTGCTGCAGCTGAAATACGAGTTTCTGATACGCTCTTCGCCTTAGGTCAGCTTGCTGCAAAGTATCGTAGTCTGTTCACCACAAAGACTATCGCTATTACAGGGACTAATGGTAAGACGACTGTAAAGAATTTAATAGGTGCTATTTTAAATCGAAGATACAATATACTTGTTACAAAGAAAAATTTCAATTCTCTAATAGGATTGCCATTAACACTATTTGATTTGTCTGGAGAGGAGGATTTTTTAGTTTTAGAAATGGGGACAAGTAGTCCAGGAGAAATTAGCAGACTATGTGAGATTGCGCAACCCCATTTTGGTCTTATTACGAACATCGGACCTGGTCATCTAAAGGGTTTAGCTACAATTGATGGTGTAAGGCAGGAAAAGCTGTCGTTGATTGAATCACTTCCCAACGAAAACTTTGCTGTAGTTGGGGAAGGTGTCGGTGACATACGGAACAAAAACGTGAAGAGATTTTCACTAGATATGCTTGAGGATATTCGGTTAAGTGAATTTGGTTCTCATTTTACGTATATGGGTTCGAGATTCTCCACACCGCTTCTCGGCATTGGTAATGTCTATAATTGCCTAACAGCTCTTTGTTTTGTCCGGAATCTTGGTGCTGCGCTTGAAGATGATTTTTCGAACGATGCACTTGTGGCGCTTGCAGAGATGAAGCCAGAACCTGGTAGAATGGAGCCAATACACTATGACTATTTGTTTATTATTAATGACACATATAATGCAAATCCTGTATCTATGAAAACAGCGATAGATTTTACTGCCGTACTTGAGCGCAAAAAAATATTTGTGCTGGGTGATATGCTGGAGTTGGGTAAGCAATCAAAACGTTTGCATCAAGAAATCGGTCGATATGCGAAAAAGTGTTGTGACTTACTCCTTACCTATGGTGACGAAGCGCAATATTACGAAGGTAGGCATTTCAAGGATAAGATGAAATTGGTTCGGTTCCTAAAAGAAAAACTCAATGGTGATGAGGTAATTCTTGTTAAAGCATCACGGGCCTTACATTTTGAGGATATTGTTGAGAAATTGTTGGGGGGATTGTAGATGCTTTACTGGCTCTTATATCCACTTAGAGATATTTTTGGACCATTCAGATTATTTGGCTATATAACATTCCGTAGCGCATATGCTGCGGTTGTAGCAATTTTGATTGTTCTGATTTTTGGGCAGCGATTTATTAGATTTCTTAAAGACAAAGCTATTGGGCAAAAAATAAGAGAGGAAGTTCCTGAAAGCCACAGAAGCAAGGAGGGAACGCCATCAATGGGTGGTGCTATTATTCTTCTGTCGATAGTTATAGCATCAGTGCTATTCTGTGATTTAGCTAATCCAAATATCATAATTCTATTCGTAGCAACGATTTACTTTGGTTGTCTTGGTGCTTACGATGATTATGTGAAGATTTATAAAAATAAGCCGAGAGGACTGTCGATAAAAACTAAACTAATATTTCAAATTTTATTCGGAGTCGCTCTCGGCTTATTCTTGTACCTCTATGGACCAGAAGGATTCGCGACCAAAACCAATTTAATTTTTGTTAAAAACTACATTATTAATGTAGGAATTCTATATCCTCTTTTTATTGCACTGGTCGTAGTAGGATCATCAAACGGTGTTAATTTAACCGATGGCCTTGATGGTCTGGCAATAGGACTTATTGGCACTGCTGCACTTGCCTACAGCGCATTGGCATATGCCGCAGGTCATGCTGTGATCAGCAATTATTTAGATATTATATTCTTGAAAAATGCTGGTGAGGTAACAGTTTTCTGTGCCTCAATCGTAGGTGCAAGTCTTGGTTTCCTATGGTTTAATTCGTATCCTGCACAAGTTTTTATGGGTGATACAGGAGCACTTAGTCTTGGGGCGATAATCGGTACGGCAGCTATTTTGATCAAACACGAGATACTTCTGGTTTTTGTTGGTGGGGTTTTCGTTATTGAAGCGATTTCAGTATTGCTTCAGATTATATATTTTCGTCGCACTGGGGGCAAGCGATTATTTAGAATGGCACCTCTGCATCACCATTTTGAACTCAAGGGGTTCCTTGAACCAAAAATAGTGGTTAGATTTTGGATTATTGGGATAATCTTTATGATGTTAGCATTATCTACTTTGAAAATAAGATGAGAATGGAAATAAATAATATTGTTTGGCTTTTGCCTATGGGCATCGTTGCCAAATACGGATTAACATTCTGTTATGAAAGTACTGCTATTAGGTTTAGGGCGCGCTAATCAATCAGTTGCCAAATACGTGATAGAAAGGGGTGACGAAGTCTACCTTTATGAAGATAACTTTGATACGCTCTCGAAATCTGCTCAGCGATTACTGAAAACAAATAAGATTAAAATGTATAGAAAAAGTGAGTATGATTTGGTAATAACCTCGCCAGGATTTCCACAGAGTAAGGAGATTGTGCAGGAAATAAGATCAAAGAATATTTCCATTATTGATGAAATTGAATTTACATATCGACAATTAAAAGAACCGAAGATCATCGCTATCACTGGTACCAATGGGAAGAGTACAACCGCCTCAATAATAAGCAATATTCTTAGTGCTGCTGGAATAAATAATTTTCTTGGAGGAAATATCGCACCAGGTCGACCATTTTCACAAGCACTCTTCGAATCTGAATTCGAATACTATGTTTTGGAAACATCATCTTTTCAACTTGTAAGGATAGAAGAATTTCATCCAATTATTGCAGTGTTCACAAACATCTCACTTGATCATCTCAACTGGCATAGCAATTTTGATGAATACAAGCAAGCCAAGCTGCGCATTTTCGAAAATCAGAATCAACATGATTTTGCAATCCTTAATTATGAGGATGATGCAGTTCGCGGTTTTGCCGGTGGTATTAAAGCACAGACTGTTTTCTTTGGCTTCAATGCGAAGACTGGTGCCTACCTAAACGGCAACTTCTATTTTAAAGACGAAAAGCTTTTCCCGGTTGAAAAATATACTCTACTTGGTCGACATAATCTTATGAATGGTTTAGCAGCTGTCGCAGTTGCAAAAATCCTTGGTATCCCTAATACAAACTTAGAGAATGGACTTATCACCTTTAAGACATTACCACATCGCCTTGAAGATATCGGTATTATAGGAGGGATCAGATATATAAATAATTCAATGTGTACGAATGAAAATGCTGCAATTGCATCCTTTAGAGCAGTACAAGGCAGCAAAATTGTTATTGTTGGTGGCAAACAGAAAGGGGATAAAGGGGATAAGTATCTCGATATTCTAACAAAAGAAGCTGATGCCTGTGTGATTCTGGGGGAGAATGCTTCCTATATTGTTTCATATTTCAAAGCTCATGATTTTAAAAGGTTTGCTGTCGCGGATGATATGGAAGATGCGATTAGAAAAGCCCGTGCATTTGCCCACCCCGGTGATACTATTCTATTTAATCCTGGCTTTGCTTCTTTTGACTATTTTGCTAATTTTGAAGAAAGGGGAGAGGTTTTCAAAAATGCAGCGCATCGGGGTTGATCGGACATTGGCTTTTTGTGTATTATGTCTTATTGTTCTTGGTGTAATTTTTGTGTTCTCTTCATCATATTACCGTGCAATGAGAAGGGGAGAAGATTCAACATACTATCTCCTTGGACATCTCAAGCGTCTGGCAGTTGCTAGTATTTTTTTCTTGCTCGGTTTGATTGTTCCTTACGAAATAGTGAGAAAGTTAATTTTTCCGTTATTTATTCTTGTTGTACTGATTCTATTGTTTACTCTCGTTGCTGGTCGTATGCAATTTGGCGCTAAACGATCTATTACGATTCTGTCCTCATTTGGGCTGCAGGTTTCGGAATTTGTGAGAATTTGGCTTATTTTTTTTCTTGCTAACTTTTTTGATTCTCACCCGCAAACGGCAAGCACAGGAAAAGGGATGTTGATGACTATTTCCATATGCCTTTTTGCTACGCTACTTGTTGCTATTCAACCGTCGATCTCGATGGCATCGATTTGTTTTTTTACAATTATCTTCATGCTTATTTATGGTAGTGCAAAATTTAAATTGTTGCTGCCAACAATAGCGATTAGTTTTGGTATGTTTATAATTTTTGTGTTACTCTTCCCTCATGCACAGCAGAGACTTACCGGTTTTATCACTCACCCTACATATCAAGTGCAGCAATCTCTTATTGCAATCGGCTCAGGTGGAATTATTGGGAAAGGACCCGGAGCGGGTCTGCAAAAATTTCTATTTCTTCCTCGTATCCACAGCGATTTTATCTTCTCGCACATTGCTGAAGAATTTGGTTTTGTTGGCAGCCTCATTGTATTCCTTCTCTACTGTGAGATCTATTTGAAGGGGCTATTTATTGCTGGTTCAGTTGAAGATAACTTCACTAGATTATTGGTGTTGGGCTTAAATGCATCGATATTTGTGGTTTTTCTTGTTCACGTTGGGGTTAGTATTGGACTTCTGCCACCAACAGGAGTACCGCTACCATTTATATCTTTTGGTGGTTGGTCCCTTTCAGCAAATCTCTTTGCCATGGGGATCATTTTACAGGCCTCAAAAAAGAGGATCATATGAACGATGACAGATTTCATATGACAGACAATAAGGGAATACCAAAAACCAAAACCCAATGCCTAAAAATAGTGATCTCTGGCATTGGCACTGGTGGACATTTTTTCCCAGCGATTGTAGTCGCTCAGGAATTGCAGAAACGAAGGCTTGAGGTAATCTTTCTTGTGCGAAAAGGATATTTTGAAGAAGAAGTGGCCACAAGGTATGGGCTAAAAACGGTTACTGTTAAATCAGGTGCATTTTACGGTACCTCCGTATTTAGTAAAATTTTTTCAATTCTTGCTCTTATTTATTCTGTGTACCAGATAAGAGCGATAACCAGAAACGTAGTTGGCATTGCTTTTGGTGGATTTGGTGCATTGCCACTCGTAATTTCGTGCATGATTAACAGAAGTGCTTTTTATTTGTTTGAACCGAACCGAGTTCCTGGGCGCGCGACAAAATTATGTGCATCAAAAGCAAGAAGAGTTTTCTTGGGACTTGGTCTCACATCGAGATTGAAAGGCGGCTCTGTTGTTACTGGCATACCAATAAGATCACAGTTCAAAACCCGTCTCGTGAAGAGCCGGAAAAAAAAGAAACGAAGGAAAAAAGTTCTCTTTTTGGGTGGTAGTCAAGGAGCTCGAAAATTGAATAAGCTTGCATTGGGTATTCAAAAGTTTTTACCAAAGGGATATGAAATTATCATCATTTGTGGTAAGCGTGATTATACTTGGGTTAACAGCAAACGTAACGGTAGAACCAAGGTACTTCCATTTACATTCTCGCCTTGGAATGAAATGCGAGATGCAGATGTGATTGTGTCAAGATCTGGGGCACTTGCTGGTTACGAGATTTTATCTTCAAATATACCAACGGTTTTCATACCATTCCCATATGCAATTGATGATCATCAATACCACAATGCCGAATACTTCTCGCTGATGGGGAATGCCGTAGTAATGAGAGAAGAAAATGTTACTGAAAAGATACTTGTTGAGAAAATAATACGACTGATAAGTACTAAAAAGAAAAAATCTACTATTAATCTAGGAGCAGAGAAGAAAATTGCTGATATTATTTTTAAGGACAATAGGTAATGCTTGGTAAAACTGAACATATTCATTTTGTTGGTATAGGTGGAATTGGCATGAGTGGTTTGGCCATAATAACGCGTAATCTCAAATTTAAGGTTACAGGTTCAGATATTCAGCGTTCAGAGATAACTAAACGTTTAGAAAAAATTGGCATAATGATAGTGTATCGTCATAAAAAAGAAAATATCTCAGGCGCGGATGTTGTTGTGTATTCAACTGCAATCAGAAAAGATAATCCAGAACTTGCTGAAGCACAAAGAACTAATATTCCAATCATACATCGCAGTGAATTGCTTGCAGAGCTAACCAGGATGAAAATTGCTGTTTGCATTTCTGGTACACATGGTAAAACGACTACAACTTCGATCGTTGGCGAAGTACTACAAAAAGGAGGCTTATTCCCAACGACAGTTGTAGGTGGGATCATAAAAGGTAGAAGTCAAGCCCGCATTGGAAAAGGAAATTATTTAGTGTGTGAAGCAGATGAATCGGATAAATCATTCTTAAAATTATTCCCATCGTACGCTGTTATTACAAATATTGAAGCCGAACATCTTGATCATTACAAAAATTTAGATGAAATAAAGGAAAACTTCGTTTATTTTGCCAATCATGTTCCGTTTTGGGGATGCACATTCTTGGGAGCAGATTCAGCTGAAAGCCTTAGGATAAGAGGTAGCATTCATCGGAAGACGGTTACGTACGGACTGGCTGAAAATGCTGAACTACGAGCTGTAAATATAAGGCGGAATAAGGTAGGTTGTCTATTCAATGTTCGCTATTTAAATAAACCTGTTGGAAATTTTAAGATTAATCTTTTGGGACAACACAACATATGTAATACCCTCGCTGCAATAGGTATTGGTTTAGAATTAGGCATTGCAGTATCAAAAATAAAGAAAGCATTGGCGGAATTTAAGGGTGTTCGTCGTCGCATCGAATATCTTGGCGACTTTAAAGGTATTAAGATCTTTGACGATTACGGTCATCATCCAACCGAGATTGCAATTACATTACAGACAATACGTGAATATTTCCCTGACAAAAGGATTATTTCTGTATTTCAGCCACATCGATATACGCGCACGTACTACTTATTCGATGATTTTGCGTTGTCGTTTTTCTTTGCAGACGTGGTTGTCGTTAGCGATATATATCCTGCCCATGAAGTTCCTATACCTGGAGTCAGTGGTAAATCGTTAGTTAAAAGGATACGAAAGGAACAGGATGCGGTTCATTTTATCCCAGATCTGAACGATATTGTGAAATTCTTGAAAAAAATTGCGCACTCCGACGATATTATTGTGGTTCAAGGGGCTGGGAGCATCAATCAGCTGGCGAAGAGATTGATTAGGGAACTGAAATGAAAAATCCATTCGCTGGTATAAGAGGGATTAAGATGCTAAAGAATGAGTTACTAATAAAACATACATCATTTCGTATTGGAGGTTATGCAAAATATTATATCAATGTTTATTCGAGAAAGTCATTGCATAAGATTCTGGTGATTATTAAGAGAGAGAAAATGAAATATCTTGTAATAGGGGCTGGTACCAATTTACTTTTTAGTGACAATGGATTTCCTGGTGTAGTCATAAGATTGTGCGGCATTTTTACCAAAATAAGAAGGGAAAAAGATTTTTTCTATTGTGGTGGTGGTATGTTGATTGATACATTCTTGAGGAAGACATGCGAGGCGGGGTATGGCGGTGCTGAATTTGCAGCAGGAATACCTGGTACGATTGGCGGCGGTATTAAAGGTAACGCGGGAGCATTCGGTGAATCCTTCTCAGATATCACTGAAGAAATCACTGTTATTGATGAGAAAAACGCAGAAAGGGATTTAACTAATGACAAGATCGGTTTTGATTATCGAAAGAGTAAGATTAAGAACGGTGTGATAATAATGTCGGCAAAAATCAAGTTGTTCCGTGCGAACCGGAAAGATATTCTTGCAGCAATCAGAAAAAATCTCATTATGCGCGCAAACCGTCAGCCTGTTGGGTTTTCAGCAGGATCTTTTTTCAAAAATCCCTTGCCTTATTCAGCTGGCAAGCTGATTGAAGAGTGTGGTTTGAAAGGCCTCGAGGTTGGAGATGCGATAGTGAGTACGAGACATGCGAATTGGATTATTAATAGAGGTGGAGCGAAGGCATCTGATATTATTCGATTAGCGAAGATAATCAAAGAGACTGTTAAGCGCAAGAAAGGAATATTACTTAAAGAGGAGGTAAAAATATTAAATTGATAGCATTCGCTATTTTAGTTGTAGTTGGTGTAATCCTCACTTTAAGGTTATTTATGAACAGAGAGAGTTATATAACGCTCGAGGAAGTAATTCCAGGAGCGAGAATCATATCGCATGAGGATGGAACAATTGAGTACGGAGAATTGCAGTTTCTTTTAGGAACTCACAATTTAAAGCAAAGGAAGCATTTAATTGAGTTAATAGATTTATTGCAAATTGAAGGTCCGTGTATTGTGGATTTAAGATTTGATACACAAATAGTTATAAGAAAGAGGCCGGTTTTAAAAGAGCAGAACGGTTCCGGTCCTAAGAATGATTAATCAAGGAGGAAGTAATGCCCAGGAAAGAAAGAATTGTTGGTGTTGATCTTGGGACGACAAAGGTTGCTGCGATCATTGCTGAAGTTGATGATAACGAATTGAAGGTGGTCGGTGTCGGTTCAACTCCATCATATGGATTAAAACGGGGAGTTATTATAAATCTCGAGAAGGCAGTTGAGTCTATAAGAAAGGCGGTTGATGAAGCATGCAGAATGGCTGGATTTAAGGTTGATGCATGTTATGCGGGAATTTCAGGCTCGCATATTGAAAGCATTAATGCCCACGCAATGATCGCGACATCAAGAGCAGGTGGTGTGATTTCAAAACGCGATATTGAGAGGGTAATTGAGCAAGCACAAGCGATTGCTTTACCACTCGATCGTGAAATCATACATGCCATACCAATTGAATACATAGTTGATAACGAGAGAGGCATAAAAGATCCTGTTGGCATGAGCGGGGTTAAGTTAGAAGCCGAGGTTCATATTGTGACTGCTGCGATTACATCAGCACAAAATATTTTTACCGCTTTAGAAAAAGCAGGGTTGAAAGTAAAAGATCTTGTGCTTCAACCGCTAGCTTCGTCATATGCAGTTCTACAACCTGACGAAATTGATCTTGGTGTATGTTTATTAGATGTTGGTGGAGGGACTACCGACCTTGCAATTTTCTATGATGGTGCGATTAGACACACTGAGGTTATACCACTCGGTGGTGAATACGTTACGAATGATATTGCAATTGGTATACGAACTCCATATAAGCAGGCTGAGATGATTAAGAAGAAATACGCATCGCTGTCAATAACAGCTGAAGAAAAGAAAGAAGAAATTAAAGTCCCAGGTATTGGTGGAAGAGAGGATCGTTTCATTTCGAAAGAGCAACTTTATTCGATCGTTGCGCCACGAGTTGAAGAAATCTTAATGATTACCAATAAGGCAATAAAGAAAAGTGGATTTGCCGATGTTCTCGCAGCAGGTGCAGTGATTACTGGCGGCACAGCAAGATTAGGTGGTTTGGCGCAAATCGCAGAGGAGATTTTTAATCTGCCAGTAAAAATTGGCATACCAAAAAAGATTGGTGGGCTTACGGATATCATTCTTGATCCTATTTATGCTACAGGTGTAGGACTGATTCTCTATGGGTTTGAGAAGAAGAATGTGACTTTAATAAAGAAAACTAAGGGTATCGGTATATTTGATACCCTCAAGAAACGGTTTGAAAGTTGGTATACGAAATATTTTTGAGTTATTATCTATTTAGTTTGCACGGATTTTATCAACGGCAGACGCTGATAAAGCAGAATCAATCGGTTCAGTTGTTTCTGCGAATGCCGGGTGTAACCAATTTATTCTAAGAAAGGGGGATTTCTATGTTGGAATTGGTTCAAGAGCCAAAATATATTGCCAAAATAAAAATGATTGGTGTTGGTGGAGCAGGATGCAATACAGTGAACTACGCGCAGGGGTATGGTATTGAAGGAGTTGAGTGCATTTCAGTAAATACAGATGCGCAGGTTTTGAAATTGAGTATGGCTTCTGAGAAACTTCAAATCGGTCAAAATCTTACTCAAGGATTAGGCGCTGGAGGTGATCCCGAGATCGGTCGCAAGGCAGCCGAGGAGTCACGTGAAATGATAAGAGAAGTCATAGCAGATGCGGACATGGTTTTTATTACGTGTGGTGAAGGCGGTGGTACAGGAACAGGTTCCTCGCCATTGATTGCTGAGGAGGCAAAGAATGGCGGCGCATTAGTTGTTGCCGTAGTGACCAAACCGTTTGAGTATGAAGGTATATGGCGTATGACAAATGCTGAGAAGGGAATTGATGATCTACGTGAATATGTAGATACGTTAATCTGTATCCCCAACCAGAAACTCGTTGCGGTATCGCCAAAAGAACAGTCAATAATAGAGGCATTCAGAATTGGTAATATGGTTCTTTTTAATGCGATAAAAGGTATTGCAGAGATGATTACCAAACCTGGTTTGATTAATCTGGACTTCGCTGATGTAAGGACTGTTATGATTGAGAAGGGAACAGCAGTTATGGGTCTTGGCATTGCTGAAGGAGAGAATAGGTCAATTCAAGCAGCTCAATCTGCGATTTCTTCGCCGTTACTCGATGATGTTTCTATTAAAGGTGCTAGAGGACTTCTTATTAATATCACTGGCGGAGAAGCTTTAACACTTGCCGAAACAAACGAGGCAGCATCTTTGATAGTGGATGAAGCAGATAGCCAGCCTAAAGTGATAACTGGAGTTGTTGTTGATGATAGTCTTGGTGACAAGGTAAAAGTTATGGTTGTTGCTACAGGCATAAAAGAAAAGATCAGGGATGAAGCGCTCGATCTAGTCGGCAAAAGAGAAAATCTTGAACTACCTACATTCAAAAGACGCGAGATTAAAAAAGATGAAAAAGAGCGGGTTTATAATGAAAACGACTTAGAGGTACCGACTTTCTTGAGACGGCAGATAGATTAAATAGGGTATCAGAGTATCAGGCGATCAGGGCGGATAACATCAGAATATCAGTAGATCGGGATATGTTTTCTTGCTGATATCCTGTATCCCGATAACCACTACCTGATAACCTGATATCTTAATATTCTGATTATCTTATGTTCCTGTAACTATGGGAGATGCTTTAAGTAAACATAATTATGATCTAATTATAATTGGGGCAGGACCAGCTGGGCTTACTGCTGGTATCTATGGGGCACGCGCTGGATTGCGAACGATTATTTTTGAAAGAGCCCTACCAGGTGGTCTTATGTCCACCACTGATCTTATTGAGAATTTCCCGGGCTTTCCCGATGGTATCAAAGGGATCGATTTGGCAGAACAGATGAAGAAACAAGTTAGGCGATTCAATGTAGAATTCATTGGTAACGAGGTGACAGCGGTTTCTAAGAATAGCCGTATAATAATTGTTTACACCGAAGACGCACAATATGAGGTGCCCGTTATCATTATTGCCACTGGTTCGCATCCAAAGAAATTGAATGTGCCTGGTGAAGATATTCTTACAGGCAGAGGTGTATCATATTGTGCAGTATGTGATGGCCCACTATTTAAGAACAAAGATGTAGTTGTTATTGGTTGTGGCAACTCTGGAATTCAAGAGGGAAAATTTTTGCTTAATATTGTAAAAAGTGTAACTTTTGTAGAAATTTTACCATATATGACTGCAGATAAAATATTGCAAGAAGAGATAAAGAGGGAATCAAGAGCCAAATTTCTGCTTAATCATGAAGTTATAGGTATAAAAGGTAAGGAACGTGTTCAGTCAATTGTTTTAATGGATCGTGCGAATAGTGAGGAGAAGATAGTAAGCACAGAAGGTATTTTTGTCTATGCAGGATTGCAACCTTTCTCAAACATATTCAAAGGTATAGTGGATTTTGATGACTATGGATTCATTATCACCGATGAAAATATGGCAACGAGTGTGTCGGGTATTTTTGCTGCTGGTGATATTCGATCAAAAAATATTCGTCAGGTTGTAACTGCGTGTTGTGATGGAGCTAAGGCTGCACTGAATGCTTATCACTACATTGAAGATTTAAACTCGAATTTGCAGAAATAACAAAAACATAAGATTTTTAAAATTGATAACAATTTCCGCAATTATTAAGCCAGATGATTTTCTTTGTTGTTGTATGTTCGTCTGCTTCTACCCTCACGAAGTATACACCCTGCGCATAAGTCTGTAAACTCAATGAAAACTCACCCATACCATTCACTATACCGTAATCCTTATGCTCAACTAACCGACCAACCGCATCATATACCTTCACATTGAGCGGCGTCTCCCGGCTAAACGCATACTCCAATACATACGGACGATGATACGATATCACCGGATACAAACGCACACCTGTCCAGCGAATACCCGATGTACGCTCCTTTATCCCCGGCCAGTTCCAATAACGATTGTACGCAGTATCCGCATTCGCCTGAAAATCAGTCAAATTATCACCACCCAATATCGCAAACGCCGCAACCGCCGCCTCTCCCGGCGCAATCGTAAACGGACCCGCTGAATTGCACGTCGACCAATCATACGGACGATTCGAAGACGGATTCTGTATCGTCCCATCCATAAACAATATCTGTACACTGTCCGGTAAACCACTGTACGGATAAACATACGTCGCATGATCAATCAATGACAAATTCACCGCCGGCACCGTACGCGGCGGATCTAATATCTCAACCCCAACATATGGCGTCGAAACATACATCCACGTCAAATTACGCGCAGCCTCAGATGAACCCTGGTTGTTCGTCATCGAACCAATATCAAAATCGATGATAATCGAAGCATACAAATCAGTAATCGTCGCCGCACCTTCATTATGCATATCAAACTTCATAATCACAAAATCATTCGCCGTCGGATCATCCCACGCCCACGTAAACTGATCACACACTAAACCACGCGGCACAGGATGCCCCGTATCATCATAACGCGCCGTCGTATACTCATCACGATTGTGCGGACCAGGCTCATACATCCTGATCATACCATCCGGCGAAGCCGTCGTCACCCAATCAGCATCATCCACTTGATTCCGCTCATAATGACGATCCACTACATAACTGGCATCCGTCCCCGCACAAAAACTACCATAATACAAATGCGTCGCACTGGAAATCGGATAACGAAAACCTTGACCCACATTACCTGAAGATGCCATGTAACCAAGCGCACCATAACGCGTCACCGTAAACATCACATTACCACAATCATGCGTCACATAATCCACACCCGGCGCACCCACAACAAGCGTAAAACCAACATCCGTAGTATAATTGTTGGCACCAGTAACATGAATCGTAAAGTCAATTGCTGTTCCGATCGGCGTCGTCGGACTGGCCGTAATCGTATAAGGATCGGCCGCATTATCCCTCATAGAATCCACTGGTATGTCTCCAAAATTGCCCGTTGAATCATCAATCGTAATATAAGGACTTGATTCCCGCAAAACCGTGGCGATATTTTCAGCATCCTGTCCACCTTCGTTCATTAAAGTCACCACCAGATCCGCGGTCTCTCCAGGATCCAAGATACCATTACCATTACCACCCACTACACTTACATCCTGATAGGTCAAGACCGGCGCATAGACAGTGAGTACTGGATTAGATGTAAAGAGGCTGTCATTGATATCATGGAACTCAAGCGTGAAGTTTATCTGATGACCATTCGGACAACTACCCCCAACACTGAACGTATAGTAAGGATTAGATAAGACTGAATCAT
>SMTZ1_10002960_pt1 | contig 42727 bp, 37 predicted proteins | sample DeeMarSWOR136_30_FD_25667 | JGI IMG/M metagenome (IMG submission 25667) | reverse complement strand
CCTTAGATCCTTCCACAGATCTGGATGTGATCTTCTCTCTCCATTACCAACGTGTAGTGAAAAAGGATGGCACATTCAGCTTCCAGGGAAAGGAATATAAACTTCGCCAATGTGCTGGAAGACGAGTGACTGTGTGCTTGATCCCTAAGAAGAAAATCGTCATAACCTGGGATGATAAGAAGGTGGAAGATTTTCCTTTATGATTTACCCCCGCCGTCTACTTTTGATTTTCGCAAAATGTCTACTTTTGATTTTCGCGGAACAACAAATATTTTTTTGTTGACATGAAGGACTTTTCTCATTAGAATTTAGGGTAATTATAAGAGATACCATACTTTTCCTATAATTACAGTGTACTTGGATTCTGGCGCAGAAGTGCCAAATGCACACTGATCCATGACAATAAAACAGATGAATAGTCTCGTAACAAATGACAACTCAATCGTAAGCACCCCACACAATAATGCTCCCATTAATATGTCTGTTAAAAGTGCAGCAATGGACTTGATTAAAGAGGGCAAATATGATGAGGGAATTCTGAATAAGGTCGAGATGAGGATCAGAACTCATGATTCCTGTTCGTCCTGCACGACCCACAGGTTGGATGGAAAATTCGGGATAAAGATCGATCTTGTTGATTCTTAGGGTAACGCTTCCGTGACATTATCCAACTGATATTTGCCCCCAATGTATTAAAAGCATTGGGGGATGGTCCGTAACTGAAATGCAAAAGAACTTTTTAGTTAACAAGGTGTAATCATGACAAAGATTAAAAGTGATCCGACTTTGTCGGCTGAGGTTCGGAAGTATGGCGAATTCGATACAAACGCTTGTTACCAATGTGGAAGTTGCTCGGTTATATGTGAGTTAACAAGTGATTATGCTTCATTCCCACGCAGAACAATTCGATACACTCTGTTTGGTTTGAAGAAACGGCTTCTTGGCAGCTTGGACCCATGGTTATGCTACTACTGTGGAGATTGTTCCACGACTTGCCCGAGAGATACAGATCCCGGGGAATCGATGATGACACTCCGACGTTATCTCACCGCACAGTATGACTGGACAGGCCTCTCTGCAAAATTGTACAAATCAAAGGCATGGGAATTGGGAGCGCTCTTCGTGGTTGGCATCTTTATGGCGTTTCTGATATGGGTCTTTCACGGTCCCCTTGTGACAGAACGGGTTGAACTCAACACCTTTGCTCCTGCACATATGGTGCACATTTTCGACCTGATTCTATTCTGCGTTCTTGCATTCTTTCTACTCACCAACGCGTTTCGCATGTATTGGTTCACAATGCATCAAGGCAAACGCGCCAGAGTAATTGATGTAATACGGGGCATAATGAAGGATGGCCTTGGGTATAACGTGCACCAGGGCGAGAAGATCAGAATTCCTTTCTATTTGTTTATCACAGAAGCATGGACAATGATATGGAACTTCATAACCCAGAAACTTTTTCTAAAATGTGCGAACAACATAGGCCGATGGCTCAAACACTTTTTGCTCGTATCAGGATATATGCTCATGCTTTTTCTAGTGGTTGTCCTCCTGTTGTGGTTTCAAACGGACAATATCTACCCTATCACCCATCCTCAGAGATGGTTGGGATATTACGCGACGGCTGTTCTCCTTTTCGGCACAGTGGAAATCCTTATAGGCCGCATCAGAAAGCGCGAGCAAATTCATAAGTTTTCAGATTTCAGCGACTGGATGTTCCCGGTGCTATTGCTACTGACTACTGTGACCGGAATATTGGTCCATATCTTCAGGTATATGGGAATGCCGCTGGCCACTTATTACATGTATGCCGCCCACCTGATTATAGCCGTGGCAATGTTAGCGGTTGAGGTGCCGTTCGGCAAGTGGGCGCATATGTTGTATCGTCCACTGGCGGTTTATTTACAGGCGGTCAAAGAAAGGGCGCTCGAACAGCAGCAAGAGCAGGTTCCTAAAGAGGCGGTTACGGAAAATGCTTGATAAAAAAACAGAGAAGGAAAAAATTGGTGCCGCATTAATTGTTGGCGGCGGAATTGGGGGTATGCAGGCAGCACTCGATTTAGCAGAATCCGGTATAAAAGTCTACCTAGTGGATAATAAACCATCTATTGGTGGAGTGATGGCCCAGCTGGATAAAACTTTTCCCACAAACGATTGTGCCATGTGTACGATGGCGCCCAGGTTGGTTGAAGTGGGTAGACATAAAGATATAGAAGTGATTTCCCTCGCTGATATTGAAAGCATAAGAGGAACTGCTGGTAACTTTAATATAAAAATAACAAAGAGACCGCGGTTTGTAGATGAAGAAACGTGTACAGGAGTAATATAATTTATGTTACGCCTGAAAAAGATAAAATAGAAATTTCAGTTAAAGATATGGAAATAATGAATAAGATAATCGAAGAATATAAAGACTCTGAAGGAGGATTAGTCCCTATACTTCAAAGAGCAAATGATAATTATAATTATTTGCCTGAACCTATTTTGAAATATACAGCTGAGAAATTAAATATCCCTTTAAGTGTAGTGTGTAGAATAGCTACTTTTTATAATGCGTTTAGCTTGGAACCAAGGGGGAAGCATATAATAACTGTGTGCCTTGGAACTGCCTGCCATGTGAAAGGCGCAGGGAGAGTTGTTCAGGCTATTGAAGAAAAACTTGGGATAAAAAAAGGTGAGACAACAGAAGATATGCTTTTTACTCTTGAAGCGGTTCGCTGTATAGGATGCTGTGGACTGGCTCCGGTATTGAAAGTAGGAGAAGAAATACATGGCTTGATGTCTAAAGCGAAGGTGCCGGAATTGATAGAAATGTATAAAGGTGCTTAGTAATAACTTAGGAATATATTTTAAGCGATGATTCATTGGATGAATAATCGCAATTTAGCCTGGATCTTTTTGGAGAGAGATAATGCCAAAATTGAAGATTGGTGATTTAGATAAAATCAGTGATAGAGTGAGAAGGACAACTCTTTTGAGAGAAGGGGCAGGCAGAGCGAAAATAACAGTTCATATGGGAACCTGTGGAATAGCTGCTGGGGCAAGAAAGATAATGAGTACTTTATTGGAAGAGTTTGAAAAGCAAAATATTACTGATGTCATTTTAACAAGTTCAGGATGTGCTGGGTTGTGTAGCAAAGAACCAATGGCGACAGTAGAGTTGAAAGACGAAGCTCCTGTTAAATATGTTGATTTAACTCCAGAAAAAATCCGCAAAATATTAGCAGAACATGTCAATGGTGGAAAAGTAGTTGAAGAATACGCTTTGGCTAAGGGAAGCGAGAGAGTTTCCTGATCAAATGCATTGGAGAATGGTTGAATAGAGGATAAATAGATTATGAATGAACAAAGTACGAACAAATACAGGTTACATTTAATGTTATGCGCAGGGACAGCCTGTGTCTCCAATAAGTCTTTTAAAATAAAGGAAGTACTAGAAGAGGAATTAAAAAAACAAGGATTAGATAAAGAAGTTCTCGTTGTCATGACAGGCTGTAATGGATTTTGTGCTGTAGGACCTGTAATGACAGTTATGCCGGACCAAATATTCTATCAAAGTTTAGCCGAAGACGATATTCCATATCTTGTGGAAGAACATTTTCTAAAGGGTAGACCTGTGAAAAAACTCATGTTCACTCCGCCTGCCGAAGAAGTTGTTATTCCGAAGATGATGGATATTGGTTTTTTTGCTCGCCAAACATTAATCGCTCTTAGAAATAGAGGTTTGATAGATCCAGAACGAATCGATGAATATATTGCAAGAGACGGCTATAAAGCGCTCGCCAAAGCATTAACAGAGATGACGCCGGAAGAAATAATTGCAGAAATAAAGAAATCTGGCCTTCGTGGCCGAGGTGGCGCAGGATTTCCTACGGGTTTGAAATGGGAATTATGCAGAAAATCAGAAGGTGAAATAAAATACATAGTATGCAACGGAGATGAGGGGGATCCGGGTGCATATATGGACAGAAGCATTGTTGAAGCAGATCCTCATTCTGTAATAGAAGGGATGTTAATAGGAGCAAGAGCCATAGGTGCACGTAATGGATACGTTTATATCAGGGGGGAATATCCGCTTGCCATGAAGAGGTTAGAGATTGCTATTGACCAGGCAAAAGAATATGGAATTATTGGTGAAAATATATTCGATACGGATTTTAATTTTGATATTCATATTATGCAGGGAGCTGGAGCATTTGTCTGCGGTGAAGAAACCTCACTTCTCGCTTCTATTGAAGGTCGCCCGCCCGAGCCAAGACAGAGACCACCATATCCGGCTGAGTCAGGACTGTGGGGAAAACCAACCAATATAAATAATGTTGAAACCTGGGCGACTGTTCCAGTGATTATTGATAGAGGAGAAGAGTGGTTTTCGAGTATAGGCACTGAAACGAGCAAAGGAACGAAAGTATTTTCTCTTGTCGGTAAGATAAATAATACAGGTCTGGTTGAAGTCCCGATGGGAATTACTCTAAAAGAGATTATTTATGACATTGGAGGCGGAATTCCCAAGGGAAAAAAATTTAAAGCAGTCCAGACAGGGGGGCCTTCAGGAGGCTGTATCCCTGCGAGTTTGATTGATTTACCAGTGGATTATGAAAAGTTGACTGAAGCCGGTTCAATAATGGGTTCCGGTGGAATGATTGTGATGGATGAAGATACATGTGTAGTGGATGTCGCCAAATATTTCATCGAGTTTACAAACGATGAATCCTGCGGAAAATGTTCATCCTGTAGAGAAGGGTCATCCCAACTCTATGAAATATTAAAAAGAATAACCAGAGGAGAAGGTGAAGAGCAGGATCTTCAGACTCTGGAAGACCTCAGCAATGTGATAAAAGATACCTCAATGTGCGGATTGGGTCAGACGCTGCCGAATCCGGTATTGAGCACATTGAAATATTTTAGAGATGAATATATCGAACATATTAAATATAAAAGATGCTCTGCTTTAGTATGTAAAGGCATAATTTCATCTGCCTGTCAGCATATATGTCCGTTATCGCAGGACGTGCCCAGTTATATAGGGCTCATTGCTCAGGGAAAATTTGATGAAGCCATTAAGGTCGTAAGAAAAGAGAATCCGCTCCCTCTTATCTGCGGACGTGTATGCCATACTCCTTGTGAAGAAAAGTGTGTGGCCGGGGAGTGGGGCGATTCTATAGCCATCCGGTCGCTAAAGCGTTTCCTCGCAGATTATGAGATGAAGAAAGGCATTATCGTTGAAGAAAAGCCAAAAAGCGAAAGGCCGGAGAAGATCGCTGTGGTCGGTTCCGGTCCTGGAGGACTGACTTGTGCACATTACCTCGCTTTGGAGGGATATAAAGTCACTGTTTTTGAGAGCCAGGAAGTACCTGGAGGCATGCTTGCATTATGCATCCCGGAATTCAGATTACCCAAGGATGTATTAAAATACGAAATAGAAAGGATACAGAAACTAGGTGTTGAGATTAAAACGAATACTACAATTGGAAAAGATATTCCGCTTGATAAGCTGAAAAAAGAATATAAAGCAATCTTCATTGCTATCGGTGCTCACAAAGGTTTGAAGATGAAAGTCCCGGGCGAAGATGTGGAAGGAGTAATCGATGCGGTGGAATTCCTGCGGGATGTTAATCTGGGGCGCGAAGTGAAAATCGGGGATAAGGTTATAGTCATCGGCGGTGGAAATTCAGCCATAGATGCGGCTCGAGTAGCAAAGCGTATGGGAAAGGATACAGAAATTTTATACCGAAGAACAAAAGCTGAAATGCCCGCTATAAAGAGTGAAATCGAAGAAGCCATTACAGAGGGCATTGATATTCAATTTCTAGCAGCTCCAACTAAAGTCCTATCGAGTAATGGAAAAATGGAGGCTATAGAGGCTATCAGGATGGAACTAGGAGATGTAGATGCGAGCGGCAGAAGGCGCCCTGTTCCGATTCCAGGGTCTGAGTTTAGAGTTGACGTGGATACTTTGATCCTGGCCATAAGTCAAGAACCAGATGTGTCTTTATTGAATGGAAATGGATTGAATATTTCTAAGTGGAGCACAATTGAAGTCGATCCTGAGACTCTTCATACGAATATCGAGGGAGTATTTGCAGGTGGTGATGTGGTAACCGGCCCGAATACGGTAACCGAGGCCATGGCCCACGGAAAAGTTGCAGCTCAAATGATAGATAAATATATACAGGGAGAGAAGCTGGAAAGAAAATATAAGGTAACTCGACCTGCAGTACGCGCTGAAGCCCTTGAGCTTACAGAAGAAGAAATCAAAGCGCTCAAAAAACCTGCAATGCCAACAATGCCAGTTGCTGAAAGGATTAAGAATTTCAAAGAAGTTGAATTAGGGTTCACAAAAGCCGATGCGATTGCTGAAGCAAAGCGTTGTCTCCGGTGTGATCTAGAAAGAGAAGAAGACGAATCAGCAGAAGAAAAAGGAGAATAACGGAAGGGGAAAAATATGCTTCTTGAAATTGAAATTTTGGCATCTGATGACAAGAAGATACCAGGATTAATAAAGATAGAGAATTCTATTAAATGTAGTATAAGCGGAGGCTTAGCGTGATAGAGCTGACAATAGATGGCAAGAAGAATGAATTTCCTGAAGGCAAAACATTATTAGAATGTATTGAAAGTACTGGAATAAAGATACCGACTCTCTGTTATCATAAAGCTTTAACTCCATATGGAGCATGCAGATTATGTGTGGTAGAAGTGACTCAAGGCCAAAGAACGACAATTCAGGCTTCATGCACTTACCCAGCTACCAATGGTTTAACAGTGAACACTCATACTGAAAGAATAATAAAATCGCGAAAAATGATACTTGAATTATTATTAGCAAGGTGCCCCGATTCAAAGGAGATACAGAAAATAGCAGAAGAATATGGTGTAAAAGAAACACGGTTTAAGAAAAAAAATGAGGACTGTTTCCTTTGTGGGCTATGTGTGAGAATGTGTAATGAAAGGATGGGTATCAGTGCAATAAATTTCGTTAATCGCGGTCCCCATAAAAAAGTAAGCCCGCCATTTGACGCGGTTTCTGATGTATGCCAGACATGCGGCGCCTGTGCTTTTATTTGTCCCACAGAAAGAATTAAGCTCGAAGAAATCAGCAAAAATAAAGAAGTCCCTATATTGGATGAATACAATGAAAGATTAATTAAAAGATCAGCGGTTTATATCCCATATCCACAGGCTGTTCCCAATAAAGCTGTAATTGATGAGAGATATTGCGTGCATATGCTTAAGGATGAATGTGGAATCTGCAAAGAGTTTTGTGAATCAGGTGCAATTGATTATGAACAAGAAGAAAAGAAAGTGGAATTGAATGTCGGCGCAGTAGTTGTATCCCCGGGATTTGATGTATTTGATGCAAAAATCAAGGAAGAATATGGATATGGATCTTATCCAAATGTTGTTTCATCGCTTGAATTTGAAAGAATCTTATCTTCTACAGGGCCGTATTTCGGCAAAGTCTTAAGACCCAGTGATGGAACAGCGCCAAAAAGGATAGGATTTATTCAATGTGTCGGATCACGCGACACAGATCGGGATTATTGTTCCTCCGTATGCTGTATGTATGCCACAAAAGAAGCTATCATCGCTAAAGAGCATGCGGGTGAAGATTTAGAATGTGATATATTTTTTATGGACATGCGCGCATTCGGTAAAGGATTTGATGCATATTATCAAAGGGCAAAGGAGCTTGGAGTAGATTATATCAGGTGTCGTCCAGCCGCTGTGAAAGAAATTTCTCAAACAAAAAATCTTATAATTGAGTATCTGACTGAAGATGATAAGAAAGTTTCTCGTGAGTACGATCTGGTTGTTTTATCTGTCGGTATAGTGCCTCCAAAATCAGGGAATGAAATTTCCGAAAAATTTGGCATTGAGTTGAATGAATTTAATTTCTGTAAGACAGATCCCTTTAAACCCGTTGAATCGACGCGCGAGGGAGTTTATGTGTCTGGGCCCTTCACAGAGCCTAAAGATATACCTGAGACCATAATGCAGGCATCAGGTGCCTCATCAAAAGTTTTATCTCTTTTAAAAGATGTTAAAGGCAGCTTAATAACCCCAAAGGAATATCCGCCAGAAATAGATGTAGGAGGGCAGGAGCCAAGAATCGGAGTATTTATATGCCATTGCGGAACAAATATAGGTGGAGTGGTAAATGTTCCAAAAGTCGTTGAATTTGCAAAAACGCTCCCTAATGTTGTATACGCAGATGATAATTTGTTTACTTGTTCAAATGATACTCAAGAAATAATAAAAGAGAAAATAAAAGAACATAATTTGAATCGTGTAGTCGTTGCTTCTTGTACACCAAGGACTCACGAACCTCTGTTTAGACATACGGTCCGGGAAGCAGGGCTGAATCCATATCTTTTTGAAATGGCAAATATCAGGGATCAATGCTCATGGATCCACATGCATGAACATGAAAAAGCCACAGAGAAATCCAAAGACCTGGTAAGAATGACAGTCGCTAAATCAAGATTATTGGAACCTCTGCAAAAAATGTCAGTACCCATAATAAAATCTGCGCTTGTTATCGGTGGCGGGCCCTCTGGGATGACGTCTGCAATTGAGCTGGCAGATCAAGGATTTAATGTCTATTTAGTGGAAAAAGAAAAGGACCTGGGTGGAAATATGAGACGTATCCACTACTTAGTAACCGGAGAAAACCCGCAAGATGAATTAAAAAATCTTATTGAAAAAGTAAATAAAAACGAGAAAATCCGTTTATATACGGAAGCCAAAATAGAAAAATTTGAAGGTTCAATTGGAAACTTTAAAACAACTATTTCCACAAAAGGAAAGTCAATAGAACTTGACCATGGTGCAGTGGTTCTTGCAACCGGTGCACAAGAATATAAACCAAAAGAATATTTATATAGTCAGCATAAAATGGTTTTAACCCAACTTGAACTTGAACAGCGCCTGAGCACAAACGGTGAGTGGTCAGTTCCAGATAAAAATCAAATACCCAAAAACATTGTAATGATTCAGTGCGTTGGATCAAGGGATGATGAAAGGCCCTATTGCTCAAGGGTTTGTTGTACAGAAGCTATAAAGAACGCCTTAAAAATAAAAGAACTTTCACCTGAAACAAATGTCTATATATTATACCGAGATATAAGAACTTATGGATTTAACGAAAGCTTCTATACAGAAGCAAGACGGCAGAATGTTATGTTCATGAGGTATGATGAAGATCGGAAGCCAGAAGTTTCAAAAAACGGAAACGGATTGCTGGTTGAAGTCTTTGACCAGACGCTAAAGATGCCGATTGAGATATCTGCGGATTTAGTAGTCTTATCGGCAGGAATAGTTCCAAATGATGACAGCGAAACAATTTCTCAATTTTTGAAAGTTCCGTTAAACACAGATGGATTTTTCCTTGAAGCCCATATGAAGCTGAGACCGGTTGACTTTTCCACCGACGGCGTGTTTCTTGCGGGGTTGGCCCACAGCCCGAAGGCAATTTCAGAAAGCATTGCCCAGGCAGAGGCTGCCGCCTGCCGTGCAGCAGCACTCATAAGCAAGGATGAGTATGAAACCGAGGCCACTATTTCCTCGGTGAATGAAGAACTCTGTACCGGATGCGGCACCTGTGTCGAGGTATGCGAATTTGACACTCTTGAACTTGTCGAAACAACTGAAGGCGAGATGGTATGCAAAGTGAATCAAGCGCTCTGCAAAGGCTGCGGCTGCTGCGCAGCGGCGTGCCCGAGCGGGGCGATAGAACAGAATGGCTTCAAGAGAGACCAGATACTTTCAGCTGTTGATGCGGCAACAGCCTGGGGAGAGGAAAGTGGCTAAGGAATTCGAACCAAGGATAGTGGCATTTCTTTGTAATTGGTGCTCGTATGCCGGGGCAGATCTGGCCGGCGTCAGCAGGCTGCAGATGCCTTCCACGTTCAGGGTTATTCGGGTGATGTGTTCGAGCCGCGTCGACCCGATGTTCATTGTCAAAGCGTTTCTCGGAGGAGCTGATGGCGTGATTATAGCCGGATGCCTCCCAGGAGATTGTCATTACTTGAAGGGAAATTACTATGCGCGCCGAAGATTTGCGGTTTTGAACAAGACCTTTGAGAGTCTCGGATTGGAACCTGAGCGTTTCCGGCTTTCGTGGGTTTCGGCCTCTGATGGACCACGCTATGCAGAGGTAGTAAAGGAGTTCACAGAGGAAATACGAAAATTGGGGCCTAGCCCAGCTCGAAAGGAAGTGTTTATCTAAAGAAGACAGTAAGTTGAGTCGAAAAAACAGATCATAGTATAAGTCAATAAAATTGGATATCGTTTCCATATTATTAGAAATTAAATAAGGAGAGAAAAGAAATGGCAAAAATGGCAATTACATGCAATGGCTCGGCAGCACCGAATATTTATCCGACCTGCATTCTTGGGTCTTCAGCCGTGGCATCGGGTGATGAGGTAATCCTCTTCTTTACCCCAGGCGGAGCACCGGCCCTGGTGAAAGGCGAAATGGAAAAGATACAGGATATGAAAGGATACCCGAATTTGATCGAGCTGTACAATGGTTTGGTGGCACTCGGGGCCAAAATTTACGCATGCGAGATTGCCCTTGAGGCAAAAGACTTAAAGAAGGAAGATTTTAGGGACGGCGTTGAGATTATTGGAGCGACAACGTTCGTCAACGAGATTAAGGACGCGACGATTACGTTCTCGTTCTAAAAATTTACATAGGAAAATAAAAGGAGGAAGGAATAATGGCTAATTATACGCTGGATACCCTGGGATTGAAATGCCCGCAGCCCGTTCTGAAGGTGGCAGTGAAGGCAAAGGAATTGCAACCGGGAGACATGTTGGAAGTTGTAGCCGACTGTGAGTCTTTTCCCAAAGACATTGAGGCATGGTGCCAGAAGACGGGAAAGACGCTGCTTTTCTGTAATACCGAGGGCAGCAAGCATACGGCACAGATTCAATTCTAGCTTTCAATGATTGATAGTTAGTGGCTAATGGGAATCGGATTCAAAGTTCCCTTTAGCTATTTCTATTAGTTTGTCGGAGTGGAGGCTGCATTGCCGGAAGAACAAGAAAAGGAAAAAAAGATGAGTAAGGAATTTGAGCCGCGTATAGTTGCTTTTTTGTGCAACTGGTGTTCATATGCCGGTGCAGATGTGGCGGGTACGAGCAAACTCGAGATGCCGCCTACCATAACACCCGTGAAAGTAATGTGTTCGAGCCGAGTTGATCCGGTAATGGTTATCACAGCTTTTCTGCGTGGGGCCGACGGCGTACTGATTGCCGGATGTCATCCGGGAGATTGTCACTACGACAAAGGAAATTATTATGCGCGCAGGCGATTTACGGTTTTAAGAGAAATTTTCGATACACTTGAACTTGAAGGGGAGCGTTTGAGGCTTTCCTGGGTCTCCGCGTCGGAAGGACCGCGCTACGCAGAGGTAGTGCGGGAGTTTTCCGAAAAGATTAAACAGTTGGGCCCAAACTCTGTAAAGCAGAAGACATAAAACACCTTTTGGTGTTGGAGGAAGACTATGACTAAAAAAAAGCAAAAGGAGAAGGATCAGGTTCTGGTAATTGGCGCGGGAATGGCCGGGATCGAGGCAAGCCTTACACTGGCTGCTGCAGACAAGAAGGTCTACCTCGTGGAAAAAGAGCCGCTGTTCGGCGGAAAGGTTATCAAGTTCGAAGAAGTCTTTGCCAACATGGAATGCTCCACATGTATGGCAGCGCCTAAACAACAGGAAGTGCTTCAGAATGAGAAAATCGATTTACTTACGCTTAGCAAAGTAAAAGAAATTCAAGGAGAAGCGGGTAATTTTACGGTAAAGATTGAAAAAAAGGCAAGATACGTGAGCCTCGAGGACTGTATAGGCTGTAACGAGTGTTTTGAACCCTGCCCGGTTAGTCTGCCCAATGAGTTCGAGGAGAATCTAGGGGAAAGAAAGGCTATATATATCCCCTGTCCCGGCGCGCTGCCGAATGCCCCATCAATAGATACAGAAAATTGCGTGAGATTCACGAAAGGAAAAGATTGTCAGTTGTGCAAGGAAGCCTGCATGTTTGATGCAATCGATTTCGACCAGAAAGATGAAGAATTAGAACTCAATGTTGGCGCGATAATTGTAGCTGCCGGGTACGATCTCATGGATTCGGAACAGATTTCTGACTGGGGTTATAACGGCGAAGCGAACGTGTATACTGCACTTGAGATGGAAAGGTTGTATGCGTCGAACGGGCCAACTAAGGGAAAAATCACTTTAAGAAACGGCAAAGAACCAGCATCTGCAGCAATGATTCACTGTGTGGGACGCGAAAAAGCAGGTTATTGTTCTGGTGTATGCTGTATGTACAGTTTCAAGTTTATTCATTACTTGAAAGACAAACTACCGGAAATAAAACTGTATGACATCTACAGCGACTTTTGTATGCCAGGTAAAAGCTACCAGCCATTTTTCGAGCATTTGAAAGACAAAACGGAGCCAGTTCGGTTCCAGGATCTGAAGATAGCAGATCAGAACGGTAAGGTGAGAATCAAATATAAATCCTTGGCAGACAAAGAGGAAAAATTGGATGTGGATATGGTGATTCTTGCACCTGCCATGGTGCCAGCCAAAGGAACATCGGAATTGGCCGGGATACTGGGCATCGAGCAGGATAAAAACGGTTTCTTTGGATTTCAATCGAGTGATCGTTCCCCGGAGGAGAGCGGCCGTGAGGGGATTTATCTCGCGGGTTGCATTCTCGGACCCGAAGACATTGGCAAAGCAATCGCCCAGGCCGATGCAGCGGCAGGGAAGGTACTTGCATTATTGAGTTGAACGAAGAGGAGTGTAATGGACAGGAAAATCGGCGTTTATGTTTGTGAATGCGGGCCGAACATAGCGGATGCTATGGATATAGACAGAGTCATCGAAGCTGTGTCTGGCATGGAGAATGTCACTGTTGTCGATAGGTATAAACTCCTGTGTTCGCCGGATGGGAAGAAATACCTTGCCGAGCAGATAAAAGAACATGGGCTGACACACTTGGTGGTCGGAGCGTGTTCCCCGAAACAGCATGAGGCGACTTTTATGGGAATATGTGAGGAAGGCGGGATGAATCCTTTCCTGATGCAGATGGCCAATCTTCGAGAGCAGATCGCATGGATAACCCCAGACAAAGAAAAAGCTACTGAACGGGCAATCAGGCACATGAAAGCTGCCATCCAGCGTGTCCGGTATCACGCCCCGCTGGAACAAAAAGAAATTGAATGTAATGCAGATGTACTGGTCATAGGCGGAGGCATTGCCGGAATGTCGGCGGCCCTGCTGCTGAGCAGTCCGGACCGGAAAGTGTTTCTTGTTGAAAAGAATGCAGAACTCGGAGGAATGATTTCAAAATGCGCGAAACTCTATCCGGATATGGTTAAAGGCAGTGAGATTACGCAAAACCGTGTCAAGAACTTGGAAGAAGATAAGAATGTTGAGGTACTGACAGGTACAGTCGTGGAGAAAGTCCTCGGCTTTTTCGGAAACTTTGTGGTGACTGTCCGCGAAAAAGAATCCGAGCCCCGGGAGTTCAATGTGGGAGCTGTCGTTGTGGCCACAGGTGCGGGCCTTTTCAATCCCGGTGCCCTGACGGAATACGGGTACGGAAAGATAAAAAATGTTGTTACTGCCACCGAGCTTGAAGAAATGAATCTGAAAGGAAACATTAAGCTCGAGAACGGAAAAGAACCGAAAAGCGTCGGGATTATTCATTGCGTTGGACGGAAAGAGAAAGGATACTGCTCAGAAGTGTGCTGCAGAGTGGGGATGAAGATATCTCGCTATCTGAAAGAAAAGATTCCGGCCGTTTCAATAACGCATTTCTATCAGGATATCTGTGTTCCAGGTTCTGGAGCACAGGCCTTCTACGAGGAGACCCGGGATGCTGGGGCAGGGTTTGTCTACACAGAAACAGTTAAATTGTCGGAATCCGACAAAAATATCAAAATAGATCACGATGGTAAAGTTGATGCCGTAGACATGGTGGTCCTTCTGCCTGCGATAGAACCGGCAGAAGACACTTCAAAGATTTCCGAAATGCTGGGTGTTGAAAAGGGAAAGGGAGGATTTCTTACGGAAGAGCACGAGAAAATTGGCCCGGTCACTACAACTGTCGAAGGAGTGTGCTTGGCCGGGACTGTTTCAGGACCCAAATCCGTCCGTGACGCCGTATCGCAGTCGGAGGCAGTCGCGGGGAAAATACTTTCGTCATTGATACCGGGTCGAAAGCTGGAAACAGAACCCAGGACTTCGAAAATATCCGAGAGTTTGTGTACAGGCTGTAGAACTTGTCTGACAGTATGCTGTTACAGCGCAATCGAGTATGACGAATCAAAAGGAGTTTGTGTGGTCAACGAGGTGCTCTGCAAGGGATGCGGGAATTGTGCAGCTGCATGTCCCTCCGGAGCGGCAACACATCAACAATTTACACCGAATCAAATCTACAGGGAAGTGATAGAGATATTGCGATGAAAGAAGGGCATGTAATCAAAGCAACTGAAGGGACGAGTAAAGCCATAGCCGAGCTTTTGAAGAGCTCACTGGAGAAGAAGATCTTTGAGGCCATTCTTGTGCCAATACGTACAAACGAGGGATATAACTACGTTTTGACGAATAATACCGACCTTCTGGACAAGGCCGAGATAATGCCCCCAGTGATGCCTGTTCAAGGGGGTAAAGTGCTGCAGGCCCTGACACGGCACGGGAAAAGCAGGAGGATCGCCGCCGTGATGCGGATGTGCGAAATCCGAGCCGCCATAGAGCTTTCCAAATTGGAGCAGACGGATCTGGAGAACGTTTTCTTCATCAGCGTGGATTGTACCGGCGTAACGCCCCTCTCCGATTACCTGGAGAATCCATCTAGCGCAGGCAAGAAGTTACGGCCTCTTTGCGAAATCTGTACGTCATTCAGCGTTGTTGGAGATGATCGTGTCCAGGCTGTTGATATGCAAGCTGGAACCATGGGTGTGGATAAAGGACAAGTGTGGCTTATTCCCATGAGCGCCGACGGGGAAAGCGTGCTGGAGAAACTGGGCATTGATAAGAAAAAAGATGCCGGGAACTGGATAAAGGAAACAGAGAAGCTGCAAAAGCAGCGTATAGCCGCCAGGGAAAAAGCCCTGACAGAAACAAAGAAAATGGTAAAGGGGCTGAACGGTCTGGTGAAGGTATTCAGCCGGTGCATAGAATGTCACAACTGCCGCAGTGTATGTCCGATCTGTTATTGTCGGCTCTGCTTTTCTGATAAGGATACTTTCCGGGAAACAGGCGCGGAATATCTTGATCGCGTGCAGGCCCAAGGAGTGATGAAATGTACGGATGAACTTCTGCAGTTCCATTTGGGCCGGATGTCGCACATGTGCTTATCTTGCGTGTCCTGCGGAATGTGTGAAGACGCGTGCCCGGTGGACATACCGGTTGGACAAATATTCAGCGCGGTAGCTGAGAAAACTCAGGCAATATTTGATTATGTGGCGGGTAAAAGTTCTGATGAAAAACAGCCGCTCAGGACATTCGAGCTGGATGAACTGACGGAAGTAGAGGACAAATAAATGGGCTGTGACCGTCCGCGAGTACTTGGAGACTTGGAATGACTAAGATGTTGAAAATAGATAAAACGGTATCAGACGGAACCAGAGATTTTCTGCGTTTTCTTCTGGAAAGTAAGAAAGTACAAAGCGTAGCAGTACTGACAAGAGAAGGGACGTCCGGCGAGGTCGGCTGCAGCCTGATCTCTAATCCGGAGAAGATGGCGGAAGCGGTCCCTTTTTGTCCGGTCATGCCGTACAATGCGGGTGAGTATCTCTCTTCCCTCACATCTAAAGGACCATTCGATGGGCCTGTTGCGGTAGTCCTGCGTCCATGTGAACAGCGAGCGTTCGTGGAGCTTGTCAAGCGTCAGCAGGGCAGTTTAGACAATATCATAATAATCAGTTCGATTTGTCCGGGAGTTTATCCTTTGAAAACATTTGTTCATGAGAACGAGGACAAGCTGTTGAAGGATTACTGGTCAGTGGTAGCTGACGGAAAGCTGCCTGAGGGAATCCGCGACACGTGTTCGTGCTGTGAGAATTTTGTTCCGGCCGAAGCCGATATTGTTATTCCCATAGCGGGGGAGAAGGATACGGGCAAAGGATGTAAATTATTCGCTAAAACCGAAAAGGGAGCTGAGTTGCTGAAAGAGATGGATGGGAAGATACAAGAATCCGAGCTGGAGACAAAAGGAACCGAAGCTATCCGGCAGTTGCGACAGAAAAACGAAGAAAAGATGCTGGCTAATCTGGAAAAAAAGTTGTCAGGGTTAGATGGGCTGGTAGAAATGTTCAGCACATGCATTGGCTGTCATGGATGTCGTTCGGTCTGCCCGATTTGTTACTGCCGCTTATGTGAATTTGATTCTTCTCGAAGTGAATACGAGGTGCAAAAATATGAAAGCGAGCTTTACAAGAAGGGGGGCGTAAGAATACCCCCGGGCACCATAGCCTTTCAGATAGGTCGGATGATCCATATAGGCCTTTCCTGTGTGAGCTGCGGGATGTGTAGTGATGTGTGTCCCGCCGATATCCCGGTTGCGAATATTTTCAGGAAAGTAGGAAAGGCAGTCCAGGATGTGTTCGAATATATTCCTGGAAAGGACCCTGAGGATAGTATTCCTGTTACGACATTTGAGGAAGATGAATTGAGAAGTGTAGAGGATTAAGAGGGTGCTGAATCAGATTTTATTATCTTTGTTATTTCGTCTACAATTCCTGGAATTTTTCTTTTTACCGCAGGAGTACATTCCTCACCAAACGTAGTATTATCTTCTATCTCTATTGCATAAATTTCAATAATTTCAGGTATTTTATATCCGAGTTTCCTTCCGAGTTCAATTGCAGTTCTAATATTCATTCCATGTGAGTATGATGTAGCTGAAGAAGTGCCTATATCTTCCAGTTTTAGCTTGTAAAGGGTGCCAGGTATTTCTTTTTCTGTTTTTATGGAATCAATTATAATAAGTCTCTCGTATTCAACAACATAATCAAGCAGTGAAATTCCCGCCAGACTTGTTTCTATCACCTCAACATTAGGAAGGGAAAACTTCTCTATCTCGTTTGCCACACAGATGCCGACCGAATCGTCTGTAAGAATTGGATTTCCAACTCCCAATATAAGAGTTTTCATTTTTGAAGACGAAAAATATCAATCCGCAATGATGAGGAAAGAGGGCCGCAAATGCTTACTGCCTTCTAATCGTCTCTATTATATTGGCTTCATGATCTCTAATGCTGACCTCAAGAGGCATATGCCCGGGCAGTGAATGGGTAGCGCAGGCAAGGCAAGGATCGTATGCACGGAATGCCATTTCTACCATATTGAGTAATCCCTCAGATACCTTACCCTCCTTTATGAGCCCTTTTGCCGCTTTCTCTATTGACATACATATTGAAGCTGCGTTGTTAACAGTAGCAACTATTAAATTGACGTCCGTAAGAACACCATTACCGTCTGTTTTGTAATGATGGTAAAGAGTACCTCTTGGTGCTTCTACTACGCCGATTCCTTCATCAGGAACAGCCGTTGGAATATTTCTAACATTGGGATCGAGAATTTCCTCGTCCTGGGCTAACTCTAAAAGCCTTTCAGCTGCATAGAGAAGTTCCACAAGCCTGTGTGCTGGCTTGCCACCCAAGATATCATACATTTTTTCATATTCCACTTGAGCAAGTGGCGTTGCCATACCATCGGATGCATTTAGTCTTGCAAGGGGAGCTACTCGATAAACTCCGCTGTCCTTTCCATCAACGAATCCCTTCCAGCCTACACCTTTAAGAAATGGAAATTTAATGTAGCTCCACGGCTCAACATGTTCCGCAATATGATTCAGATACTCCCGAGATTTGAACTTGGCAAACTCCATGCCTTCAGGGTCAACTACTCTAATATCTCCGTCATAAAAATTGACTTTATTGTTTTCATCAACAAGTCCCATATAATACGTGCTGTGTTTGTAGATATCTCCTACAATGACATCTACGTACTCTTTGTTCTTGAGAACAATGTCTTCAAAAGCTTTCAAAGCGAATTTAGAAAATTCTACCGCATCTTTCCCTGTCTGGATATATTCTTCTCTATCTTCTTTGGTGACCCCCTTGGATACACCCCCGGGAAGATTACATACAGGGTGAATAACTCTGCCTCCCTGCTTTGTAATGATATTGCGCAACCGCTTTCTGATATCTATAACCTTCTTGCCCGCATCAAGACCAACTTTCTGAATGACCCCCAAAATATTCCTCTCTCCTGCCGGTGCCTGGGGTCCAACAACAAAATCAGGTCCTCCAAGAAAGAAAAAGTGGAGAGTATGGTCTTCTGCCATGAAAGCAGAATTAATAAGCTCTCTTATCTTCTTGGCCGGTGACGGGGGGGTTACATGGAACAAATCATCAAGCGCCTTGCCAGATGCCATGTGATGGGTAGTGGGACATACACCACATATCTTGGGAGTGATTCTTGGCATTTCCTCTGCCATGCGTCCTTCAGAAAATTTCTCAAATCCCCTCAGTTCAGGAACCTGAAGAAAAGCCTTCTCCACATTTCCCTTGTTATTAAGAAATATTTCTATCTTCCCATGACCTTCGAGCCTCGTTATTGGGTCTATTGTTATTCTTTTTGCCATTTTATCTCCCCTTTCCTCATAATTATGCCATTCTCTTTCTTTTTAAAAGCGAAGAAGCTAGACTATACATATAGAAAAGACCCGCCGGATCAACTATCTGGTCAATTAACTTCTTCGTAGCTTCCTCTGTCATCTTCTCTTCGTCTTCAATCCCCAATATGGATGCAATGGCTGATAAGCCTTTTGCCCCCTGGTCTACAACTTCCTTTGTCGGTCCAAAACATCCGCGACACGGCATATTTGCATTTATGCATCTCTCGCCACAGCCGCCCCTGGTTACAGGGCCTAAACAGATGATCCCCTCTTCTAAAAAACACTTCTCAGGGTCTGGTATTATCTCGTAGGGTCTCTTAATTTCCTTTATTGAGAGTTTATCAGGTTTCTTCTCTCCACGTGGGCAAGTGTCACACAAGGATTTATCAGGGGCGAGAACGGCTCCCTTCTCGGGAAGCTCACCTTTCAATATAGCTGTTACCGCATTCATAATTAAATCTGGTGGTGGTGCACATCCAGGAAGATAATAATCAACATCAATTGTCTGATCCAGTGTCTTGACTGTATCAAAGAACTCAGGAAGCGTAAGCTCACCCTCAGGAATATTTGTTTTTTGTTGTGGCACTATCCCATTGGGATTCGCTATGGAGGGTACTGTCTTATAAACCCTCGAGAAAATTGTTTCCCTATTCCAAAAATTTGCAAGCCCTGGTATTCCACCTAAATGCGAACAGGACCCAAATGCCACGACGAGCCCAGATTTCTTTCTCAATAGTTTCACCATCTCTTCTTGTTCTTCTGTTCTAATAGCACCATTTATGAAACTCACTGCTATTTCTCCATCTCCCATTGCCTCAACGTCCTTTTTCTTAAAATCCAGCGCGACTGGCCAGAACACTATATCCACTGCCTCAACTACTTTTAATATATCCTCATTAAGGTCGACAACAGCCTCCTCACATCCACCACATGAAGCACACCAATAAAATGCTACTTTTGGTTTTGCCATTAATTGCCTCCTTCTAAAATAGACATCATTCTTACTTATTTAGGATAACTCTAAGGGACCTAAATTTTTCACGGCTTCTGCCATTTCATTTGCTACTTTTGCAAATCTCTCTCCTTCACCCGCTGCAACCCAATCCAATCGAACTCTCTCCTCTTCAATCCCCAGTTGCTTCAGTGTTTTCTTCAAAAGATGCATTCTCCGTAATGCCTTATAATTTCCTTTTTTGTAATGGCAGTCTCCTGGATGGCATCCTAAAATTAACACTCCGCTTGCGCCCTCTTTTAAAGCCTGTACCACAAGCTCTGGATCTACACGACCGCTGCACATAACCCGAATGATTCTTATATTTGCAGGATAATTCAACCGTGCCCCCCCAGCCTTATCTGCTCCTTCGTACGAACACCAATTACACAGAAAACTAACGATTTTTGGCTCATTCATCTTACTACCCCCTTAATTTCAGCAAATATTTGCTCTTTGGTGAAGTGCTTTGCTCTTGCTGCACCCGTCGGACAGGCTGATACACAAGTTCCACACCCTCTGCAAAGAGTCTCATCCACAACTGAAATATTTTTTTCAGCATCCCGAGATATGGCAGAGTATGGACATTGAATAATGCATATGTTACAGCCGCTGCATAAATCTTCATCTATCTCTGACACCTTTGCTTCTAACTCAAGTTTTTCACCAGGTATAAGTCTTGAAAGTATTTTTCCTGCAGCCGCTCCTCCTTGAGCCACTGCATCTCCAATATCCTTTGCTCCCTGACAGCTTCCGACTATAAAAACGCCTTCAAGTGCTGTAGCAAAAGGTTTCATCAGTGTATGCTCCTCAGCAAAGAAGCCTTGGTCATCTCTGGGTATATCAAGGATTTCGGCTATCTTTTCAGTATCTGGATTAGGTTCGACTGCAGGTGCAAGTACTACCATATCTACAGATATCTTTTTTCCATTCGCTCCTACCTTTATCTTTCCACCTCCATCAGTAACAGTCACATCCTCTCCAATTCTTATAAACTCTATACCTTTTTCTACAGCCTCTTTATACATCATTTGATGTTCCTTCTTTGGAAGACATAAGTCAGTATAGAAGTGATGCATCTTTACCTCGGGTAATTTTTCTTTCATAAGATGGGCCAATGTAAGCGAATACATACAGCATATACCTGAGCAATACCCCTTCTCTTTCCTGCCAACACAGTAAATGAAAGCTATGGATTTTGGCTCTTTCCCGTTCTTTAACTGAATCTTCCCTCCTGTCGGTCCATTTGAGGCATTCAACCTCTCTAATTGCATGGCTGTTAGTACATTGTCATATTTTCCATATCCATATTGAGGAAGTTCTTTGGGGTCAAAAAGTGTTGAGCCTGTGGCTAAAATAATTGCCCCTACGTTCTTCTCAATTGTCATGTCCTCGTCGTCGTAATTAATGGCATCAAAGGAACAGCTTTCTTTGCATAGGTTACATTTCTCTCCCTTGAATCTCTTGCAGCTATCCTTGTCTATAACAGGCACATTAGGAAGACCGCCAGCGAACGGAAGATATATTGCTTTCCGAGTTGACAATCCTTCATCATATTCATTGGGCACTTGCACAGGACATGGCTCAAAACATGCATCACATCCAATGCAGGCTTCTTCGCTTACATATCGGGCTTTCTTCTTAATCTTGACAGTGAAATTGCCAAACGACCCAACAACATCCTCCAGTTCGCTATAAGTAAACGTTTCTATATTCTCTTTTTGAAGGACTTCTTGCAGTTCAGGCGCTATCATGCAAGGTGCGCACTCCATAGTTGGGTAAACCTCTTCAAATCTAGCTGTGAGTCCACCAATACAGGGGCTCTTCTCCACAAGATAGACTTTTCTTCCCTTCTGTGCGAGTGATAGACAAGCTTCCAATCCAGCTACTCCTCCGCCTACGACAAGAACATCAGGCTGAATATCAATTTCTTTTTTCTCAATAGGTTCTTGTAAAGAAATCCTGTTTATTGCAGCTGTAACAAAACTTTTTGCTTTTTCAGTTGCAGCAGATTTGTCAGGGGTGACCCAAGCACACTGCTCCCTTATGTTCGTCATTTGCATAAGATAAGGATTTAGCCCTGCTTCCTCGCACGCCCTCATAAATTTTACCTCGTACTGCTTTGGAGTGCAGGCAGCGATCACAACTCTTGAAAGCTTCTCATTCTTTATTTCTTCTTTGAGAAATTTTAGCCCTTCTTCTGAACACAGGAGATTATGACTCTTTGCTACTGCTATATCCTTGATGCCTTTTACTTCATTGACAATATCATCCACATCTACTTTGTCTCCTATGTTTGGTCCACATTTACAAACATATACGCCTATCCTTTCAGCCATCATTCCTCCTTATTACATGAATTTTGACACTCTTCGATTGTGGCTATGATCTATATTTAATTATCATAATAATTAGCCTGAATTATTCATAAAATCTGACGACCTTTTCATTAGATCAATTGTCATCTCGAGCGAAGCGTGGCGATCTTATCATTTCTCGCTACCATCAAAAGATTGCCACATTCGCTGCGCTCTTCGTAGTAGAGTCTGCAGCGACCTCGACTCGCGAATAATCCATGTTAGATATATCAAGGAAAAATTTATTTCTTTAGTATTTGCAAGATCTTAACAACACGCTTATCTATCACTTTATAACACACCTCTACTCCCTTTTTGCTTCCGTCAATTATACCTTTGCTTTTTAATATCTGGAGGTGTTGAGAAATTGTAGATTGAGGGATTCCTAATATTTTCTGTATTGAATTAACGCTACATCCTTTATTGTAAAGTCCTAATAATAGCAACTCTATTATTTGCAGACGCATAGGGTGAGCGCATGCTTTCAAGAGCTCGCTTTCATCCTTGTATTTATATTTCATCTGCGGAAAGAATTATTATTTGAAAGAATATAAAATGGAGTGAAACATTTGCGCTTTATATGCGCCATTTTTTTAACCATTTATTTAAATATATAAATAAAACAATGTATTTAAATACATAAACAAAGCAATGTCAAGAAAAAAATAAATTCTGACATTTACGAATTAAAAGTGCACTGATTTAAAGTTTAAACGTGCACTTTCAAATATGATGAGACCGGCTATGATGTAAACCTTGCTTTAACAAGGAGATTTCCTTCATGGCGAAACACTTATCCTGAGTTCCTCTTTTTTAAATCCTGCCTAAGCATTCGTATCCCGTCAAGAGAATTAATCGGCCTATCCTTGAGCCGAGTCTTTACCTTTTTTGTATCTAGACTGTACTCGTGACTGTTCCTTTTATGCACATAGATTAAATCTATATCAGGATTTCCCATAATAAGAGTGATGATTGTTTGGTCTATATTGCCCAGGGGTTTCCGGTCGATATGGCTGTACTGGAAATCGGCCCTGATCCTGGTCCCTTCCCACTTTTTGGATCTTATGGAAAGGCGACCATTCGCTGCTTTGGCGGCTTCTGATAAAAGAGGAAGACCAAAACCAAACCGGCGAACTGTTTTAGAGGTATAAAAGGGATCAAGTGCCTTTTTTACCGTTTCCTCGTCCATACCTACACCGTTGTCGATGATTTCAACAGTCAGCAAATCTTCCTTTATATCTTCTGATATTCTTATCTCAATCGTGTCTGCGCTGGCTGCGATGGAATTTTCGACGATGTCTAAAATGTGCAGAGAGAGATCTTCCATCGTATCGTAATCTTAATCACACTGAATTAATCTTCTCCCATCTTCATTTTTCAATGCTTTTTTTATTTCGGCGACTGTGGCGTCTTCAAGCAGGAGAGTGGTGAAGCTTTTACCTATGTCATCCGGGTAGTGCGCATCAGATGAGCAGGTCAGAGGATAATCATAAGCATACCTTTTCCTGGCTTCTTCAAAGCTGATATTGGGAGAAATCTCCAAAGCATCCAATTCCAGATTATCCGGGATGAATCCCAGTTGACCAATGATACTGAAGGATTCTCTATCAATGTGTGAGGCGATGGCGATTCCGCTGAAGGAATGAATCAGCCGAATCACTTCTTTGAGAGGAATAGTCGTGGCTCCAATCAATAACTTATTGCTGAAACCCTCTACCTCTTCCTTTTCGTTGACGATAACCTGCATCCCAAAGGCTTGTTCATCGTTTTCTCCAGGCAGATTTTTGTAGACAAACTTCTGGAGATTTAGAGCGTTTTCTATTTCGTCAAACAAGGCCAAGACATGGACTTCTTCTTGAGAAGTCACTTCCATACCAGGAAAAACATGAATCTTCATCTTCTGGGCCGCTTTCATCACGGCGAGAGCATTTTCTGACGAATTGTGATCACAGATACCTATGATGCCTAATCCTTTTTTCTTGGCTGAGGTGAGGATTCCCTTCGGAGACATATCCAGCTCTGTGCAGGGAGAAAGACAAGTGTGAATATGTAAGTCCGCCTTAAAAGGTCTGAGCATGAACCGATCAGATTTATCTAGCGCGATAGTAACTCATAGAGTTTTCCCGATATTTCAAAGGCCATTTCTTTGCTACTCAGGAGAGGGACATTTTCTTCCTTTGCTTTGTCCAGCGTTTCCTCATCAGGCTCACGGTTATTGACGATGATTATCCCAGCTAGGTCCTTCAATTTGGCCACTGCGATAATATTCTGATGGATCTGAAGAGTGATCCAGAGATTACCGGCTTGACTATTGGCAATTACATCGCTGAGGAGGTCGCTCGTGTATCCACCTGTCACCTCCACATCCAAATTCTCTTGGCCTATTAAAATTTTCAACTGTAATCTTTCAATAATTTCATTTAATTTCATTTTATTGCCTTTCCTTTTTTGCTTGTTTTTTTCGAATCAGACTTACTTTGACTCAGTAAATCGGGCCTATTAATCAATTCTGAAAATTCCTGGGAGAGCTCTTTAAATTTTTGGGGAAGATTGAAAATACAGTCAGCAAGTTCCGCTTCGCCTCTAACGACGTCTTCAGCAAAAGTTATGCAAGTGGGAGCGCCGCATGCTCCGCAGTCAATCTTGGGCAACGACTCATAGATCTCTTCTTTTTCTTTTCTTTTCTTTATGGCTTTGGCTAAATCACTATCCAGAGGAGTGAGAGGACGGGGCTCAAATTTCCCTTTGATAAAAAAGTATTTCTGGTTGTAAAGCTTCCTGACCTCCCGGATATCAGGACACGCTTTTATCTGTTCATACTCTAAAGTTTCAATCAATTTAAGTATTTTATTGTAAGAGATGTACACGTTTTCGACTGTCAGAGAACCCCCCACGCATCCTTGGCGACAGGAATATGCCTCGATAAAGTCAATATTCCTCAGGGTTCCTCGTTCAATGTCGTCAAAGACTTTCAGGATATCAGCGAGTCCCGAAACTGCCAGGCAATTTTTAAGCCTCAAAGTGCGGCAGATTCCTCCATCCATGGCCCACCCCAAGCCAAGAATACAGATGTTTTCCAGCGCTTTCCTGTAACTGCCTTTTTCGGTGCTATCTAAAGCGGAAAGGAGAGGTCCGTAAATATCTGAGATGGAAATGGCTCCATCCAAATAAGATTTTCCTTTTTCGGCGGGCTGTTTTATAGAGATCATTTTCACGGGGCAGGGGGTGAGATAGAAAGTGCCAATATCTTTCTCTTTAAGTTTAAGCTGATTTGATTTTTTCTTTTTTACTTCTCGAGCCGCCAATTCTCTGGGAGGTTCTATAGGGATTATTTGGTCAATGAGCTCAGGATATTTGACCTGGACCAAACGCACCACAGCTGGACAAGCATTAGAGATGAGCGGCTTGGGGCCCTTGTATTCACGAAGATATTCCTGGATGGCGAAACTGACTTCTCCGCATGTCAAAGCCAGGTCAAAAGCATCATCAAACCCCAGTTTCTTTATCCCGGAGAGGATTTTCTCCGGCAAAATCTCTCTTCCGAATTGCGCATACATAGCCGGAGAGGGAATGGCGACTGTATGACGGAATTTAGAGAGTTCTCCAAAGGGATCTGTTAAAGGGACAATGGCGCCATGAGGACACGCTGTAATGCATTCTCCACAATCGATGCATTTTTCCTCGATGATCCTGGCTTTTCCCCCTCTCACCCGAATGGCTTGAGTGGGACAGACACGCATGCATTTCATCCGGCCATCACACTTTTCCGTATCAATCCGGATGGAGTGAAAGTATTGACTCATTTCTTTCCTGTTTTATCCAAACAAAATATTATGTCTAAGGACGTTCCTTTACCAGGTGTTGACGAAATCTCAAATTTATCCGCATTTTTTTTTATATTGGGAAGCCCCATGCCTGCGCCAAATCCCATCTCTCGCATTTCGTCAGTCGCAGTAGAGAAACCTTCCTGCATGGCCATTTCAATATTTTCAATCCCCGAACCTTCATCTTCGAGCTTGAAGCGCAGCTTCTCAGGAGTGATGTTCAGAGTGAGAACACCTCTTTTCGCATACATCACAACATTCATTTCTGCTTCATAAGAGGCGATGGATGCACGTATGATGATTGAAGAATCTATGCCTATTTCCTTGAGAATTTCTTTGATACTTGTCGATGTCCTTCCTGCGCTGCTGAAATCACCACCGGTGATCTCGAATTTTTGAGAAAATTCAACCTCGCTGCTCATCATCATTTTTTTTGAGAGACGTCACTCACTCCCGAAAGGCCATGGCTGAAGAGCAAGCCACAAGCTGTGTACATCATGTACTTGGTTGATAGAAGAGGAATCCCATTTTCCCTGGCTATATCAATCCCCATTTTATCCGGTTTCTTGCCCCGAACATACACAACAGCTTTGGCATCGATGATATTCGCTGTTCGGACAGATTGAGCATTGGACAAGCCTGTCAAAAGGAGGATTCCTGGCTTGCCAAAGGCCAAGACATCACTCATGAGGTCAGACCCTCCTGCAAACGTGATTTCGACATCAAGACTCTCATCTCCGATGATGACTTCGGCCTGAAGGAGTTCCTTGATTTCTCTCAAAGTCATTTTTATTGTCTTTGGCATTCTAATTAAGTGCGTACATAACCCCAGCAATATTAATAATATTGGCCGAGGTCATATACCTCCTTACTCTTGATTTCCAAAAATCCTCCTTTCCAGAAATATTATGGTAACTATTCGGATGTCCATAAGTCAATAGGGGTCGCATCTTAACATATGACATCTCTTAAAGAGCTAATAATAGATATTCCTTTTCTTTGGTGACAAAAAGACAGAAAAGATGATAGATGTGAGAAATGTCAAATGCTGAGATACGACACCTCGGTTTCAGTTATAGATGTGAGAAATGTCAAATGTTAAGATGCGATCCCTCGGTTTCAGTTGTCGCTTCTGGCAGACTTAGAATCATGCGTCCATGTCGCCCGGTCGTATTTTTTGGCCTTCTGCCTTTGCTGGCGCACAGCCCGAATAGCAAGCTGACGATCGACTTCATCCTCCATTGTTTGGTGAAATTCGCAACTCTCGCAGCGGTAAAGTCTATCGCAGGATCGAAGAGAAACCTCTCCACTCATGATATATCGGCACTGTTTTGCTCCCTTTTGAAAGGAAAGTTTATCGAGGAAAGGTTTAATCCTTGGATCATTCCTAAATTTCTCTTTGCTCATCATCCCGACATGAAACTGACATGCACTGTTGCATTGATAACCGATGGTACACATGCGTTTCTTGACTATGCCGGCTTGCATCCAGATGCAGGGAGTGACAATTTCCTCTTCAACAATTGGTTCTTCAACAGGCGGGGCCGGAACGACATCGATGTCATAAGATTGCCTGATTATGTTTTCAAGATAGTCCAGCTCAAAAGGCTTGGGCAAGTAGTCAGTCGCACCCCCACGAATGGCCTCCTTCGCCGTTTCAATCGAGGGATAAGCTGTGATGATGAAGACTTTCGCTTTCTGATTTTTTGCTCTTATATCTTTGAGTACTGAAAGCCCATCGCGACCGGGTAATTTAAGATCGACTATCATGACATTGTAATCTTCCAGATTAAACTTTTCCAAGGCTTTATCCCCATCAATGGCCGTATCAACCTTATGACCTTCATCTGAAAAATAATCGCACAATGCCTCCCGCATAATGTCTTCATCCTCAACCACTAACATTGTTTCTTTTCTCATTTTTAACCTCCAATCTTTGATTTTTTTACCTGTTTCCACCAGGATAGTCTGGACACAATTAACCTGAATTATTCATAAAATCTGCCGACACCTTATACGAAAAATCTCTTAGGGATAACTGATCATCATATGTCGGCATCTTTTCCCCTTCGGGCGAGCCGATCTGACGACCTGCTGTTTAGAAAAATTGTCATCGCGAGCAGAGCGTGGCGATCTCATCATTCTGCGCGACTATCATGAGATTGCCACTGTCGCTTCTCTCCTCGCAACGATGCCTTCGGCAACCTCGACTCGTGAATAATCCATGTTAACTATCCTTTCGGAAGCAATGATTTCATGAGATCACTAGAGAGTGCAAAGAGTGTGCCAAATTATGCTCCATTTAAAGAATGGTTACAAAACTTCCATAAATCTATAAAAATAAACAGGTTATGACAAAGAGCAGGATTGTGGAGAGACAAGAAAAAAAGAATGATATGTCAATTAATTGGACACTACATGTCTAATTTATTGACAGTAAGGTCATATTTTTTAAGCTTATTATAAAGCGTCATCCGCCGAACACCCAGTATTTTCGCGGCTTTTGAGATATTGCCTTTTGTCTCCTCAAGCACATTCAAAATGTGACTCTTCGTCACCGCCTCGATTGTTTTTCCCTCCGCAGGAGTCGGATGAATAATGTCCTGTGGGAGTTCAGTTAAAGTGATCGCATTCTTCTCTGATAAAATGACACCTCGTTCGATCATGTTCTCTAATTCTCTCACATTGCCGGGCCATGAGTAATTCAGCATGAATTCAACGACTTCAGGAGAAAATTTTTTAATCGTTTTATTATTATCCTCGGCATACCTCTTTAAGAAATACTCAGCCAAAGGGAGGATATCCTCTGTTCTCTCTTTCAGGGGGGGGAGGTCAATAGTGACGACGTTTAACCGGTAATACAGATCCTCCCTGAATATTCCCTCTTTAATCAGGCTTTTCAAATTTCTGTTTGTCGCCGCAATGACACGGACATCAACGCTGATTTCCTCATTACCACCCACTCGCGTGATCTTTTTCTCTTCCAGCGCCCTGAGGAGATGGATCTGTGTGTTGGCGTTTATCTCGCCAATCTCATCAAGAAACAGGGTGCCTCCATCTCCTGCTTCAAACTTTCCCTTTTTTCTTTCGACTGCACCTGTGAAGGACCCTTTTTCGTGACCGAAAAGTTCGCTTTCCAGCAAACTCTCTGGGAGGGATGCACAGCTTGTGGCAATGAAGGGCTTCTTCCGGCGTTGACTTTGATGATGAATCGCCCGGGCAACAACTTCCTTGCCTGTGCCGGTTTTTCCGTTAATCAATACAGTGGCATTCGTTGGGGCGACTGTCTTAATAAGCTCGAATATCTTGAGCATCTGAGGGCTTTTCGCAATAATTCCCTCGAAGTGGAACTGATTCTCGACCTTTTTCCGTAAAGAGATATTTTCCTCAACCAGATTTTGATGTTCCACCAAATTTTTTATGAGAAGTTCAACTTTTTCCGGGCAGAACGGTTTTTCAACATAATCGTAAGCGCCTTCTTTTATCGCATTTATGGCTGTTTGAATCGTCCCGTGAGCCGTTATAATGACTGTTTCGATGGTGGGAACGATTTCCTTCGCCTTTTTCATGAGTTCAATACCATTCATGCCGGGCATGATCAGGTCGGCAACCATGATCTTCATCTTTTTTTTCTGGATTACCCGGAGGGCTTCCTCTCCGGATTCCGCCGTGACCACTTTATAACCCACACCACCCAGCCAATCGTGGAGTGACTCTCTCACTATACTTTCATCGTCCACGACAAGTATTTCAGTCTTTTTTCTCATCCATGACCTCAAGATATATCGAAAATGTCGTACCCACGTTAGGCTCACTGTTGACTTCTATCTTTCCTTTATGCTGCTCGATGATTCCGTGAACAACCGGTAGCCCCAATCCCACACCTTTACCTTTTTCTTTCGTCGTGAAGAAAGGTGTAAATAGTTTGTTCAGATTTTCTTTGGAAATCCCCACTCCGGTATCATTGATATCAATTCTAACGGCATCTTTGAATGATCCGCCGATTCTCATTCCTTTAGCCGCCGACGTGGTGATTGTTAATGTACCCCCATCAGGCATCGCCTGAATTGCATTCATGATGATATTTATCAATACCTGTTGGATTTTGTCAAAGTCCGCAAGAATAAGAGGGAGGTGTGCATCCAATTTCTTCTCGAGTTTTATGTTCTCAAGGCTCATTTGATGTCCAACCAATAACAAAGCGGCTTCCACAACTTTATTGAGTTCGACTGGTCTTATGGCTGGTTCTGATTGGCGTGCGAAATCGAGAAGATTCCTGATTATCCGGGAAGTCCTGTCCAGTTCCTTTTCCATCTTTAAAAGCTGTTTTTCTGTGCTTTCGACCTGAATGGATTGTTCATTGTATTTTTTAAGAAGAAGTTTGATATAGACCATAATGCCAGCTAATGGATTGTTCACTTCGTGAGCCACACTGGCCGCAAGCTGTCCTAAGGAGGCCAGCTTTTCTGATCTGATTAATTCTTCCTCTGTTTGCTTCCGTTTGGTGATGTCTTCTCCTGAACTCAGAGTGCCGATAATATGTCCCTTCTCATCTCTGAGTGTTGTATTGTGCCAGGCGATAATCCTTTCCTCCCCAGACTTGGTGATTATCGAGTTTTCATAATCTTCCACTTCCTTGATCTTCCCAGCCATCACTTTTACAAAAGTATCTTTTCTCTCTTCTCTGTCTTCTTCGGGAACGCATAGATCAAACCAGTTTTGGCCCATGATTTCTTCTTCTGCGTATCCCAGAACATCGCGCCCTTTTTTGTTGATAAGGCAGACTATTCCCTTGTTATTGATGGCGACGATTATAACTCCCGCTATATTGAGGTACTGTTGGGCTCTGTTTCTTTCCTCGCGCAGCTTCCCCCATAATCCCTTATGTTTGGTTAAATCCCTGAAATTTTCGACAGCGCCAATTATCTCGCCATTGCTGGATCGGAGTGGTGAAGTCGTTATGTTGACAGGAATCTTATTCCCGGTTCTATTGGTAACCATTATTTCATAATTGAAAATCGTTTTTCCCTTTTCCAATATCTCATTTAAAGGGCATGCGTCTATACAGAGATCACTTCTCAGAATATGACGACACTCTTTATTCAGTACTTCCTCTCTCTTGAAACCAGTAATCTCCTCAGCACAATGATTGAATGATGTAATCCTGGCATTTTTGTCTATAGTCAGGACTCCCCCTTCCATACTTTCCAGGATATTTTTGAAAAATTCTTTTGTCTCGTCATTTTCTTTTTTCAAGTCAGTTTCTCCACTCGATACTATTATATCGAAAGTAGCTCTTTAGTAAAGAATTAAGGGGTCGCATCTTAACGTTTAACATTCGCTTTAAAATTGACAGATCTGGGGGTCTCATCTTAACATTCGCCATTTTCTTAAAACAGATATATACACGGAGTCGCATCAAAGAAGAAGAATATCAACAATCGACATTTCCCGCATCTTCAATCTTCCTTATCCTAATGAGCATCACAGAAAAAGAATCAAATAATATCAATTACCAGTGTTTTAAGAAATGTTAAATGTTAAGACCTGACCCCCGGCCAATAGCAATTCATGGGAAATGTTAAATGTTAAGGTAACATGATGACGAGATGCACCTCCACTGGGTCTTTAAACTGTGATAAAGTACCCAGATGCCAAAATCTCAATCAAGGAGGTGCTCAAATGCATTATATGGGTATTGACCATCATAAGCAATACTCACACATCACGGTCTTGAATGACAAAGGAGAAACGATCAAGGCCGAAAGAATCTGGAACATTCAAAGAGAGGCTAAGGAATTTCTATCCGGTCTGGGGGATGAACTTATCGGTATTATCGAAGCAGGGCGGTCCACCTACGCCATGGTGGACTTGATGGAGTCACTGGGAGTGGAGATGAAGATTGCTCATCCTCAGCAGATCAAGGCTATAGCTAAAGCCAAGATCAAGACAGATAAACGAGATTCCTTGATGTTAGCGCACTTGCTAAGGATGAGCCTTATTCCTGAGGTCTATCGCCGCAGCGCAGAGAATCGAGAGGCTCAGCGGGTCTTGCGCCATCGGGCCAGTTACGTCCGAATGCGAACGCAAGTGAAGAATCGGGTCTATGCTCTTTTAGCTCAGCAGAGAGAGGAGATCCGTCAGATGAGTGAGGCAGAGGATGATCTTTTCTCAGCAAGAGGAATGGAAGTTCTTCGCGCTCTAGCTCTACCAGGCAAAGATAATGATATGCTTGCCTCACTGCTGGAGACCATAGGACATCTGGATACAAAGATCAGGCAATCTGACACGCTAGTGAGGAAGATCTACGGCAGCTCTGAGGAGGCGCGTTTGATCCAGACAGTCCCTGGTTTTGGAGTGTTTTTCTCTGTTCTGGTCTCTACAGAGATAGCAGATATCGATAGGTTTGGTTCCGATTCGCAACTGCACAGTTATGCAGGGGTGATTCCATCGACTTACGCCTCAGGAGATAGACTCTATCATGATCGACTCATTCGTCGGGGGAACAAGTGGCTGAGATGGGCGGCAGTGGAAGCGGTATGGCCGGCAGTCAGATCTGATTTTGATATTCGGCTTCATTACCAGAAAAGAGCCAAAAGAATAGGAGCCAACTCGGCCAAGGTGGCAACAGCACGAAGATTGCTGACTATAGTCTATCGAGTCATGAAAGAGAAACGAGCCTACATTCCTTATAAAAAAAAAGCATACGGCTGCCTTCAGTCGCGTCTAACGAATCATTTTGATTGCGTTCGTGTTAAGGTTAAGGAGCCGTTGCCGGATATTACAGTGTGTGCAGAGCCAACCTTATGGTTGGGGGCACGAATAGAAGGATGGTTCACAAGACCGAAAAGGAGGATGAATAGCAAAAGAATTAAATAAGATTAAAAAAAGACTTGCGTTTCGTCATCATAGAAGAAGACGCGACCCCTATTTAAATTGCAGTTGTTTCTCTCTTTATAGTATAATTAATCTTAATTCTAACACTTTCCATTCAGGTAATTCATTATTATGAAATTTCCGCCTCTTTCCCTGAGGACAAAGCTTATCCTCAGCTTTCTGGTCGTCATCGTCATCGGTGGGGTATTATCCTTGAGCTTTGGTTCAAAGCTGGTCAAAAGCACCATCATCCATGAAGCCCAGGTCAAGGTCAAACACGACCTGTCCGCTGCCTGGATGGTCTTCAACAAAAAGCTCTCAGAAATCAGGGAAATAGTCAGCCTGACTGCTGACAGGGAAGGCCTTCACCAGGCCATAAAAAACAACGATAAAAATTCAATCCTCAGGAGTCTCAAGCGGGTCAGAGAAGAAAAGGGGCTGGATATTTTGAACCTGACGGACAAGAATGGAATAGTGGTCACCCGGACCAGGAATCCCGGGGTTATAGGGGACGATCAATCTCAGGACGAGATGGTGAGAGAGGCCTTACAAAATGGAGAGGCCGCTTCCCCTCAAATCGTTCCCAGGGAAGAGCTTCTGAAGGAAGGGCAAGACCTGGCGGACCAAGCCTACATGGAATTCATTCCCACGCCCAAAGCCGCTCTTAGGCCCGAGAATAAAGAAACCAGCGGAATGATGCTCAAGGCAGCCGTTACGATCAGAGACGAAAGTCGAACGGTCCTCGGGATCCTCTACGGCGGGATCCTTCTCAACCGCAACTTCGATATCGTCGACAGGGTGAAGGAGATCGTCTATAAAGGGGAGCAATACAAAGGCCGCGACAGGGGAACGGCTACGATCTTCCAGCATGATCTTCGGATTTCCACCAATGTGCCCAATGAAAAAGGGGACAGAGCTATCGGAACGCGCGTCTCGAAAGAGGTCAACCAGGCCGTTCTCGTCGAAGGGCAGGCGTGGATCGACAGAGCCTTCGTGGTCAACCACTGGTACATAACCGCCTACGAGCCCATAAGAAACATAAAGGACGAAATTATCGGCATCCTCTATGTGGGGATGCTGGAAAGGCCGTACATCGACACCACCAACAGGGTCATGCTGACCTTTACTCTTCTGGCCGCTCTCTGTGTGGTTTTCCTGCTGGTCATCCTCTACTTCGCCACCTCCAGGATCACCAACCCCCTTCATAAAATGGTGATTGCCACTCAGGAAATCGCCAAAGGGGACCTGTCCCATAAGGTCGAAGTCAATAGCCAGGACGAGGTCGGCTATCTGGCAGATTCCTTCAACCAGATGACAGCTAATCTCAAAACAGCCAACCAGAAATTGATCGAATGGGGAAAGACTCTGGAGAAAAAAGTCGAGGAGCGCACCCGGGAATTGAAAGAAATGCAGGCTCATCTCATCCAGTCCGAAAAACTGGCCTCCCTGGGAAAGCTGGCCGCAGGAATTGCCCATGAGATCAACAACCCCCTGGGCGGGATCCTTATCTACAGCCATCTCCTCCTTGAAAACACACCCAAAAAGAGTCCCCACTACGAAAACCTGAAAAAGATCGTCAAGGAGACTTCCCGCTGTAAGGATATCGTCAAAGGCCTTCTTGAATTCGCCCGGCCCAAGGAACCGGAGATGTCTCAGATAAACCTCAACGATGTCCTGAACAGATCGCTGGCCATCGTCGAAGGCCAGGCCCTTTTCCAGAATATCAAGATAAACAAAAAATACGCGTCTGCTCTTCCCAGAATCGTGGCGGACGGGTCCCAGCTCCAGCAGGTGTTCATGAACGTCATCATCAATGCGGCCGAAGCCATGAACGGAAAAGGCACTCTGTCCCTCAGAACCTCTATGGACACAACAAGAAAAGGCTGTTCGAGCCTTTCTTTTCCACCAAGGAGGTCGGCAAAGGGACCGGATTAGGCCTGGCCATCAGCTACAGCATCATTCAAAAACACCTGGGGACGATCGAAGTCGAGAGCCGGGAAGGCAAGGGCTCGACCTTCACGATCAAGCTCCCGGTTCTAGAGGAAAGCAAGAATGATTGAAAACGTGAACATTCTGGTCATCGACGACGAAGAGAGCATACGTGACGCCTGCAGCCAGGTCCTTATAAAAGAAGGGTACTCGGTCAAGACAGCGGAAGATGGGATCGAAGGCCTCAGGCTCTTCAGGACCGAATTCTTCCATGCCGTGCTTCTTGATCTCAAACTGCCTGACATGGATGGGATGGAAATCCTCAGCCGGATCAAGGAAGAACATCCAAAAACAGCAGTCATCATCATCACCGGATACGCCACTATCGATTCCGCCATCGAGGCCATGAAAAGAGGCGCCTCTGATTACCTGTCAAAGCCTTTCACACCCGAGCAGCTCCGGCTGATCACCAAAAAATCTCTGGACAACCGCAAAATGCTCCTCGAGAACATCTACATGCGGGAAGAACTGGAGAAGCACGTGGAGTTCAACATGGTCATCGGCAAGAGCACGGTGATGGGAAGGGTCCTGGATATCGTCAAACGCATCAGCTCCTCGGACAGCACCGTCCTTATCACCGGAGAGAGCGGAACCGGTAAAGAGATATTGGCCAGGGAAATCCATAACCACAGCCCCAGAAGGAATGCCCCCTTTGTGGTCGTGGATTGCGGGGCGCTGGTGGAGACCCTTTTCGAGAGCGAGCTGTTCGGCCATGTCAAGGGCTCTTTCACTGGAGCCCATGAGACAAAGCACGGCCGGTTCGAAGTCGCCAACGGAGGGACGATATTCCTGGACGAGATCAGCAACATCAGCCTGAATATCCAGGCCAAGCTCCTGAGGGTCATCCAGGAGCGCGAAGTCACCCGGGTGGGAAGCAACAAGCCGATAAAAGTGGACGTCCGCATCCTGGCCGCCACCAACGAAAACCTGGCTGACCTGGTCAGGAAAGAGAAATTCAGGGAGGACCTCTTCTACCGTCTGAGCGTCGTTCCCTTGAACCTTCCTCCTCTCAGAGAAAGAAAAGAGGATATCCCCTTTCTCATCGATCATTTTGTGAATAAATACTGCAAAAAAACCAGAAAAGACCTCAAAGGAGTCTCACCCGCGGTCAAAAAAGCCCTGATGGAATACGACTGGCCCGGAAATATCAGAGAGCTGGAAAACACTATTGAAAGGGCCGTAGTGCTTTCCAAAGGGGAGAGGATCGAGCTCGAAGACCTCGTCTATCACGGCATCAGCGCCAGCTCTTCTCTCCTCCTGCCTGTCGGAGGCAAGTACAAACCCCTGGATGACATTGAAAAAGAATATATAAAAATCGTCCTCCAAGCTCAGCATGGGAACAAAAGCAAGACAGCCAAAATCCTGAAAATCGACCGAAAAACGCTCATGGCCAAGATCAAAAAGTACAAAATTCAGTGACCCAGCTTCTCTCATCTTGTTGACCTTAATTTCCTCCATTCAACGCTACGTCCAATATATAAAGGGGCCTGTTATTGATATTCAGCTATGAGGGTACAGTCCAGCCATTTATATCAAAGAAAAAGTTGTCACTGCGAACAGATTGAAGCAATCTCGTAAAAATAAATACATTTTTTTCTTAAGGGATTGCCGCGCTACGCTCGCAATGACACCAAAAGACATTCTTATCTTAAGGGATTGCCGCGCTGCACTCGCCATGACACCAAAAGACATTCTTATCTTAAGGGATTGCCGCGCTGCGCTCGCAATGACATTCTAAAGGTATCGCCGAATTGATGAGCGAGTACACCCGGCCCTTTTTTTCCCTTATTATTCATGTCAAAATTGAACACATGTGGGGAAAAATTCCCCACTTTTTTCTCCAGGTCCACATCCCATTAGCTCTTATTTTCCGCATGAGCTTTATAATTTATTTTTTATCAATAAGTTAAAGACTATGCAGAATCTTCCCGCCCAGAGCCAAACAGGCATGTAACTTGCATATTCAATCTGTCTAAGAGGCTCACACCCATTATGGCTGCGAGCCTCAAGATTTAGGGAGTCAAAATGAGGATTATCAAACTTAAAAAGAATAACCTGTTTCCTTTCCTGGAGATCATCTCTGAGAAAGCCGACCTCTGGGCTCCTGTAAAAAAGGGAGACAAGCACATCTTTAAGGAGATCACCGACTTTTCTCAAATCGAGATGAAGACAACCCGGACCATTCTCCCCCCACGAAAGATATTTCTTCCCCCCTCTTTCAATATGTTCAGCACTTCCGAAAAAGGGTATAAAGAAGATTATTCCCATGCATCAAAGAAAATCCTGTTCGGCATTCACCCCTGCGACATCCATGGATTGCTGATCCTGGATAGCTTTCACAAACAGGCTTTCCTCGATCCGTATTTCCTCAAGGCCAGAGAGAACACTCTGATCATCGGTCTCTCCTGCTGGCCGGATGAATACTGTTTTGCCAAATCCACCAAAACGCATATCATCGAAGAGGGATACGACCTTTTCCTGACAGACCTCGAAGATCTCTTTCTCGTCTGGATCGGCTCCAGCCAGGGAGACGACCTCATCCGCCTCAAGCCGGAGCTTTTTGATGAGAACCTGACGGACAAGGACATCCAGAGGTACATCGAATGGCAGGCAGAGAGAGACAAGGCCTACAAATGGGATTTAAACTTCACCGCCATGCCTGACCTGGTAGAGCTCAAGTATAAAGACCCGCTCTGGGAAAAGCTGGGCACAGCCTGCCTGGCCTGCGGCTCCTGTTCGAATGTCTGCCCGACGTGCAACTGCTACAACATCATGGATAAGCAGTTCCTGGGCGGAAAAGACGGAAAAATCATGCGCCACTGGGATGCCTGCACGCTTGAAGAGTATTCCCTGGTCGCCGGAGGAGAAAACTTCCGGGAAAAGAGGTCTGAAAGGCTGAAACTCTGGTACACCCACAAGCTCCAGGCCTTTATCTCCAAATACGGAAAACCCGCTTGTGTGGGATGCGGCCGCTGTATCGCGACCTGTCCCGTGGACATAAACGTCCGGACAGTGGGAAAGGCTCTCCTCGGTGAGGAAGAGGACACCTTCTGGTCCAGACTCCACAAAGAGGTGACAAAATGAACGGAGAAGATAAAATCATCACCCAGGCCAATCCTTTTATCCCCGAGCCGGCAAGGATCGTCCGCACCTATCATCTCACCGAAGACGTGAAATTCTTCCAGGTTCGGATCGTGGACATGGAAAAAGCCCTTTCCTTCCATTACGGGGCGGGCCAGTTTGCCATGATCTCAGTCCTGGGCGCGGGCGAAGCTCCTTTCTCCATATCGTCCACGCCTTCACGGCCGGGCCTTCTGGAATTCTGTATCCGGAAAGCCGGGACAGTGACCAGTGCCATCTTTCGCTTAAAAGAAAACGACCCGGTCGGAATCAGAGGGCCCTAGCGGACTCGGCGCCGCTCCCCTTCGCTCAGTCCTGCTCTACTGCCTGGATAACCGCGACCAGTTCAAGAGAGTCATCGTTCTTCACGGGGCAAAACGGCCTGCTGAAATGATCTTTCGAGAAGAGTTCCTCTCCCTGAAACAGCGGGAGGACCTGGAGTGCCACCTGGCCGTGGATGCCGATGACACGGGAAAATGGACAGAAAACGTAGGAGTTGTCACCACCCTTTTTCCCCTGGTGAAAAAGATCGACCCGGCCAACACCTATTCCCTCGTCTGCGGCCCTCCGATCATGTATAAATTCGTGCTCAAGGAACTGGTCAAGCTCAACATTCCCAAGGACCAAATCCTGATGACGCTGGAGAGGCGGATGAAATGCGGTGTGGGCAAATGCGGGCACTGCGCCATCGACTATATCTACACCTGCCTGGATGGCCCGGTCTTCACCTACTGGGATGTGCTCCATATGAGAGAGCTGATTTAGGAGGAAGAAATGAAAAAAGACAAACTGAAAATCGGGATCTATGAATTGACCGGGTGCGCGGGTGATGCCCTCCTTATCCTCGATTGTGAAAAAGAGCTGGTGGATATTTTCCAGGCAGCTGACATCCAATCCTTCCTGATGGCCAAGAGCGATAACATCGACGGCGAGCTGGACGTGGCTCTGGTGGAAGGCTCTGTCTCCACCGAGAAGGAGAGAAAGGAGGTCCTGGATATACGAAAAAGAGCCAAAGTCGTGGTGGCCATCGGTATCTGCTCCTGTTTTGGAGGGATCCAGGCCGCTTTCCTCAAAGAAAACGAATGGGAAAAGAATTTCAAAGAGGTCTACGGGAAGATAAAGATGACCCATACCAAGCCCCTTCATTCCAAGCCCATCGATGCCTACATCAAAGTGGATTATTACCTGCCCGGCTGCCCCATCGACAAAGAACAGTTCCTGTCCACTTTCAACCGGATCATAAGAGGAAATCCTCCCGAGCTCTACCGCTTCCCGGTGTGCGTGGAATGCAAATGGAACGAGAACGACTGTCTTCTGAACAAAGGCATCCCCTGCCTGGGTCCTGTCACGGCAGCCGGCTGCGGGGCGGTCTGCATCAACCACAACCTTCCCTGCGTGGGCTGTTGGGGTCCGCTGGCAGAGGCCAACTTCACTTCGGAATATCACCTTTTAAAAGAAAAAGGATTCACTGACGATTTTATAAAGAAGAAAATGGGCAACTTCAGCGGCACGGGAATCGCTGATTTCCTGGGAAAAATCAAAGGAGCAAAGAGATGAAAAAGATAAAGATCGACCATCTGGCCCGTGTTGAAGGAAATGGAGGAGTCATCGCCACCATTGATGGCCGGGCGGTGACAGACGTCAAATTCGCCATATACGAAGGCCCGCGCCTCGTGGAGAGGCTGACTCTGGGCAAAACTCCCGAGGAAGATGTCAATATCGTCCCCCGCATCTGCGCCATCTGCACCGTATCCCATAAATACGCAGCCCTGCGGGCCATGGAAAATGCCCTGTCCGTGAACGTCCCTCCCAAAGTATCCCTCTTCCGAGAGCTGATGCATCTGGGCGAGATGATCGAGAGCCACTCCCTCCATACTTATTATCTTGCCCTGCCGGATTATGTCGGGTTTCCCAACGCCATCGCCATGGCTGCCCAATTCAGCCTCGAAGTCAAGATCGCCCTCGAAATGAAAGAATTCGGGAACCACATCATGAAGACCGCTGCCGGCCGGTATATCCACGGAGAAAATCCGGTCATCGGCGGGTTCGGGAAATTCCCTTCCAAGGATGAGCTTCTGTGGATAAAAAGCCGGGCCATCCAGTTCATGCCCTTTGTCCTTAAGACCGTCGACCTCTTCTGTGGACTGGATTATCCCCTCGTCCCTGAAGAAAAGACCATGTATGCCTGCTGCAACCCGGAAAAGAACCAATACGGGTTTGCCGGAGAGGAGATCCTCCTGTCCACGGGCGAAATTTTGAGCAAGGACGATTATAAAAAATTAACCAACGAATTCGTCGTCTCCCATTCCTACGCCAAGAGAAGCCGGTACAAGGGAAAGCCGTATTCTGTCGGGGCCCTGGCCCGGGTCAATAACCTCGGCGAAAGATTGAAGGGAGAACCCTCTCTTCAACAACGCGGCCCAGGCGCTGGAAATCTGCTATGCCTTTGAAAGAATACCGCAGATCATCGATAAAATGATCAAGCTCCCCGATCCTCCTCTCGTCCCCTACAAGACAAAGGAAGGCAAAGGGACGGGAATCGTCGAAGCTCCCCGAGGCCTTCTCATCCATTCCTATGAGATAGCCGACGGGCTTGTCACCTACACGGATATCATCACTCCCACTGCCCAGAACGCAGAGGACATCGAGAGATACTGTTACATCGCCGCTCAAAACCTGCTCAACAAAGGAGAAGAGGGAAAGATCAGGGACAGGATGGACCTGGTCGTCCGGGCCTTTGATCCCTGCATCAGCTGCTCTGCCCATATGGCACAGGTCAAAAAAGCCCTGCCCGAAAGCTGGAAAGAAAAATGGGCTGAGATCAGAGAGCACGGCTCACCCATCTTTGTCGGGGTGGGAAAAAGCGACCACTCGGATGATGGAGTGGGTCTGCAGCTTGCTCTTGCCTTGAGAAAACGCGGAATCAACGATGTCTGGCTCGAATCGGAACTCGCAGACCAGGATTCGCCCTGGAAAAACGGCCTGGACCGTCCTCTGGTGTTCCTCGATGCCGTGGACTTCAGAGAGGAGCCGGGTAAAGTGACCCTTCTTCCCTTTCATTATATACTTTCCAACACAGTCCTGAGCCACAGGCTGCTGCCTTTCCTCACCAGCAACATCAGCTACAACCATTTGAAAAATTCTTATGTCCTGGGCATCCAGCCCCAAACCACAGAGGAAGGCCATAAGATCTCAAGGCCTGTGCTTCAAGCTCTGAATAAAGTGCTCAAACAGATCACGAACTGAGTTAAAAAGAGGAGTATTGTGTCGAGTAAAAGAAGAGCCCAGTGCTCGATTATCGCTTACAGTGAAATAGGAGAGCCGTCCCCTATTCTGTATAGATCGTCCAGCTTAGTGAAATTTTGGAGCAATAGCCAAAAGCATTAGTCCCCTCCTTTTTTCCTGCATCTATTTTTCACGGCTGGACGATCCCTTTTATTGGGGTCAGGCTTTTAAAACTTCGGGTTTGTCCCAAAGTGACGGGACTCCGTGTCATCGCGAGGAGTGAAACGACGTGGCGATCTTTTATAAAAGAAATCAATCCTTTTTTTATGAGATTGCCGCGCTCCCTATGGTCACTCGCAATGACAATTGGAGAATCCCTTTTGCTGCATGAACATTAATCCCATCACTTTGGGACAAAGCCAAAACTTCAGTAATTGGTCTTCGGACCAGGTTTGATTGAGGGGGAGATGAGAAGATTGAGTAACTGGAAGTTTCTTTCCAGATCGACAAGAGCCGCTCCCAAGAGTGGTGAATCCTGGCCAGCCCAACCCCATTATTCCCTAGACTGTTTTGCAACAAAGGTGAGGAATAATTCCCCACCTCCTCTTTTACCCCATTCTGCTCAACCAGAATACCCGCGGCTGTATCTTCTTATTTTATTTATTATCAATAACTTAAAATTTATCATTTTCGCCTTCCCTTCCCCGAAAGATGGCACATGAATTGCATTAGAAAATGATGAAGGATCTGTAAATGGCAACGACCGAAAAAAGAATCCTGATCATCGATCCTGACGGTCGAGACAGAAAAGAAATGACCATGTTCTTACAAAAAGAAAACTTCAACGTCGAAACGGGAAAAGGACTTCCCGAGGCGATAAAGAAAGTCTCAGAAGGATGCTTCAACTGCTTGATCATGGATGTGAACCTGCCGGAAATGAAGGGATACGAAGCAGTCTCCATCATCAAAAGCATGGAAGCCAAAGTCAGGGAACAGGACATCTTTTTTTATTTCATCAAATCCTTCGGAAAGGAAGAACTCAAACTGGCAATCCACAATGCCTTTAGTAAATAAAGGAGGAAAAAATGGAAAAAAAGGCAAAAATTTTGGTCATCGATGATGATCCGGACTTCAGAGACGCTGTGACTTCAATCCTGGAATCAGCTCTTTATGAGGTAGTGCACGCCTCAAACCCAACCGAGGCAAAGGAGAAAATTTTCAAAGATAAACCTGAACTTATTCTCCTCGACATCATGATGGACAGTCTGTTTGACGGTTTCTCCCTGTGCCACTCGATCAAAACGGCCAAGGAATACAAGGATTTCCATGAGACGCCGATCATCTTTGTCTCCGCTGTCAAAGAAATGACGGGTTCAAGGTTCCAGTTCAAAGGCGAAGAACAAGGCATGGTTGGACCAGACGACTACATCGATAAACCCGTAAAAGCCGACGATCTCATTGGCCGCATCGAGAGGTTGCTCCAGAAATGAGGGCGAGAAAAAGGAAAGCTGAAACCGAAGGAGCATACAGCCGCAAAGAAAAAGAACTCAGAGACTCGCTTCTTCTTCAGGTGGCCAACATTCCTGGCGGAGAAAGCATCAAGAAATGCATTCAATGCGGCTCGTGCACCGGCTCCTGTCCGG
>SMTZ1_10001930_pt1 | contig 42744 bp, 32 predicted proteins | sample DeeMarSWOR136_30_FD_25667 | JGI IMG/M metagenome (IMG submission 25667) | reverse complement strand
CCGGAGCGGACGCATTGTGTATTCACACGCCGGCCTGCTCGATGCGGCGCGCCTGCGCCAGGCGATCGAACTCGAACTGGCTCGCTCCTGACACGCGTCGTCGCCATGCTCTGGATCAAGGCGCTGCATGTCATTTTCATGGTCACCTGGTTCGCGGAACTTTTCTACCTGCCGCGACTGTTCGTGTACCACGCGCTCATCTGTCCGCCCGGCGGCGACGTTGCGGATCGCGCCGGCAACGAGCGATTCAAGGTAATGGAGCGCAAGCTCTTCTTTGACATCATGACGCCGGGCGGCGTGCCGACGATCGCGTTTGGGCTGTAGTTGTGGCTCTATTACGGTGTCGATGGCGCATGGTTGTAGTGGAAGGTTGCGCTGGTGGCGCTACTGATCGCATGCCACGCGTATTGCGCCCACGCGTATTGCGCAAAACTGCTGCGCGACTTTCGCGGTGACCGCAACCGCCATGGCCATGTCTACTATCGCTGGTTCAATGAACTGCCCGTGCTCGTTCTGGTCGGCGCCGTGATCCTGGTGGTGGCGCGACCGGTCTGAGCTTGACCGACATCATTGATTTTTTGTCCCCGCGCCAGTATCTAGGCGCTGTGAACCCTAGCGGAAAGCGGGCCATGCGAGAATCGATACCGAGACGGGAACGTTCTTTGCTGCTGCGCGGTCTGGTGATCGCAGCCGGCCTGAGTCTGCTTGCGGCACCTGCGCACGCCGAGGTCTTCGCCCGCGAACAGGCAATTCACTACGCTCTTGAGCACAACCCTGATCTGCTTGGCATGCGCGAGCAAGCCGCCGCCGCCGGCAGCCGGCGCGATGCCGCGCGTGGCGCGCAATTGCCGCAACTTGGATTGAACCTGAGCGCGAGCAGCAGCAACAATGCGCTCGATGCCTTCGCCGGCCGACTCAATACCCGCAGCGTCACGGCGCAGGACTTCGATCCCGCGCGGCTAAACAATCCCGGGTATCGGGAGCTCTACCTGGGGCAGTTGGGGTTGCGCTGGTCGCTCTATACCGGCGGGCGCGTGAGTGCACAGGCAGAGGGCGCAGCCGAGATGGCCAAGGCTGCCCAACTTGAGTTTGAACGGGCGCGCGAGCTCACGGCGTTTTACTGCCTGCAAGCGTATCTGAATGTGCAACTCGCCGAGCAGGGACTCATCATTGCCGAGGATGCGGTTGGCTCGGCGACTCAGCATGCAGACACTACCGCGCGCCTTGCGCGCGAAGGACGCATCGTCTCCTCGGACAAGCTCACCGCAGAGGTCAATCTCGCAGCCATGCAATCAGCTCGCGCGCAGGCGCGCACACGTCTGGAACGGGCGCGTCATCAGCTGGCTCGCGTGATGGGCCTGCCGCCGTTGGTCGAGCCGTCGGTGACGCCCTACCCGGGCAGTAGCGTTTCGATGCCGCCGCAGCCTGCCGAGCCGGCAACGCTCGAACAAACGGCGCTGGCCCGGCGCAAGGACCTCGCCGCTGCGCAGGCCGTGCAGCTCGCGGCCCGCTCGCAGGTCGATGCGGCGCGTGCCGCGCACCTCCCGCAAGTCGACCTGGTCGCGACGCACAATCGTTTCGACAACGGCGATGCCAACGATAGCTCGAACAGCGTCATGGGCGTGGTGGCACTTGATCTCTACTCCGGCGGCCAGGCGAGCGCGGGCGTTTCTGCCGCCGCGGCGGAGGCCAAACGGGCGGAGTGGCAGGTGCAGGCGCGTACTCAGAGCGTGCGCCAGGAGGTGGGCGATGCCTACCAGGCGCTGCGCGAGGCGCGCGAGCGGCACGAAATTGCGACCGGTAACGTCGAACGCGCCCGGGAAACAGTCCGCCAGGTGCAGCTACGCTATGGGCAGGGTCGCACCATCCTGATCGATCTGTTACAGGCCGAACGCGCGCTGGTGGAGGCGCGCAACGAAGAGCTCGGTGCGCGTCTGAGCCTCGAAGTCAGCCAGGCGGCACTTGCGCTGGCACAGGGAGCCTTCACACCACCCGGAGAGCCACAGCCATGATCGCCAGACGCATTTCGCGCGTTCTCGTGCTGGTTGGTGCGGCGGCGCTCGCGGCGTGTAGCGACCCGGTGCCGCGCCCCATCGAGCAAGCACAGCCCGTCGAACGTCCGGTGATTACGCTGCGGGGTGAGCTCCCGACGCGCGTGCCGCGTGCCGCGCTTGTTGAGCGCGCCGGCATCACCGGCGTCTATGTGCTGGATGGCGGGCTCGCGCGGTTTCGAATGATCAAGCCGGGCGGAACCCTTGGCGCAAACGAAGTTGAAATCCTTAGCGGCCTCACCGGTAACGAAACCATTGTGCTGGGCGAACTCATCAGCCTGTATGACGGTCGGCCGATTCGCAAACAGTAGCCGCACCGCGGCAATCCGAGGCTCCGAACAGCATTCCGCGACAAGCCATGGCTAGCAAGCAGCGCACATCCCCTGACAGCCCGCTCAATCTCGCCGGGCGGGTCGCGGCATATTTCGTCGACAGCAAGCTCACGGTGCTGATCATGTTGTTTGCTTTCCTCGCCGGCTTGTTCGCGTTCCTCGTCACGCCGCGCGAGGAGAACCCCAAGATCGTGGTGCCAGCGGCCAACGTGATGATCAGCAAGCCGGGCGCTTCGCCTACGGAGATCGAGCAGCTCATCGTCAAGCCGCTCGAAGCCATCTTGCAGGGAATGGCGGGCATCGACCACACCTACGGCATCGCCATGGATTCACTTGGCGTCGTCACGGTGCAGTTCAAGGTCGGGCAGGACAAGGAGGACTCGCTCGTCAAGCTCTACAACCAGATCATGAGCAACATCGACCGCATGCCGGCGGGCACCCAACAACCGCTGGTCAAGCCGGTCGATGTAGATGATGTACCGATCCTGACGATTTCGCTTTCCTGCCGCGAACGCGATCCCTGCACGCTCCGGCGCATTGCTAGCGACGTGCTCGAGCATTTGCGGCGGGTCGAGGATACGTCGTTCACGTTCCTGCACGGTGGTGAACCACGGCGCATCAACGTTTATCTCGATCTCGAGCGCATGCACCGCTATAACGTCACGCTCGCCGATATCCGCCGTGTGGTCGAGGCGACCAACGTGGACATCCCCTCGGGTGGCTTCATTTCCGACAACCGCATGGCCACCGTCCAGGCCGGCGGCGCGCTCAAAACGGCTGGGGACGTCGCAAGTCTCGTCGTAGCGCTGGCCGCGCACCGTCCGGTATACCTGAAGGATGTAGCCCGCGTCATCGACGGCTACGGCGAACCCGAGCGAGTTCACCGCATCGGCTATGGGCCGGCGTTCGATGGAAAGCGGCCGCCGGACTTCGAAGTGCCGGCCGTGACGATTGCGATCGCCAAGCGGGCCGGCAGCAACGCGGTGACCGTTGCCGACAACGTGCTTGCCGAGCTGAAGAGCGTGCGAGCAAGCGTTATCCCGGCTGGTATTGACGTCAACGTCACGCGCAACGATGGCGCCAAGGCGAACGATGCCGTCAACACACTGATGGAACATCTCGCGATCGCCATTGCCACAGTGGTCGCACTGCTCGTGCTTTTTCTTGGCTGGCGCGCGGCGTCGATCGTGACCGTCACCATCCCTCTTATCCTCTTCATCACTCTCTCGGTCGGCCTGATCGCTGGCCAGAGCATCAATCGAATCACACTGTTCGCACTCATCCTGTCACTGGGGTTGCTGGTGGATGATTCGATTGTCGTTATCGAGAACATCTTCCGCCACTACGCACGCAACGGGATCGATCGCCTGAAACACGCCGTGCTGGCGGTCAACGAGATCGGCAAACCAACCAATCTCGCCACCTTTACCGTGATCCTGGCGTTCCTGCCGATGTTGTGGGTCACAGGGATGATGGGGCCGTACATGGCCCCGATTCCATTCAACGTTCCGATTGCGATGCTTACCTCGCTTGCCATCGCCTATACCGTCGCGCCCTGGGCGGCGTATCGTTTTCTCAAGGTACGCGGCCACGAACATGAGGGGGTGGAGCACCATGGCCGCGGCTGGCTCGAGATGCGCTACGAGCCGCTCCTGCGCCGGTTGCTCTCGCAGCGCGGTGCACGGGTGCGCTTCTTCTGGGGTATTGGGGCATTGATGCTCGCCGTCATGCTGCTACCGGCGTTCAATCTGGTGCAGTTCAAAATGCTGCCCAAGAACAACACCAACACCTTCAATGTCACGATCGACATGCCCGAGGGAACGCCACTGGAGGAAACCGATCGCGTGGCCCGCCTGGTGGGAGATGTGGTGCGTGCCAATCCGCATGTCCAGACCTACGAGAGCACGGTCGGTGAGTCAGGAGTGGTGGACTTCAATGGTCTGCTGCGCGGCGCAGGGCTGCGCCGGGGACCGAACGTGGCGGACGTGCGCGTCAATCTGCGCAACAAGCATGATCGCTGGACCTCCTCTATCGACATTGCGCTCGCGCTGCGTGCGCCGCTCGCGCGGCTTGCAACCGAGACCGGGGCCAATATCAAGGTCGTCGAGGATCCGCCCGGCCCGCCGGTACGTGCCACCATCCTTGCAGAGCTGTATGGTCCAGACTACCAACGGCTGCGAGAGATCGCAGGCAAGTTGCGGCGCGAGGTCTTCGCGAAAACTCCCGACGTTGTCGATATCGACGACTCGGTCACTGACGACCACGTTGAATACGACATAGTGATCAATCGCGAAAGAGCCATGCTGGCCGGAATCGCGCCGGCGCAGGTCGCGGAGACGCTGCACGCTTTCCTCGCCGGCATGGATGTCACCACGGTGCACCTCGAGCTTGAAAAGGAGCCGGTGCCAATTCGCTTTCGGATCCCGACCTCCGGTCGCCGCAGCCCCGCTGATCTCGACAGGGTGTTCTTCACGACACCGCAGGGCCGCCAGGTGGCGCTCTCCAGCATTGCCCGGATCAAGCGCGTTACCGCGCCGAAACCGATCCTGCACAAGGACCAGTATCCGGTGGTGTACGTTACCGGCGAGCTCGCCACGACCAGCCAGGTGTATGCAGTGCTCAAAATGTGGCGCTGGCTGGGCGCCAACCAGTTGCCGGACGATGTGAAGCTCACGCAGTATTTCATGGCTGACCCGGATACAACCGGGTATAGCGTGCGCTGGGACGGCGAAATGCGTCTCACGCTCGATGTGTTCCGCGACCTCGGCGCCGCCTTCGGCGTCGCGATCATCCTGATCTATCTCGTACTGGTCGGCTATTACCGGTCGTTTGCCGTTCCGTTGATCGTCATGGGGGCAATCCCGCTTACGGTGGTCGGCGTGCTGCCCGGACATGCCATCATGGGCCAGTATTTCACCGCCACTTCGATGATCGGCGTGATCGCGTTGGCTGGCATCGTGGTTCGGAATTCGCTGCTGCTGATTGACTTTATTCTCGAGTACCGCCGTGCAGGTCATGCGCTCGACGAGGCCGTCCTGCAAGCGGGTGTCACGCGCCTGCGTCCCATCATGTTGACCGCCGCGGCGATCATACTTGGTACGCTAATCATGGCCTTCGACCCGGTGTTTGGTGGCCTCGCCGTGTCGCTCATCTACGGCACGTTCGCCTCGACAGTGTTGACGCTGTTCGTGATCCCGCTCGTTTACTTCCTCTACGAGCGGCGCGAACTCGCGGCGGGTTAAATGTGCCGCGCGCGATGCTAGACTGATTCGGTCTGGCTCTGCGCCGCATGGACACACTTACTCACGCCCTTTCCGGCGCGCTCCTGGCGCGCGCGACCGAACCCGCGGCGCCGGGGGCCGGCGAGCTGCCGCGCCGTACGCGACTGTGGCTCGGCTTCTGGGCAGCTGCCTTTCCCGATAGTGACATTGTTGTCCTGCTGCTGGACCCGCTCACCTATCTCACCACCCATCGCGGTATCACCCACTCGGTCGTCATGCTGCCCGTCTGGACGGCAGTGCTTGGACTGGCGGTTTGGCTGCTGCTGCGCCGGCGCTATTCGTGGCGCGCCATTACGCCGGTCATCGCCCTCGGTATCGCAATCCATATCGGCGGTGATGTCATTACCGCCTTTGGCACCATGGTGCTTGCCCCGCTCACGGACTGGCGCCTGCAGTTGCCGACCACGTTTATTATCGACCCGTACTTCACGGCCATTTTGATCGCAGGCCTCGCGGCCTCGTCAATCTGGCGCGCGACGCGCCAGCCGGCGGTGTTCGCCCTCGCAGTGCTGGCTGGCTACATCGGTCTTCAGGGAATTATGCATCAGCGCGCTGTGGCCATCGGAACGCGCTATGTCGCCGACCAACATCTCACAGGCACCGCCGTATCGGCGCTTCCCCAGCCGTTCTCACCGTTCAACTGGATGGTGGTGCTCGAGGGCAAGGACAGCTACCACCTCGCCTACGTGGATCTCCTGACGCGCGAGGCGCCGGCTCCGGTTTCGCCTGAGGCCTCTTGGCTCCGCCGGGTCGCTGCTTCCTATCGTCCGGAAGATCAGTTGCAGTGGCAGCGCATCGCGCGTTTTGGCGACGCACCGATCGAGGCCCAACTGGCTGAACGAGTCTGGCACTCGGCGAGCTTTTCGCGGTTTCGCCGCTTTGCACTGTTTCCCGCGCTCTACCGCATTGACCGGGCCGGTGATCGTCGATGCGTTTGGTTCAACGATCTGCGCTTCGCGCTGGTCGGTCGCGACATGCCATTTCGCTATGGGCTGTGCGGCATCGACGGCACCCGGCACTGGGACGTTTACCGTCTCGTGAACGACGGTAGCGGACGCGAAATCGCCGAACCCATCGTACGCCCGCTGTGATCGACCCCAGCGCGGCCGCCGATATTGCTGATGCACTGGCGCGCACGGGTGTCGCCATTCGAGCGGGTTTCCTCGCACCTGATCTTGTGCTGGAGTTGGCAAGCGAATCGCGCACCGCATTCTCGGCGGGACGCTTCCATGCGGCCCGGGTGGGCATGGGAGAGACGCGCGTCTTGCGACCGGACGTTCGCGGCGATCACATCTTGTGGCTCGATACGCCTGACAGTGATGTGCGACGCGCTTACCTCGCGCAGATGGAGGCGCTTCGGTTAGCCCTTAACGAGAGGCTGTTCCTCGGGTTACTTGACTACGAGTGCCACTTTGCACTTTATCCTCCAGGAGGCTTCTACCAACGGCATGTGGATCGATTTCGGGGCGATCCCCGGCGTGCGGTATCGGCCGTGCTCTATCTCAACGAGACATGGGAATCCGTCTGGGGCGGCAACCTGCGCCTGTTTGAGAGCGAACGCGCTGATTCGCCTTACCGCGACGTCGCGCCGCAGGGCGGCACGCTTGTGTGCTTTCTCAGCAATTCTGTAGCACACGAAGTCCTGCCAACCACTCATGAACGACTCTCGCTCACCGGCTGGTTCCGACGGCGCATCTGATCACACGCCGAGATCAGAAGAGGTCTTGTGGGTCGACGTCGAGCGACCAGCGCACCTTTCGACCACCAGCGCTTTCCGCGAGCCCGGAAACCCATGTATGCAGAAACGCGTGCAGCGCCTTGCGATTCCGGGACTGAACGAGCAGCTGCGCGCGGTAACGACCCTGGCGCCGTTCCATGGGCGCCGGCATCGGGTCGGTGAGTGAGACCTCCGGCGGCGCTCCGGCCAATGCACGGGCGTTCTCCAGAAACCGGTAAGTCGCATCGCGCTTTGGCGATTCGGCGCGCAGTAGCGCAAGAAAGCTGAATGGCGGATAGCCCGTCTCGCGCCGTTCATTCAATGCGAAGTCCACGAACGCGGGGAAATCGTGCCGCGCCAGCGCGGCGAACAACGGATGGTCCGGATGCCAGGTCTGAATCAGTACCGCGCCGGGCTTTTCCGCACGCCCGGCGCGACCGCTTACCTGTGCGATCTGCTGGAATAGCCGCTCCGGCGCCCGGAAGTCCACGCTATAAAGGCCCTGGTCTGCATTCAGCACCCCTACCAGGGTGACGTTCGGAAAGTCATGACCCTTGGAGAGCATTTGCGTGCCGACCAAGATATCGGCCTCGCCGGCATGCACGCGCGCGAGCTTTTCCGCGAGCGATCCCTTGCGACGTGTCGTGTCCCGATCGATGCGCTCGATGCGCGCGCTGGGGAAACAGCGCGCAATGGCTGCTTCGATGCGCTCGGTCCCCTCGCCGAGAGGCTTAGGCTGGCCTGTCGCGCACTGGGGACAGTGTTCGGCGAGCGGCTCCTCGTGCCCACAGTGATGGCAGCGGAGCCTGTGATGACCCTGGTGGTAGAACAGGCGCGCATCGCATCTCCGGCAAAAGGCCACCCAGCCGCAATCGTGGCACATCCATACCGGTGCGAAACCGCGGCGATTAAGAAACAGCAGACTCTGCTCGCCGTGCGCGAGGCGCACGGCGATGGCCTCGCGCAGGGGCGCAGATAGCCCGTCTGCGGCCTTCAGCCGCCGCATATCGAGCAATTGCACGGTGGGCAAGATGGCCGCGCCAGTGCGCTCGGGAAGCTCGATTAGCTGGTAGTTCCCCTCGCGCGCATTCTGCATGCTCTCGAGCGATGGCGTAGCACTCCCGAGCACGACCGGGATCTTTTCGCGCGCGGCGCGCATGACCGCCACGTCGCGGGCGTGGTAGCGAAAACCATCCTGCTGCTTATAGGAGCCGTCGTGCTCCTCGTCCACGATGAGGATGCCCGGAGACTTTAGCGGCACGAACACGGCCGAGCGAGTACCGAGCACAATTGGCGCACGCCCATCCTGGGCGGCGAGCCACGCGCACAATCGTTCCTGATCGGAAAGTCCGGAGTGCAGCATCGCGATTGGCACCGAGAAGCGGGCGCGAAAGCGATTCACAAGTTGCGGTGTGAGACCGATTTCCGGCACCAGCACGAGCGCCTGCTTGTTCCGGGCGAGCACCAGCTCGATAGAATGCAGATAGACTTCCGTCTTGCCACTTCCGGTAACACCGTGCAGCAAATGGCACTGGAAGCGATCAAGCGCGCCGCTGATCGCCGTTACCGCACTCTGCTGCGATGCATTGAGACTCGGACCGGGCGTCAGTGCCTGCGACCCTCCAGCGAGGCAGTCGCGTTCATGAACCGCCACCAGGCCCTTCTCAACCAGCGCACGCAATGGGCTCGCGTGTGCGGGCAGCAGTTCAGCGAGCTGAGCGGCCTCAAGACCATCAGCCGCGGCGGCGAGCTCCTGTACGATGCGCCGCTGCGCGGGAGCGCGACTCAGGAGGCCGAGATCCATCGCGCGCCCCGTCTCCGTCAGCACCCAGAATCGGATGCCAAGCGCCTCAGCCGGCCGACCCGAGCGCAGGATTGCCGGTAGGGCCGCCGCCAATACTTCGCCGAGCGGGTGGTGATAGTAGGTCGCGGCCCATTCCAGCAGTGAAATGAGGCGCTCCGGAAACAGTGGCACATCATCAAGCACATCCAGGACGCCCTTGAGGCGCTCTGGAGCAAGCGTCGACTCAGTGGAGACCCCCAATACGATGCCGACGCGTTTTCCGCGGCCAAAGGGCACCAACACGCGGACGCCGCGCGCCGGTGGATTAGCCCCAACGTCGTAGTCGAAGTGCTTGAAGAGCGGCGCGGGGACCGCGACCTGAAGCACGCGGTGAGCTCGCGTCATCGCGCGACTCTGAATGGGCTGCGGTTCGTGGTCAACGCGGCGCCGGCGCGTGAAACATTCCGCTCCACGTTGAGTTGCAGGTCACCAGTTCCACCTAAATCGTTGTCCCGAAAGCAAACGTTGGTTACTAACAGTTTCTGTGGATAACAATGTGGGTGAAGGGCTCCGCGAAATGCTCTGCCGTGCGCAACTGCCGTGAAATGTCAGATTGATTAAAATTTAATCTACTGAATTTCTACTAATTTTTTCAATATGTTGGGAGATGTTGCGCGAGCAAAACGGCGAATCGGATCGCTTTTGGGCTTGACACATCGTTGCGCTGCGACTCCCGAATTTTGTCCCCTGCAGGCCCGCAGCTGAGCAGGCTGGCAGAGAGGCCGGCTGGCCTCCTAGCTACGACCGTAGGCCGGTACTGCGGCACCGGTAATGGCACCCGCCGCATCCGAGGCCAGGAATGCCATCACGCGGGCAATAGCTGCGGGCGCCACCCACTTGCTGAAATCCGCTTCCGGCATGTCCTTGCGATTTTGCGGGGTATCGATGGTGCCCGGCAGCACGCAGTTGGCCCGAACGCCGTGCGGCTTCAGTTCTTGCGCGATGCTCTCGGTGAGACGGATAACCCCGCTCTTCGCCGCGCAATAGGCCCCGAGCCCGCCCACCCCGGCCAGCGCCGCTCGAGCGGCGACGTTGACGATGGCGCCCGTTCCCTGGCGAATCATTTGCGGGATGACGGCACGACAACTCAGCAACGCGGTGCGCACATTGATCTCGAACATGCGGTCCCAGACCGCAAGATCCTCCTCATGCACAGGCTTGCCGCCGGTAAACCCGCCGACGGTATTCAGCAGTGCGTCGATCCGTCCAAATCGCTCTAGCGTCATCGCTGCGATGCGCCGCACGTCTTTCTCATCGGCGAGATTCACGTCCCCGATCAGCAGCGTATCAGCTGCGTTCACCAGCGGCGGGTAACGCTGCGCCAGACGCTGCGCCGATCGGTCCACGAGCACGCGCCGCGCGCCGCTAAAAGCCTCGGTGACGGCGTTTCCCAGGTTGCCCACCGCACCCGTAATGATCACGACCTGCCCATTCTCCGCCGCCATAGCCATTCACCTGCCATTCGTAAGACATGATGCTCGGCATCTTACCCCACTCAAGGCCCTCGCGTGGTGGCGAGTACGTGATCGAAGGCACCTCGCGCGCCAGCTTCGGCATAAAACTTCGGGGAGGTTAGTGGTGCAGGGATCGCCCTGCGTCAAGTCCGGTCGTGCGGGAGTGCAGGCCCCAAAACGACTCCTTGAGCCAGGTGATAAGCTCATCAGGGGCGAGCGGGCGACTGAGATAGAAACCTTGCGCAACGTCGCAGCCGAGTTCCGCCAACTGCCGCAACAGATCGTCACTCTCGACTCCCTCGGCGACCACGGACAGGCCGAGATTGTGCGCGAGGTCGATACTGGTGCGAACGATGATCGCATCGTTCTCGCTACGCTCCATCCCCGCCACAAATGACTTGTCGATCTTGACGGCCGACACCGGCAGCTTCTTCAGGTAGGCAAGCGATGAGTAGCCGGTGCCGAAGTCGTCCACGGTAATGCGCAACCCCATATCGGCGAGCCGTTGCAGCAGATCGTGTGCGCGCGCGGGATCCTCCATAACAGCGCTCTCGGTGATCTCAAGCTCAATCCAACCTGGCTCGACCTGGCGCGCGGCAAGCTGCTCAGCAAGCGTATCGGCAAGAAGGAAGTCCTGCAGGTCGCGCCCCGAGAGATTGACGGCAAGCACTACCGGCAGGTCCTGTTGGTGCAGTTCATGCGCGAAGGTAAGCGCCTCGTTCAGCAGCCAGGGCGTTAGCGCTCGAATGAGCCCGCTTTGTTCCAGCAACGGGACAAATGCGTCGGGCATCATCAGGCCCTCGCGGGGGTGCTGCCAGCGTAGCAGCGCCTCCATCCGTACCACCCGACCGGTGGTGAGACTGACCATTGGCTGATAATGAAGGACAAACTGCTCCTGTTCCACGGCGCGGCGCAGCTCGCCCATGCGCATCAGTCGTCCCGGGTTGTGTTCGTCCAGGCGCGCTTCATAGAACACATGCCCGGCATGAGTGTGTTTGGCCGAATACATGGCCACATCGGCGCGCTGGATCAGCACGTTGGCGTCCACGCCATGCTCCGGGTAAAGCGCGACGCCGATGCTTGCGCCAATATCGAGACTCTGGTCCGACACCTCGAAAGGCACACGTAGCGCCTGCAACAGCATGCGCGCAGCCATGCCGGCATATTTCTCGGTCACATTGGGCAACAATACGGCGAACTCGTCGCCACCAAGGCGTGCCACGGTGTCCGACTGGCGCAGTTTGGCGCGCAAGCGCCGCGCCACCTGCTCGAGCAACTGATCCCCCACCTGGTGGCCGAGGGTATCGTTGATGTCCTTGAAGCGATCGAGATCCATCAGAAACAGCGCGAACGGACGATTGTCCCGGCGGGCATTCAGAATAGCCTGCTGCAGGCGGTCCATGAGCAACACCCGATTCGGCAGTTGCGTAAGCGGATCGGTATAGGCCATATGCTCGAGACTCGTATAGAGCTCCTTGAGCCGCGTGGTCATGGCGTTGAAACCCGCCGCAAGCTCGCGCACTTCCGAACTGCCCTGGATGGCAACCGGTTCGCCGAGCGCCTCCTCGTCCTGACGGACGCGCCGAAGTTGAATTGCGAGCTGCGCCAGCGGCTTGATCGTCGTCCCGCGCAGGACCAATAGCGCGATCAGTGCTGTTGCGACCGTGGTCAAGAGCGCGGTCAACAGTATGATGATGCGCGTCTGCAGCGACTCCTCCGAAAATGCCTTGAGCGAGCGCGCCACTGCGAGCGATGCGCGCTCACCGCTGATCAGGGGGACATCCTGCGTGGCGCGCACCAACTGGTCCGTTCCCGCTGCGCGCCACTGCGACGACTGATAGAGAAGTCTGCCGCCGGCGCCAGTGAGAGCAAGCTGCACCGAAAACGACGACTCCAGCGCACGCAGTCGCGGCCACCAATCCGTCAAGACCACCAGGTAGCCAGCGGCCGGTTGGCCATCAAGCCGGATCACGGTTGCGTAGTTCGGGCGACGCCGGTCGGCACAGACCCCGCTCAGCACGACGCCGGGGGATTGCTCGGTGCCGGCGGCGATGGACGGCATGCCCTGACAGAGTAGTGAAGACGGTTGTGTGGCCAACCCGGGGCCGGCAGATGCCAGCAGCGTGAAGTCGGAGCGCAATGCAGCGAGCTGGACCATATTGTTTATGCCGTGAATCTTGCCGGGCTCCGACCAAAGGCGAACAAGACGTTCGCGAGCAATATCGGCCTTGTTGGCCCGCAGGCTCTCAATGAACGCCTGGTCACTTAGCAGCGGGGCGATGCGCAACTGCGCCTCGACGTCGATATCTCGGCTGAGATCGGTGATCCGGTGGAAAAGCAGTTCGGCGAGCGCAGCCTGATGCGCCTCACGGGCCACGGACTCGTAGAGCCGGGCAGTGAACAGCGCCAGAGCGAGACCCAGCAGGCCCATCACCACAATCGTGGCGATCAGGCTTGCGCGCATCGAGAAGCGGTTGAGAAGCGTCATGGTGTTGGACGGGTCGGCCTGCCGGCGCGCCGGTAACGCCGCGGTAGAGGCCGTTTGGTTATAGTTCTGCAATTCCGGTGCCACGTACCGGGCGTTGACCGCGTGTATGAGGAGCGCGTGCCGTGGACGGCGCCGCTCCCCATTTAGTCCCAAAGACACTAAAGTGGCCGGGAATAGCCTTATGGACAGCAAAATCGAGACGATTTGCCGGGAAATCGCCCGCGCCACCGGTCGCCCGTTTGCCCCGACGGGAATCGAGGATGTCGGCGGCGGCTGCATCAATTCGGCGTTGGTCATTGCGGGACGGGAGGGAAGCTATTTCGTCAAATTGAATAGCGCTGCGCGCCTGGACATGTTCCAGGCCGAAGCGGCGGGTCTCGCCGAGTTGGCGGGCGCCGGCGCGGTGCGTGTACCCGCGCCCCTGTGCGCGGGCCAAGCGGATGGCTCGGCCTTCCTCGTGCTCGAGTACCTGTCGTTGCGATCAGCCAGCGTCGCGGCGCTTGAACGCCTGGGCCGCGAACTCGCCGCCTTGCACCGTGCCACCCGCCCGAGCTTCGGGTGGGTGCGCGACAACACAATCGGCTCCACCGCGCAACCCAATCCGCTTCATCACGACTGGTTCAAGTTCTGGCGCGAGGCTCGCCTTGGCTTTCAGCTGGATCTTGCCGCGCGCAATGGCGCGCCCGGCACGCTCATTGGCAAGGGCGAGCGGCTGCAGGACAGTTTCCCGGCGCTATTCGGTAGCTATCGGCCCGTGCCATCCCTACTGCATGGCGACCTGTGGGGTGGCAACTTCGCCGTGACCGAGCAAGGTGAGCCGGTCATCTTTGACCCCGCGGTCTATTACGGCGACCGCGAAGCCGATATTGCGATGACCCAATTGTTCGGCGGTTTCGGCCCGCGCTTCTACGCCGCCTATGCGGAAGCGTGGCCCCTCGACGAGGGATACGCCACGCGAAAGGTGCTTTACAACCTCTATCACGTGTTGAATCACTTCAACCTGTTCGGGGGCGGCTATGCCTCCCAGGCCGAGACCATGATCGATCGTCTGTTGGCGGAGATCGGCTAGCGCATTGCGTCCATGGATTTTGCCGTGCGCCGGCGCATGCCAAGCTTGGCAGTCCCGCGCGGCAGTTGCACAATTGACCTGGATCAATACCTTTCCGACGCGGGAACCGTAGAAATAGAGGGTTGACCCTGCGGGCACGCCGGCAGCTTGGCCGGACGCTTGCAGTCATTCCACCATAACGATTGAGGAGAGATGAACCATGCGACTAATGCCGAAATTCATCTGGCTGCCGCTTGCGGCCGGCGTTGTGGCAGGGGGCTGCGCCACGACCCCATCGGAACCGACAAAACCGGCGGCGCCACCCGCAAAACCGATATCCGCGGGAGCCGCAGCCAACATGGCTAACAATTGCTTCGCCTGCCATGGCCCGAATGGCGTGAGTCCCGGCAGCATCCCGAGCCTGCAGAACCTGACCGCGGCGAACATCGCCGAGTACATGGAACAGTTCAAGACCGGGCAGCGTCCCGGGACGGTCATGGGTCGTCATGCGAAAGGCTACACCGCCGCTGAAATCAACGCGCTGGCCATGTACATCGCCAGCCTCAACAAAAGGTAAGGGGGGGCGCCATGAGCAAGCTTTCACGCAGAGATTTCCTGAAGCTCTCCGGAGCGGGCGCGGCTGCCGGCACGTTGGGATTCGCGGGCATCGCCCGCGCACAGATCGGTCCCGGCGGTCCGCACGTCGTGGTCGTTGGTGGCGGATTCGGTGGCGCGACCTGCGCCAAGTACCTGCGCAGTGGCAATCCCGGAATAACCGTCACCCTGATCGAGCCTAGCAGTCAATTCGTTACGTGCCCGTTCAGCAATTACGTGATTGGTGGCATCCGCAAGATCGAGTCGATTACCCACAGTTATGACTCCCTGCAGAAGAATCATGGGGTCAATGTTGTTCATGACACGGTGACGTCGATCGATCCGGCCAAGAAGACGCTCATGCTGAAGAGCGGCAAGCACTTCAAGTACGATCGCCTCGTCCTGTCGCCGGGCATCGACTTCAAGTGGGGGGCGATCGAGGGTTATAGCGAACAGGCCTCGCAGGTGATGCCACATGCCTGGAAGGCGGGACCGCAGACGCTCTTGCTGCGCAAGCAGCTTGAACAGATGAAGGACGGCGGGCTGTTCGTGATGGTCGCCCCGCCCAATCCGTTCCGCTGCCCGCCTGGACCGTACGAGCGTGCCAGCATGGTGGCGCACTATCTCAAGGCAAATAAGCCGCGCTCGAAAGTGATTATCCTCGATCCGAAGGACAAGTTCTCCAAGCAAGGATTGTTCATGGCCGGGTGGAAGGAACTGTATGGCGACATGATCGAATGGGTGCCCGGCTCCAAGGGGGGCAAGGTGAAGTCGGTCAACGCCAAGACCATGACGGTCGATGCCGAACTGGAGAAATACAAGGCAAGTGTCGTGAACGTGATTCCGCCGCAAACGGCGGGCCAGATCGCGCTCAAGACCGGGCTCGCCGATGAAAAGGGCTGGTGCCCGGTGAACCCGAAGACGTTCGAGTCCACCAAGCTTCCGGGCATTCACGTTATCGGTGACGCATCGATCGCCGGCGCACTACCGAAATCGGGCTTCGCCGCCAACAGCGAGGGAAAGATCTGTGCCGCGGCCATCGTGTCGAGTTTGCGCGGCGAGGAAATTGCGGATGCTTCCTACGTGAACACCTGCTACAGCCTGGTATCGCCGAACTATGGTATCTCGGTGGCGGGCGTCTACCGCGTCACGGAAAAGGGGATCGTGCAGATCGAAGGTGGCGTGAGTCCGAAAGATGCATCGGCGGGGTTCCGCGCCGACGAAGCCAAGTACGCCTTCGGCTGGTATGCCAGCATCACGGCAGACACCTGGGGCTGATCCGCGAATCGTCGAAATCCCTGTCGCGCGGGGCGGCGCAAGCCGCCCCATTTTTTTGCGGGGTCAGATCACGCGCTCGTTGCCACCATCGACCGGGATCTGGGCACCGGTGGTCTTGGCGAACAGCGGTCCACACAGCTCAGCGGCAATTTCGGCCACGTCTCGGCTCCTGACCTCGACGCCGAGAACGTTGCGACGCTTGTAGTCGTCGATGCTCAATCCATAATGTGCGGCGCGCCCGGCCAGTACCTCGTCGGTCCAGATGCCGGTATCGAATACGGCGTTCGGATGGATTGAATTGACTCGGATACCATCACCGCCCCATTCGAGCGCCGCGACCCGTGCGAGTTGATTGAGTGCCGCCTTGGACGCCGAGTAGGCCGCGGCACCGGGGCCGGGCGCAGGAACGTTCTTTGAACCGACGACCACTACCCGCCCGCCCCGCGGCGCGAGCTTGAGCAGCGCATACGCCTCGCGCATCAATGCGAGATTGGCATCAAGATTGACGGCCATCACCCGCTGCCACTCGCCATCATCCAGCTCGGCGATACGCTTGCCAGCCGGGAAGATTCCGGCATTCAGAATGAGCATATCGAGGCCACCGAATGCGCGCACGGTCTCGACCAGTGCGGCGCGCAATTGCTCAAGATTGGTCACGTCACAGACGATGCCGCGCATTTCGGGTCGCGCCGAAAGCGTGGTGACCCCCGGATCGACATCGAGCGCCGCCACAGCCGCGCCGCGCGCGAGGAGCGAGTCGACACAGGCGCGTCCGATGCCGGACGCCGCACCGGTCACCAATGCCACCTCACCCGCGAACACCGGAGGTTTCGCACTGCGCTTCAACTTGGCCTGCTCGAGTTCCCAGTACTCGACATTGAAAATGTCCTGCGCCGGCAACGCGCGGTAGCCGCCAAGGCGCTGGGCGCGCTCGATCACGTCCATCGTCTGAGCATAGAGATCCCGAACGATCTCGGCATCGCGAGCCGTGCGTCCCACGGTCAGCATGCCTAGATCCGGATCCAGCATCACGCGCGGGGCTACATCAAGCATGGTTATCGCACCGCGCGCGCCGGTCGCGTGGGCTTCGAAGTAGCGCCGATAGGCATTCGCGTAACTGAGCAAGTCGCGTCCGAGCATGGGCACGCGCTTGGTACGGATGACATGATCGGGAGTGATCGGCCCTTGCTGGGAGATTTTCGCGATGTCCGGCCGTCGCGCAAAGGCGCTGCTGCGTGGATCATCATGTACGCCGACGATCATCGGGTTTCCGGCCTGGGTGCTGATGTCGCGCCGCAGGGTTGCGATTTCCACCGGCGCCATGGTCAGTGGCGGTGCGGTCCTGCTCACAGGTGCCCACGCGCCGTGGTGCTTGAGGTAATCCTCGGCGCGCGTCACCAACGCGATCATCCGCTCGTATGACTCGCGTGCGCTCTTGCCAAAGGTGAACAGGCCGTGATTCATCAGCACCATGCCGAGGGCGGCGGCGTGAGCGCTCATGGAAAAGTGCCCGGCCACGAACCGCGCGAGCTCGAAGCCCGGCATCACGTAGGGGATAACGACCACATCGTTTCCGTAGATTTCCCGGACGCGCGCCTCGCCATCCCCGGTATTGGTAATGCTCAGCAACGCGTCGGCGTGGGTGTGGTCAACGTAGTCGTGCGGCAATACCGCGTGCAAAATGGCCTCGACCGAGGGCGTGGGTGCCGAGGCGCGGGTGAGACTCGTGCGCAGCTCATTGACCATCTCCGTGTCACCTAGCCGCGGCAGACGTGCAAGCTCGAGCAGCCGCGCCAAGCGCACCGGGGCGAATCCATCTGCCTCAATGTCGACGAGATCCGAGCCGCTTCCCTTTACGTAAAGCAGTTGTTCCTCTTCGCCCAGAACATTGCGCTCGCGCAGTTTGATGGAGGTGTTGCCGCCGCCGTGCAATACCAAGGCGCGCTCGCGTCCGAGCAGCCGGGATGTGTACACACGCAGCCCAAGTGGGCCGGAAAAGCGGGCCGCTTCGCCATCTTCCCAGAGACTCTTCATGCTGCGCTCTTCCTGCCGAGACCCGGGCGGGCGGCTTGAGGATGGGAATCACCGCCCGTATCGCATGATGCAGATAGGCCGTGCTCAGAACGTGAAGCGCATGCCCACCATGACGCTGCTCGAAAGATCATCGTGTTGGCCGGAATCCATCTCGACGCGAACCTTACGGTAGCCGAGGTAGACATTGGCGGTGCGCTCAATGATCTCAAACTCGACCCGGGCACCGGCTTCCCACAGATTCTTGCCATCTTTGGCCGTCAGCACTTCCGGAACGTAAAAGCCGTATACGCTGAAACCCAGCGGCCCCTTGCCCGGATAGACCCGCCACTGGCCACCCAAACCAACACCGACCAGATCATCATTGCCGAGCGTGGCGTAGTACAGCTTGCCGCCAACCCCGATTTCCGATCGCAGCTTGTCGCTGCCGAGTTCTCCTACGGCAAGCAGGCTACCAGCAATGAGATCGTCGTGCAGATCACGATTGTAGAGCCCGCCGACACTCCATTCCGCGGAAGTTCCGAGGATATTGCTGTAGTAAGCCTCGACCGTGTCACTGCCGACGTTGATATCGACGGTGTGCGCCGATGCCGGCAGGCTGAGCGCGACGAGAAAACAGGCGAGCGCGAAACGCAATCGCATGGCGATGACTCCTGAGTTTGATGGATTCCGCGCGCATGGTACCGAATCGATGCGCGAGGGGGTAGCGTCAGGCGCCGGGCAGTGCCACCACCATGCGGGCATGACCCTTCAATTTGGCGTGATCGAGCGCACCCTCGGCACGTCGCAGCAGCTGCTCGGGCTTTTCCCCCGGCGTGTACAGCGTCAGCACGCTGGAAAAGGTGGGAACGGGAAAACTGCGACCGTCATGGCTTAGGTAGGTTTCCGAGGCGCGCTTCTGGGCCTTTTCGAGCGCGCGCAACGCGCCTTCCTTTTGTGTGTTGGGAAACAGCACGGCGAACTCGTCCTCGCCATAGCGCGCAACGAGATCGTAGGTACGAAAATTTGCCAGGATTTCATTTGCGTAGGAACGCAGGACGGCATCCCCCGCCTCGCGACCGTATTGCGTATTGATGCGCTCGAGTCCGTCCACGTCGAGCACCGCGAGCGCGAGCGCGAATCCATAACGCCGCACGCGCGAAATCTCGGCCTCCAGGGACTTCACGAATACTTCGCGCTTGGGCAGCCCGGTAAGTTCATCCGCCAAGGCCTGCTTTCGAAGCCGCCCCAGTTCTCCCTTGAGCTTGCGGCGATCAGATTCGACCGCCTTGAGAAACTCTGCCGCCGTGCTGAGGCGCTCTTTGAGGTCGTCGCGCTCCCGGACAAGATCATCGAGCCCGCGAACGAGGAGCTGCTTCAAGTCATTGAAATCACCAATTGCCTTATCGGCGCGTTCCAGCGCGGACTGCTCGGTCTTGACGATCTCGTCGAAATCCTTGTTGGACGTAATGCTCTCCGTCACCTTTTCTGCCAGTGTTTCCGCGAGCGCATTAAGGTTCCCGTGCGATTGATCCGCCGGCGCGTTTTCTGGTGCAGGCGCCGACGCAGGACGAACAATGACCTCTTCGAACTGCGACGTGGTTGGGCGCAGTGTCTCGGAAATTGGTGCATTCCCGTGTTCTTGTGGCCGCTCCTGCATCGCCGGCACGGCAGCCAACGACCCGGCGTTCGCGCTCCCCGTCGTGCCCTCTGACATCGGGGCACGTGGACGGCGCTCGGGTAGCGGGGAAGGTCGATTGAAGGGCGGGTCCGCCGGCAGGGAGGTGGTGCCGACTGCCACTATCGGCGCGGTCGGCAAGACCGCGGGTCGACTATCGCTGGCCTGCGGCCCTTGGTCGAATCCATTTGGCGAAGGTGTCGCGTGGCGTTGCTCGGTGTTCGTCGACTCGACAGCTGGTCGCTGTGCCTGGGGGAGTGCCAGGGTCAGGCGCTGCTGTATCAATCTTGCTTTAACGCGCGTCGCGGGGTCGGTGTTCGGGTCCTTGGCGTAGCGTGCCAGCATGCCGTGCAAGAAATCGATAAACGCGTCCTCCATCTGTCCTGCGCCGCCATAGCGGCGCAAACCGCGCTCGATCATCATGTAGAGTGCGGCGCCATCCGGGCTGCTCTTCAGCCCTTCTAGATGACGGCGAATACCCTGGACCAGCGGTCCATCGAGTGGTGACGCGGGAACGGCAGACAAAGACGGGCTCCTGTCGCCGGGTGGCCCGGCGGGAATTGCAGTACCTCTCAGGAAGCGTAGTCGCCCCCCGGGCGGCGCACAACTTGGCGGACGACGATAGGGCCTAGAATCCGGAGGTCTGATCGTCCTCGGAGTCGCCGGGCGGGGCGCCCAGCTCGATTTCGACCCGGTCACGCCCGCTGCGCTTTGCCCGGTACAGGGCCCGGTCGGCACGTTCGATCAATACGTTGGGCGCCTCACCTGGCACATACAGTGTCACGCCCGCCGAAAAAGTCGGCATCGGAACCTTCCGCCCATCGGCCACGCAATTGGTCGCCTGGGCACGCTCGCGCACCTTGGCCATGGCGGCCACGGCACCCTCTTGCGCGGTATTGGGCAGTAACACCGCGAATTCCTCCCCGCCGTATCGGGCCACCAGATCATGGTGGCGTAGCACCGTCAGAACCTGAGTGGCGTAGCACCGCAGAACCTCATCGCCTCCCGCGTGACCAAAGGCATCGTTGATCGCCTTGAATTCGTCGAGATCGAGGAGTGCCATGGCGAGCGGAATGCCATAGCGCTGAGCGCGCGAGATCTCATCCTGAAGTCGACGCATGAAGGCGCGGCGATTGGGCAGTCCGGTAAACTCATCGGTCAGGGATAACAGCCGGACTTTGTTGAGCTCGTCGCGCAACCGCTGGCTATCCGACTTGATCAGCTTCAGATAATCACCGGTGCGATGCAGCTTCTGCCCGAGTTGGCGCTGTCCCTGGATGAGCTCGCCAATACCCCCGATCAGGATCTGGCGCAGCTGCTCGACCTCTGCTGCGCCCTCGGCCTGCTGGAGCGCACGTAGCTCGATCTGCAGCAACGCCCCGAATTCACGATTTTGCTGCACCGCCTCGGTAACGCTCTTCGCCAGCGTTTCCTGCAGCTTCTCGATTTCGTCCCGCTTGCGATCGAGGTGCAGGCGGTAGGCAGAATGCACGCGCCGCTCTCCGGCACTCGCTGCGAGCGCCGCTGCGGTGCCCTCCGTGGGCGGCTCTTCCGGCTCAGTGGCGGGAGCTGTGGGGGTGGCGGCGCTAGTCGGCGGAGCGGGACGACCCCACACAGGATGCGCATCTGCCGGTGTCATCGCTGGCGCCTCGGGCTCGGTCGCGGGCTGCGCGGTCGGCTGTTCCGCGCCGGGCGGGGTCTCCCGTGAGCGGATCATCCCGGCATGGATTTTCATGACGTGCTCGGCGCGCGGATCCGTGGCGTACGACTCGAGCAATAGGTGCAGAAGCAGGGCATAAGTCTGGTCGATGCGAGCGACGATATCGCGGTGATCACCGAGCAGCTCGTCGAGCTGCTCGAAGATGACCGTGCCCGTCGGCGAGCTCTTCAGGTCTTCTAGCTGCGCGAGCACACGGCCCAGCACTTGCCCTCCGTGCAGTTCTTGATCGTCGTCCTGCCCCACCCCAATCAACTCCCTGCGCACGGCTGCGCGCGCCACGTTGTACTATTGCGTGGTTCGTCAACGCTTATAAATGTATGAGAGTGCGGGGCCTGACCACGGGCGCTCCACGCCACGCCGCTTGTTCTTCTCTCCATCCCTTGGATGCAATCTAACCTTCGGGCAGGGTGCGCACAACCGAGGGTGTAAGGCGGATGTTGCACCGAAGGCTGGTCAAAGGGTTATCGCACAAACTGCAGCGAGTTTGTTAGCTGCCGCGCCGGGACTAAGGGGGGCTACCCGGTCCGCTGCGCCTGCGCGGTTGGGTGGCGGCGATTTGACGCACCAGCTTTTCGAATGGCAGGTGCGCAAGGTCTCCATACTGCTGCTGCGCCATACGCACCAGCGCGTCGATATCGCGGTTGCCGCCCGGCACCCCAAGCACTTCGGCCAGTCCGGCCAAGCCACCCAGCATGACGCGCAGCTCCTTGCCAAACGGCATTTTGCCACGGGTATCGGTAACCTTGAGCGCAAAACGCGCCTTGTCGCGCAGCAGGTTGCGCAGAACGAAGCACCTGCTGGACGCAGCCTCGGACTGGCAACGTACGCGGAGTGTCTCGCCGATCGCCGAGCGCGCGGCAAGCGGGCAGCGGCACTGCGCACTCAGGATGGGCTTTTCAAAAGCGCAGCGCGGCAAATCGCTCATCAGGCGCCAGAATACCTACCGATGATAGGGCACTGACAGTTCGTGCACCGCGTCGACACAAGCAGACACATGCTCCGGGTCGATTTGGGGATGTATGCCGTGCCCAAGATTGAAGACGTGCCCACTGCCCTCACCGTAAGCAGCCAGTACTGCGGCGACCTCCGTGCGTATGCGGGCGGGCGAAGCGTAAAGCACCGACGGATCCATGTTGCCTTGCAGCGCCACATGCGTGCCCACCCGCCGGCGTGCCTCACCAATGTCGATCGTCCAGTCGAGCCCCAGCGCGTCACAACCGGTCTCGGCCATTGCCTCAATCCATGCCCCACCGTTCTTGGTAAAAAGTATGATCGGGACATTGGGGCGGTCCGGTTTGCTGGCGAGTTCTGCGACAATGCGGCGCATGTACGCCAGGGAGAATTCCCGGTAGTCGCGCGGCGTCAGCACGCCGCCCCAGGTATCAAACACCATCACCGCCTGGGCACCGGCCGCGATCTGGGCGCGCAGGTAGAGCTCGATGGCCCGCGTCACCACGTCAAGCAGCTGGTGCACGAGCGTCGGCTCGTCGAACAACATGCGCTTGATCTCGGTGAAATCGCGACTCGATCCCCCCTCGACCATGTAGGTAGCGAGTGTCCACGGGCTGCCGGCGAAGCCGATCAGCGGGACGGTGCCAGCCAGTTCGCGGCGAATGAGCCGCACTGCGTCCATCACGTAGCGCAGCTCGGTTTCCGGATCGGGCACACCAAGCCGCGCAATGGCGTCAGCGCTACGGACGGGATGGCGAAAGCGCGGTCCCTCTCCCTCCGCAAACTCCAGTCCAAGCCCCATGGCGTCCGGGATGGTAAGAATGTCCGAAAACAAGATGGCTGCGTCCAGGGGGAAACGGCGAAGCGGCTGGAGTGTTACCTCGCAGGCGAGTTCGGGAGTCTGGCAGAGCGTGAGGAAATCGCCGGCGCGCTCACGCGTGGCACGGTACTCAGGCAGGTAGCGCCCCGCTTGGCGCATGATCCAGACCGGGGTGACGTCTACCGGCTCGCGCCGCAGGGCACGCAGTAGACGATCATTCTTGAGGTCACTCATGCGAAGGTCCGGCCGGACACCCGTTGTTAAAAAGGGCGCGCGCTCCGGTGTGTACACTCACGCGCGCCGCAAGCCTTAGAGCGGAGCCGGAAGATCCGAGCCGCCCATGAGGTAGCGGTCGATGCCACGGGCGGCGGAGCGACCTTCGGCGAGCGCCCAGACGATCAGGGACTGGCCGCGTTGCATATCGCCGGCCGTGAACACGCCCGGCACGCTGGTCATCCAGTTCTCATCGCGCCAGACATTTCCGCGATCTGTGAACTTGACCCCGAGTTGCTCCAGCATGCCAGGCTTCTGCGGACCGGCGAAACCAATGGCAAGCAATGCCAAATCGCAAGGCAGCGTGAATTCGCTGCCGGGCAGCTCGTTGAAGACGAGGCGCCCGTGCTGGAAGTCCTGCTTCACCCGAACGAGCTCCAGACCGGTGACATGGCCATTGGCATCGCCGAGGAACCGGCGCGTGGACACGGCAAACAGGCGCTCGCCGCCCTCTTCATGAGCGGACGCTACTCGATAGACAAACGGATATTGCGGCCAGGGATTTCGCGGTGAACGCGTATCGGGCGGTCGTTCGCCGATCTCGAGCTGGTGCACCGACGCCGCGCCTTGGCGATGCGCCGTGCCAAGGCAATCCGCCCCGGTGTCACCGCCGCCGATGATCACGACGTGCTTGCCGTTCGCGGTGATGGCGTGCTCCGGCGCGACGGCGTCGCCCTCGCAACGGCGATTCGATTGAGCAAGATATTCCATCGCGAGATGAATGCCCTTCAGTTCGCGGCCGGGAACTGGGAGGTCGCGCGCGGCGCAGGCACCGCCCGCGAGCAGCACCGCATCAAAGCTGCGCCGCAGATCTTCCGTCGCCACATCGACGCCTACGTGCGCATTGGGCTTGAACACCACACCCTCGGAGCGCATCTGCTCCAAGCGCCGATCGAGTACGCGCTTTTCCATCTTGAATTCCGGGATGCCGTAGCGCATCAGGCCGCCAATCCGGTCGTCGCGCTCGAACACCGTAACGGCATGTCCGACGCGGCGCAGCTGCTGGGCCGCCGCGAGACCCGCGGGACCGGACCCAACGACCGCCACGCGCTTGCCTGTCTCTCTGCGCGGCGGCTCCGCCCGTACCCAGCCTGCTTCGAACGCGTGATCGATGATGGCAAGCTCAATCGCCTTGATTGTGACCGGATCATCGTTGATGCCCAGCACGCAGGCACCCTCGCAGGGGGCCGGACAGAGCGTGCCGGTGAACTCAGGAAAGTTATTGGTGGCGTGCAACCGCTCGATTGCCTCGCGCCAGTGGCCACGGAAGACGAGATCGTTCCAGTCCGGGATAAGATTGCCAAGTGGACAGCCCTGATGACAAAAGGGTACCCCGCAGTCCATGCAACGTGCGCCCTGGTGCTTCAGCTCAGGGTCGTCGTACGAGCGCATGACCTGTTTCCAGTCGTGCAGGCGCTCGGTGACCGGGCGATAAGGCTGTTTTGCCCTGTGGAATTCCATAAAGCCGGTCGCCTTACCCATGGACGGCCTCCATCACGGCCTCATCCTCGGGCACGCCCTCCTGACGGGCTTTCTTGATGGCACTCAGAACACGCTTGTAGTCTTTGGGCATCACCTTCACGAAATGGCCCTGAAACGTCTTCCAAGCGTCCAACACGCGTCCTGCCACGGTGCTGCCAGTCAGGTGCTGATGACGTTTGAGCATGCCCCTCACCACCTCGATGTCTTCGGCGTCGGCGAGCGGCTCAAGCCCCACCATGGCCGTGTTGCAGCGGCTCGCGAAGTCCCCGCGCTCATCCAGTACGAACGCGACACCGCCCGACATTCCGGCCGCGAAGTTTCGGCCGGTGGGTCCAATCACAACCACCACGCCACCGGTCATGTACTCGCAGCCGTGATCGCCGACACCTTCGACAACAGCCTGCACGCCGGAATTGCGAACCGCAAATCGTTCGCCCGCTACGCCACGGAAATAGGCCTCACCGGCAGTTGCACCGTAAAGCGCGACGTTGCCGATCAGGATGTTTTCCTCCGGGACAAACGTTGCCTGTCGAGGCGGATAAACCACGATCTTGCCGCCCGAAAGGCCCTTGCCGATGTAATCATTGGCATCGCCTTCGAGCGTAAAGGCGAGGCCGTGTGGCATGAACGCGCCAAAGCTCTGACCAGCTGATCCATTGAAGTGGATACGGATGGTGTCGTCCGGCAAGCCATCGGCTCCGTAACGACGCGTTACCTCGCTACCGAGTATGGTGCCGACCGTGCGATGCACGTTGCGTATCGGCAAGATGATGTCAACCGCCTTGCGTGATTCAAGCGCATCGCGACACAGCGGCAGGATCGTCGCGAGATCAAGCGAGCTCTCGAGTCCGTGGTCCTGGCTGCGCGCCTGATGCAGGGCGAAACCAACGGGAATGGTCGGCTGATAGAGTATGCGCGAGAAATCCAGGCCGCGCGCTTTCCAGTGTTCGATCGCGGTTTTCACGTGGAGGCGATCAACCCGTCCGATCATCTCATCCATCGTCCGGAATCCGAGACGCGCCATGTACTCGCGCACTTCCTGCGCAACAAAGCGGAAGAAGTTCTCGACGTGCTCCGGCTGGCCGGCAAACTTCTTGCGCAGCTCCGGATCCTGGGTCGCGATACCTACCGGGCAGGTGTTGAGATGACACACGCGCATCATGATGCAACCAAGCACGATCAGCGGCGCAATGGAAAATCCGAATTCCTCGGCGCCGAGCAACGCCGCGATCACCACGTCGCGCCCGGTCTTCATCTGCCCGTCCACCTGGACGACGATACGATCACGCAGCTTCTGCTCGATCAGCACCTGCTGGGTCTCCGCCAAACCAAGCTCCCACGGCAGGCCAGCATGCTTGAGCGAGGACAGCGGGCTAGCACCAGTACCGCCATCGTGGCCAGAAATCAGCACCACGTCGGCATGCGCCTTGGCCACCCCCGCGGCGATGGTGCCGACCCCCACTTCCGAGACGAGCTTCACGTGTATGCGCGCGTCACGGTTGCTGTTCTTCAGGTCGTATATGAGTTGCGCCAGATCTTCGATCGAATAAATGTCGTGGTGCGGAGGGGGTGAAATCAAACCCACCGCTGGAGTCGAGTGACGCACCTTGGCAATCCACGGATAGACCTTGTGGCCGGGCAGCTGCCCGCCTTCGCCGGGCTTCGCGCCCTGCGCCATCTTGATCTGGATATCGGTAGCCGACATGAGGTAATGACTGGTCACGCCGAAGCGGCCCGAAGCCACCTGTTTGATTCGCGAGTTTTTCTCCGTGCCGTAGCGTTCCGGATCCTCCCCGCCTTCTCCCGAGTTGGATCGCCCGCCGATGCGGTTCATGGCGATGGCGAGCGCCTCATGTGCCTCGCGGCTGATCGATCCGTAGGACATGGCGCCAGTAGCAAATCGCTTCATGATTGCCTCGACCGACTCCACCTCCTCAAGGGGAATGGCGCGATCGGCGTACTTGAAGTCCATTAGCCCGCGCAGTGCGGCGAGATGATGATCCGTTTCGTGACAGGCGCGCGAGAAATCCTTGAACATCTCATATGAATTGGCGCGCGTGGCGTGCTGCAGCTTGGCAACAGTATCTGGGTTGATCATGTGATACTCGCCGTCGCGCCGCCACTGATAGCGTCCACCCCAGTCGAGATCCGGCGCCCCCGCGGGACGCTCTGGATAGGCCCGATGATGGCGGAGCAGCACTTCCCGGGCGACCACATCCAGGCCGATGCCGCCGATGCGCGACGCCGTCCAGGTGAAGTAGCGATCGACGAACTCCTGCGCCAGCCCGACGGCCTCGAAGATCTGCGCTCCGCGATAGGACTGGATGGTCGAAATGCCCATCTTCGAGATGACCTTGATCACACCCTTGTTGAGCGCCTTGATGTAATTCTTCACGGCCTTGGCGTGATCGATACCGGTGAGCAGGTCGGCCCGAATCATGTCATCCAGCGTCTCGAAGGCGAGATAGGGATTGATGGCACCGGCGCCATAGCCAAGCAACAGCGCCATGTGGTGCACTTCGCGCGCCTCGCCGGTCTCGATGAGTAGTCCGACGCGCGTGCGCGAGCCTTCGCGGACAAGATGGTGATGTACACCGGCAGTTGCGAGCAGCGCCGGGATCGGCGCGTGACGCTCATCGACCCCGCGATCGGAGAGGATAATGAGATTGAACCCCTGGCGAATAGCCTCGCTGGCCTGCTGACAAAGCGTATCCATCGCACGTGCCATCCCGGCCGCACCTTCAGAGACCGGAAAGATCATCGGCAATGCGGTGCTCTTAAACACATCACCGTTCAGGTGTCGGATACGAGCGAACTCATCATTGTCGAGCACCGGCGACGGCAGCTTGATCTGCCGGCAACTCAACGCCGTGGGCTCGAGCAGATTCGCCTCCGGACCGATGGTAGTGGCCATCTGCGTCACCAGCTCCTCGCGAATGGCGTCGAGCGGCGGGTTGGTTACCTGTGCAAACAGCTGCTTGAAGTACTCGTAGAGCAGCCGCGGCCGATCCGACAACACGGCGAGTGCCTCGTCGTTGCCCATCGAGCCGATAGGCTCCTCGCCCTTGGCAGCCATCGGCCCCAACAAAATTCGCAAATCTTCGTGCGTATATCCAAAGGCCTGCTGACGGGTAAGCACCGTCGCGTGGTCGGGCTCCGGAAGATGCGGCGCTTCGGGCAACGCACCGAGCGAAACCAGATGCGTGTCGAGCCATTGACGGTACGGTTGGGCACCAGCGTAACGCTGCTTCAATTCGGCATCGTCGATAATTCGACCCCGCGCCGTGTCGACCAGGAAGATGCGCCCTGGATGCAGCCGCTCCTTAATGCGGACGTTCTCCGGCGCGATGTCCAGCACTCCGACTTCGGAGGCCATCACGACGAGATCATCCTTGGTGACGTAGTAGCGTGACGGCCGCAGACCGTTGCGATCAAGCACGGCGCCAATGACCGTGCCGTCCGTAAAGGCGATCGAGGCAGGCCCGTCCCACGGCTCCATCAGGCAGCCGTGGTATTCATAGAACGCCTTACGCGCATCGTCCATGCCCTCATGGCCGCTCCACGCCTCCGGGATCATCATGAGTACGGCATGCGGAAGCTCGCGTCCGGCCATATGCAGAAACTCGAGCACGTTATCGAAGGTCGCAGAGTCCGACCCCCCATCAAGCGCAATCGGGAAGAGCTTTTGCAGGTCGTCCCCAAACGTTTGGGACGCGCACAGCGCCTGGCGCGCCCGCATCCAGTTGATATTGCCGCGCAGCGTATTGATCTCCCCGTTGTGCGCCACAAACCGGAACGGGTGGGCAAGCGGCCATGACGGAAAAGTGTTTGTGGAAAAGCGCGAATGCACCAGTGCCAGCGCAGACTGCACCGCTGGATTTTGCAGATCGGTAAAAACCTGTTCGACCTGATCGGGTGTCAGCATGCCCTTGTAAACGAGCGTGCGGGCCGACAGGCTGGGCAGATAGAATATATCGCGCTCGGTGAGCGCACTCTGCGCCACCGCGTGCTCCGCGCGCTTGCGAATGACGAACAGCTTGCGCTCAAAGACTGATGGATCCGGGGCGTTCGCACCGCGACCAATGAAAACCTGCCGGAATACCGGCTCGCAGGCCCGAGCCGTAGGCCCGATCGAAGTATCATCCACAGGGACGTCACGCCAACCAAGCAGTTGCTGACCTTCCTCGACGATCACGCGCTCCATGATCTTCTGGCACGCGCTAGCCTGCTGCGAGTCGCGCGGTAGAAATACCATGCCGGCGCCGTAGTTACCGAATTCCGGCAGGGTGAAAGCAAGTCGTTTCGCCTCATCAACCAGGAAGTCGTGCGGCATCTGGATCAGGATTCCGGCGCCGTCACCGGTATTCTCCTCACAGCCGCATGCACCACGATGCTGCAGGTTCTTGAGAATAGTCAGCGCCTGCGACACGATCGCATGCGACTTTCTGCCCTTCATGTCTACGACGAAACCGACGCCACAGGCATCGTGCTCGGTAGCGGGCTCGTAGAGCCCGGATTGCTGCTTCTTATCGACCTGCTGCAAGGTATTGGCCCTTCGTCTGACTGTTCCCGGCCAAACTGGCCGACGGATCCTTCGCGGGACCTCCCGGGGAACGAAAGAAATCCCTAGGGAAACCGATACTTACGCTTGAACCGAGCGCGCAAAGGGGGAAGGAGTATACCGAGGGGGCTGGAGGGGTTCAACGCAGCAGTGCTGCGCCCCAATCTGAACTAATGCGGGTATCAGACGAGCTCGGCGGCGCTGAACAGTCGATTGTACTCACGCACCGCGAAGCGGTCTGTCATCCCGGCGATGTAGTCGGCCACGAGTCGTGCCTGCCCTGCTCGCCCCTCGTAAGCCGGCTGAGCAAGTTTCTCCTGATATTGCGGTGGCAAGTTGCGAGTATCTCCCGTAAACGCGTCATACAACGCATGAATCAACTTCACCGCCTCGGACATCTTTCCGCGAACCTGAGGATGTGCGTAGAGCCGCTGTCGCAGGAACTGCTTCAGCTCCAAAGTCTGCTCACGCACGTCGTCGCTATAGATGATTAGTGGCTCGCGATAGCTTCGCACACCATCGATGTCCGCTATTTCGGCCGCCGCGACTTGCTGGCCGCTGGTTTCGATCAGATCGGTCACCACCCGCCCAATCATTCGACGCAGAGTTTCGTAAACTACTCGGCGCGGCGCGAGAGCCGGATACTGGCGTATCACAGCTTGATATTCGGCACCGAACAACGCGGTGTCACATAACGCCTCGATGGTTATGAGGCCAGCGCGCAACCCGTCGTCGACGTCGTGATGGTTGTAGGCAATCTCGTCGGCCAAGTTGACGAGCTGTGCCTCGAGGCTCGGCTGGGTTCGGTCGAGAAAGCGCTGCCCGAGTTCGCCGAGCGCACGGGCATTCTTGGCCGAGCAGTGCTTGAGAATACCCTCGCGCGTCTCGAACGTGAGATTGAGCCCGGGAAATTCCGCATAGCGCTCCTCCAACAGATCCACGACACGTAGCGACTGCAGATTGTGCTCGAAACCGCCGTGCTCGCGCATGCACTCGTTTAGCGCCTCCTGGCCGGAGTGTCCAAACGGTGTGTGCCCGAGATCGTGCGCGAGCGCGCGCGCGCGATGCTGCGTGCGATTTGCGCCACCTCAATCGAGTGGGTGAGCCGCGTTCGAAACAGATCACCCTCGTGATTGATGAAGACCTGGGTCTTGTACTCGAGCCGGCGAAACGCCGCGCTGTGGATGATGCGATCACGATCGCGCTGGAATTCGGATCGGTAAGCAGGCGGTTGCTCGGCCAAGCGACGCCCGCGCGAGTTGGCCGCGCACACCGCATACGGCGCCAGGTTCATACTGGGTCGCGCATCGCCGTCAATGTCGCCTCAAGTGCTGCTGACGGGCAGTCATCCACTATCACGGCCTGGCCGATCGCCTTCAGCAATATCAGACGTATGTGCCCGTTGATTGCCTTCTTGTCGACGCTCATCAATTCAAGGAAGCGTGCCGGCGAAATCGCCGACGGGGCGCGCACCGGTAGCCGGGCACAACGAACGAGCGCCTCTATCCGCGCGACGTCATGCCCGGAAAGCCATCCGAGACGGTGCGAGAGATCGGCAGCCATGACCATACCGACGGCGACTGCCTCGCCATGTAACCACGCGCCGTACCCCATTCCGGTTTCGATCGCATGGCCGAAGGTGTGGCCAAGATTTAGCAGAGCGCGCTGGCCCGTTTCGGTTTCATCGGCGGCAACTACCTCGGCCTTATGTCGGCAGGAGCGGATAATTGCCTCGGTCAGCGTGGCCGAATCGCGCGCCAGCAGTCGATCCGTGTTCCGCTCGAGCCACAACAGATATTCAGGATCGCGTATCAACCCATACTTGATGACTTCTGCTAGGCCGGCGGAGAGTTCGCGATCGGGAAGCGTGGCGAGGGTGTCGGTGTCGATCACCACTGCACGCGGTTGGTGAAAGGCACCAATCATGTTCTTGCCGAGTAGATGGTTGACGCCGGTCTTGCCCCCAACTGAGGAGTCCACCTGCGAAAGCAGGGTAGTAGGGACCTGGATAAAAGAAATACCGCGCTGGTAGACAGCGGCAGCGAAGCCCGCCATATCTCCTACCACACCACCACCAAGCGCAATAACCGTAGTCCTTCGGTCGCAATGTGCCTCTAGCAATGCCGTGAATATGTGATCCAGCACTTTCAGGGTCTTGTACTGTTCGCCATCCGGCAGGACCACTTCGATTGGCCGGAACCGCGCCAGCTGTGCCTTCAACTGCGCGAGATAGAGCGGCGCGATGGTTTCATTCGTGACGATCGCCACACGGGAGCCGCTCACGTGCCGGTTCACTAGATCGACCTGGCCTAATAGGCCGGGTCCCACATAGATCGGATAGCTCCGCGCCCCGAGTTCAACCTGCAGTTCTTGCATCACCTGACAGATCCTTCAGCTGTTTCACAATGTCACGAACGACTGCGGACGCCGGTCGGCCGCCGCTGCTCACGACGATATCGGCCACTTCGCGGTAGAACGGTTCGCGCACCTTCATGATCTCGATCAGTTTGCTGCGACGATCCACGTTGGCCAGGAGTGGCCGGTTCCGATCATGGGCGGTGCGCTTCACCAGTACCTCGATCGGCGCCTGCAGGTAGATGACAATACCGCGGGCTTTGAGCAACTGGCGATTCTCCTCGGCGAGCACCACGCCCCCGCCGGTGGCGAGCACCAAACCGTTTTCGCGCGTGAGCTCATCCAAGACCGAACTCTCACGTCGACGGAAGCCTTCTTCGCCCTCGATTTCAAAAATCAGCGGAATGCTGGCACCCGTGCGGAATTCGATTTCGTGGTCACAGTCGGCAAAACGCTTGCCTAGCTGCGTGGCCAGCGCGCGTCCAATCGTAGACTTGCCAGCACCCATTGGTCCAACGAGAAATACGTTATCAACCCGCGTCATGATGGGGCAGATATGCCAGCAGGCTCCAGACAAAGCAAGCCCGGGTCGGTGCCCGGGCTTGGGAAACCGCGTACCGGACAGCCAGGTTCAGCGCACGGCGATCTTCTCGGAGAGGATGCGCGGCGTCAGGAAGATCAACAACTCGGTCTTGGTGTCCTGATTCGCCTTGTTCTTGAACAGCCAGCCAAGCAACGGTAGATCGCCCAGGAACGGCACCTTGGTAATCGTATCGAGCTTGTCCTGCGTGTAAATGCCCCCGATCGCCACGGTTTCGCCGTTATCCAGGAGCACCTGTGTCTTGATCTGCTTGACGTTCAACAGGCCAGCCGTTGCATCCGCGAAATCGTCCTTGGTGATATCGACATCCATGCTGACGCGATCATCCGGCGTGATCCGCGGCGTTACATCGAGCTTCAGGGTCGCTTTCTTGGTAATCACCTGACCGACACCGAGGACGCTTGTGGTGAAAACGCGTTCCTGGCCTTGCTCGATGGTAGCTTTTTGCTGGTTCGCGGTAATCAGGCGCGGACTGGCAATGATCTTGCCGGTTCCTTCCTGCTCGAGCGCAGTCAACTCTAGATTAAGCATATTCGAACCGGTCAGGAAGGAAAGTGTGATACCGGCTGGCGAGAAATCGCCGATGCCGCCGGAAGGAAGATTGACATTGAGCCCCCCGGGCAGAATCTCGAAAGTATTGCTGTTGTAGAACTGGTCCAACACTTCCATTCGCCCGGTTCGGACCACGCCTGTTCCGTTACTCGTGGTGTTTTGACCGTAGCCACCCAAACGCACGCCGAGAGTGCGCGCGAAGTCGCTTCGTGCCTCTACCAGTCGCGTCTCGATCATTACCTGGCGCACTGGCTGATCGAGCTGGGCAATCAGCTTGCGAATTTCGCGAATTTTTGCCGCTGTATCCTGGACAAGGATTGAGTTGCTGCGCGTGTCGACGGTAACCTGACCACGCGGCGAAAGAAGGGAATTGCTTGCCGATGCCTGGGCGTCCGGTCGACCAGTCGCCTGTGCACCAAAAACCGGGTGCTCTTGAGCCGACACCAGAGTACCAACGGGCTTGATCGACTTGAGCAACGTGGCAATTTCCGACGCCTTGGCGTAGTTGATCTGGATCAGCTCGGATGTGAGCGGCTCGAGTTCCAGGACTGATTTCGTCGCCTCGAGTGCCGCTTTTTCCTTTGCGGCGACTTCAGCTGCCGGGGCGACTGCTACGACGTTACCCTTCTTGCGGACGGCAAGATTCTTGGCGTCAACGATAATATCGAGGGCCTGATCCCAAGGTACGTCTTTGAGGCGCAGCGTCAGGCTTCCCTTGACCGTATCGCTCACTACGAAGTTGAGGCCCGTGAAATCGGCCAGCACCTGAAGTGCCGCACGCACGTCGATATTCTGGAAATTGAGCGACAACTTCTCGCCCGAGTAGCCGAACTCATCGACCTTTTTGGCGTCCGGCGTCTCGATGATCGGCTTGATGCTGACGGTGAAAACATTTCCCGCCTGATAGGCGACATGTTCGTACTTGCCTCTCGGCACGATCACCATGCGGGTGTTTTTTCCGCGCACGGAAGTGTCGATCGTCTGAACTGGAGTGGCAAAATCCACCACGTCCAGACGACGCTGCAATTCCGCCGGCACAGATGTGTTTAGGAAGTCGAGCATGATTTCGCCGGCCTGCTCGCGGACATCGATTCCGACTGCTGGATCAGACAAGGTAATAATGATTTTCCCGTCACCCTGCGCCCCACGTCGGAAGTCGATATTCTTGAGGCTGAATTTTCCAGTCTTTTGGGTGGTGGCGAAGTGCGTGGTCTTCGGCTGCTCGGCAGCGGCAATAGCAGAAGTTGGTGTATCAACAGTGATGATAAAATTGTTCCCGCTTGTGCCGGTCGTGTAGGGGACAGACTTGATCAGGCTCAGTACTACGCGCGAGCGACCTTCCGCTTCGACCGCGGTCACGCTGGTAACAGCGCCCTGCTTGATCGTAACCGTCTTCTTGTCCATGCCGACCCGAACATCACTGAAATCCAGAGATACGCGAGCCGGGTTCGTGATGCTGAACGTCCGCGGCTCGGGCACCGGACCCGACATTTTGAGCGTGATTTGAATCCTGTCGCCTGCGAGTTTTGAGTAGATAATATCCTGCAATACAACCTTCTTTGGCGCAGGCGCAGCAGCCGCACTGGGGGTGGCGGCCGCTGTCGCGGTCGCAGCAGTAGTCGTGGCCACATCGGTCTTCACGACAGCGCGGTAGCCGTCCTGTGAGGGAGCAAGCGCCAAAACACCGGGCTCGCTCAACAACAAATCCACATGAACCGCCTGACCGCTTTCTGCAAGGTAGGGATAGACACCCTTGACCCGACCCTGGCCTCCAAGCTCGTTTACCGCGGCGCCCATGGTGGCACCACCGAGCACAATGCGAAGACGCTGGCCGCCGTCGAGGACCTCGGTGCTAGCCGCAGCATCGCCCGCTATTTTTATCCGCAGCGCGGCTGCATCGCCCTGGCCTTCCCAGGCAAGCGACTGTACTTCGGCCGCCAGCGCCTGTGCACTCACCGCTACGGCAAACAACGTGACGCGCGCCACGAAGGAAAGACCCGAGATACCGGACATCGCGTAGTCTCGCAAATTCGTTTTCATGATTTGTGTCCCACTTGCATTAGTCGGAGAGCGCGAGGCCAGCCTCGCGCTCGACCCAGTCACCGAGCGACCCCTGAATTAGCTCGATCACATCGACTTTCTCTTCCGTTACTTTGGTGATCATTCCAAAATTCTGTCCGACGTGATCACCGGTCTTGGCGCGATGCACCGTGCCGTCTGGCGCCTGAACGATCACCCAAGCCTGTTTGCCCTTCATGATTGTCCCCACCATCTTGAGAGAGTCGAGCGGGTAGTCCTCCAGCGGCTCCTTTCGACGATTCGGATCCGGACGTGGACCACCACCCTTTCCCGCACCCGCGCTCTTCGGACGCAGGTTCACAATCGAAAATGGGTCGGAAAGGTTCGCCGGGTTATAGGCGAACGACTCCTGGACCTTGAGTTCCGGCAGTGGCTCGACACGGGGTTTCTTGTCTGCGTGCGCGTTCTTTACGAACTCGCGCACGTCCTGCAACCCGTCGTCTGCACATGCGGTGAGCAAGGGAACAATCGAGACGACCACGATCCAGCGCATGACCTTCATGCTTGATTACCGCTTCCGTCCGGTTGGTTTCTTGGCCCCGGCAGCAGGTTTGGCAGCTCCCTCTTCCAGGTAACGATAGGTTCGAGCCGTTGCTGCCATGGCGAGCCGACCCTTGCTTTGGGACGTGATAGTGATATTCCCGAAGGTCACGATGCGCGGCAGCGCGGCGACGTCGCTTATGAACTGCGCCAGCTCGTGATAGTTACCGCGCACTTGCAGGCTGATCGGCAGTTCGGCGTAAAAGTCCTTGGGTAGCTCCTTCTCAGGTTTGAACAGCACAAACTCCAGCCCGCGCCCGAGGCCGGCTTGGGTGATATCAACCAGGAGATCCGGGACTTCTGTCGAATTTGGAAGCTGGCGCAGCAAGCTCCCGAATGTCTGCTGCATTTCTTCCATTTGCTGTTTGTAGGCTTCTAGGTTGATCGCGAGCGCTTTCTTGTTCAGGTAGGTCTCGCGCAGTTGCTCTTCTTTCCTCTGGGCGCGCTGATAGTCCTCCCATGCACCCTCAATGAACGCGAAGTAACCTGCCGCAACGATGACAACCGAGAGAATACCGATCGCGGCGATCTTGATGGGAACCGGCCAACTGGAAAGATCGTTGAAATTAATGTTGCGCAGATCGTCGAGTGTCATGACGCCGGCTCCTCGGGCAATTTCTGGGCCTTCTTGTTGACCAGCTTCACGCGCAAGGAGAACTCGCTCACGCGATCGGATCCCTTGTCCTTGACGTTGATGACTTCAAGCTCCGGATCGGCGAAGTAGTCTGACGTGCTGAGATTGCGCATCAATGCTGAAACGCGCGCGTTGGATTGCGCTACTCCCTTCAGGTTCGATCCGGCACCGGAATGCGCGATGGAGGTGAAATAAACACCCTCAGGCAATCGTCGGGCTAGTTCGTCAAAGACATGCACAAGCCGCGCGCGATCGGCCTGCAACTGATAGATCACGTTCATGCGAGTTATCAGTGCCTGGCGCTGCTTTTTCAGTTCGGCGATCTGCTTAATGTCTTTTTCGACCTTGGCGATTTCCGTTTCGAGAAACTGATTGCGGCCATTTTGGGTTTCCGTCAGGCCGTTGATGTGTAGATAGACATAGAAGACGATGAGCGCGCACGCGACCCACGCACCCACACCAATCGCCAGCAATTGGCGATCCATCTGTTTGCGGCGCATTTCGCGCCATGGCAGAAGATTTAGCCGGGTCATTCGTCAAAGTTCCGCATGGCAAGCCCGCAGGTCACCAGCAGCGAGGGCGCGTCATTGGCCAGCAACTGCGGTTTGATGCGTGAGTTGAGCGACATGCTGGCAAACGGATTCGCGACCATGGTGGGCACACCAATGCGCGCAGCGACCAACTCATCGACGCCGGCAATTTGGGCGCAGCCACCGGCGAGCAGGATATTGTCGACGCTGTTGAACGGGCTGGACGAGTAGAAGAACTGCAGGGCCCGCATGATTTCCTGGCACATTGCCTCCATAAACGGGCGCAGCACATCCGTCTGATAATTGTCCGGCAGCCCGCCTTGCTTCTTGGCGAGCCCCGCCTCTTCATAGGAGAGCCCGTAACGGCGCTGGATTTCTTCAGTCAACTGCTTTCCGCCGAAGGCGTGATCGCGCGTATAAACGGAGCGGCCGTTGTGCATGACATTGATGTTGGTAGTTGTGGCGCCCACATCAAGCACTGCAACGGTCTTTTCCATACCGCCGCCCGGCATGTGACTCGCGATCAGGCCATAGGAGTTTTCAACAGCAAATGTCTCAATATCGACTACCGCCGGTGTGAGTCCCGGGTTCTGAATCACGGCAAGGTAGTCGTCCACGATTTCCTTGCGGCAAGCAGCCACCACCACGTTGACCTCATCAGGGCTGCCTTCCGAGGGACCGATAACCTGAAAGTCCATGTTCACTTCATCAAGCGGATAGGGAATGTAATGGTCCGCTTCCATCTCGACCTGCGTCTGGCGCTCCTGGTCGGTCATGTTTCCGGGCATCTTAATAATCTTGGTGATGACGTGCGCGCCTGGGACCGCCACGGCCACATGTTTGCATCGCGAACCGGAGCGCTTGATGGCGCGCTCGACGGCCGCCGCGACCGGGTCGACTTCGGTAATCTTGTGCTCGACCACAGCATTTTGGGGAAGTGGCTCTACCGCGTAGCGCTCTACGCGGAACTGCTCTCCCTGGCGACTCAGCTCAAGAACCTTGACCGCCGACGAACTGATATCGACGCCAATTAGCGCAGGCTTCTTCTTGCTGAATAAACCCTCAAGTCCGAGCACAAATAATCCTTTATATTCAGATGCTTATGTGTGAAAAGTATAATGAGGATGAAATGCTACATCCAACTATAGTCCATGGCAAACGCAATATACAAATTGGGCCGCGAACATTCTTTCCGACCGACAACCCTCACCAACTCAAGGATTTCCGGCGTCCAACTCCGTTCAACCGAGCGATACTCAGCCAAAATCCAGGCTCGCAGTGAAGCCGGTCCACTGATCCCCTGATTGGCGGAAGTGCCGCGCGACCTGAGCGGATTTGTCGAGCTTGCCGTGCCCAGAAATACCAGCTGGTTTATACTCGATCAGGCCTTTGGCGAGCCCGCCCTGAAATATAGATCACCCCAAAGCGCCTGCATTCCCCGATGGAAGAGCCTGTTGTTCCGCGCCCGTCGCCGTTCCGGCGACTGACGGCCTATCTACCGAAGTCACCTTGGCAACTTGCCATCGTGGCGGTATTTGGTGTCTTTGCAGCAGGCGTCGTCGCGCTCGCACTGGTGGCCGCCATACTGACACCCACGCTTCCAGCCGTAGACCAGGTTTCGGATCGGCAGCTCAAGGTTCCGATGCGCGTCTACACCGCGGAGGGGGATCTGATTGCCGAGTTCGGCGAAGAAAAGCGTATCCCGCTGCGAATCGACGAAGTGCCTGACACTCTTATTAAAGCGATTCTTGCCGCTGAAGATCACTCGTTCTTCTATCACCATGGGGTGGACTACCTCGGCATATTGCGTGCGGCCATTGCTAACCTGCGCGCCAAGAGTGCGAGTCAGGGTGCCAGCACCATCACCATGCAGGTTGCGCGCAACTACTTCCTGTCGCCCGAGAAAACCTATACCCGCAAGCTCAAGGAAATTCTGCTTGCCTACAAACTCGAGCGCGAGCTTTCGAAGAAGGAAATCCTCGAGCTCTATATCAACAAGATCTTTCTAGGCCACCGTGCCTACGGGTTTGCTGCCGCGGCACAAATCTACTACGGCAAGCCTCTCGCCGAGCTCGAGCTGCCGGCCATGGCAATGCTGGCGGGTCTACCCAAGGCCCCGTCCCGTACCAATCCAATCAGCAATCCGCCAGGCGCGATGGAGCGACGCAACTACGTGCTACGGCACATGCACAATCTCGGATATATCGACGAACCTACGCTGCTGGCGGCGGTAGCCGCGCCCGAGACCGCCAGCAAGCATAATTTACGCTTTGCGGCAGACGCACCACATGTTGCCGAGATGGTGCGTCAATACATGATTGAGCGCTACGACGAGAAGACCTACGCCGACGGGTTTCACGTCCACACGACCCTTCACACCGCCAACCAGCGCGCGGCAAATCGTGCCCTGCGCCGCCGCCTGCTCGAGTATGAGCGTCGCCATGGCTATCGTGGCGCGGCGGGTCATATGACCATCCGGACGGAGCCGGATCGCGACCGGCTCGACGATGCGCTAAAGGACTACCGAATCGTCGGCGATCTGGTCCCCAGCGTTGTGCTGAAGGTGGAAACGAAGAGTGCAACGGTTTACACGCAGGATGGCGACACTGTCAGCCTGGGATGGACCGGACTAATGTGGGCGCGTCATTACGTCGACGAAAACACCCTGGGCCCGGTGCCAAAGACTGCAGCCGACATCCTCCAGCGGGGGGACATTGTATATCTTGAGCACGTCGACGATCCTGATATTGCCGACGAAGTGGAGAAGGATCAGGAGTTCGTACCCTACTGGCGACTAGCGCAAGTACCGCAGGTATCCGGCGCGCTGATATCGCTGCGCCCCTCGGATGGTGCGATTGTCGCGCTGTCTGGCGGTTTTGATTTCTACCATTCGAGCTTCAACCGCGCCGTGCAGGCCGAACGGCAGCCGGGTTCGGGATTAAAGCCGTTCGTCTATACCGCCGCGCTAGCCAAAGGCTACACCGCCGCCAGCACCGTGAGCGGCGCCCCCATAGTGATTGAGGACGCCACACTTGAGGATGAATGGCGGCCCGAGGATTACAGTCACAAGTTCTTCGGGCCCACGCGCCTGCGCAAGGCCCTGACGTTGTCGCTTAATCTTGTGTCGGTCCGTCTATTGCGAGCGATTGGCGCAACGTATACCGCCGAGTACCTCACGCGATTCGGGTTCGATTCGGACAAGCTCCCGCGCAACCTCTCGCTGGCGCTTGGCACCGCCTCGGCAACGCCCTTGCAGATGGCTCGGGCCTACAGTGTGTTTGCCAACGGCGGCCACCTGATCGAGCCCTACTTCATACAGCGGATCGAAGACGCAAACCATCAGGTGTTGGAGCAGGCCGAACCGCTCGTTGCCTGTGGCGACTGCAGCACGAAACCTGTAGCGGCGGAGATTGCAGTCGAAGCCGGTGCGGGTCCTCAGCCCGCACCAGTAGCCATTCCTCAGGATCTCGCCTTTATCATGACAAGCATCATGCGGGATGTGGTGCGGGAGGGAACCGGGCGTGGAGCCATGGTGCTCGGCCGCAAAGATCTTGCCGGCAAGACCGGAACGACGAATGACTATCGCGATGCCTGGTTCTCGGGATTCAACTCGAGCCTCGTGACGACTGCATGGGTTGGCTTCGATCAACCGGCCTCGCTTGGTCGCGGAGAAACCGGCGGACGGGCGGCACTGCCCATGTGGATCGACTACATGCATGTTGCGCTGGACGGCGTCGCCGAGCAGCCACTCACGGCACCAGAGGATGTTGTCACCGCACGCGTAAATCGGGAGACCGGACTACCGTCGGATGAGAACGATATTGACTCCATGGAGGAGTACTTCGTAAAGGGTACCGAAGCCCAGACTCAGGGGCCGCTCGCCGAAGTCGCCGAGACGCCGACAGGCCCGGGCGCGTCGTCAACAAAGGACAAGGCGAACGAAGAGTCGCCCGACGCCACACCGCCTCCCCAACCGCCTCCCGACAACGTGCGCAAGCAACTCTTCTGATGCGCGCGCGCGACGCACACTTGGCCCGAGGTCGACCCTCCACATCGGGTGCTGCCCGGCAACGAGTTTGCGCTGAAGCCGCGCGCATCATGGCGGAGGAGGGTGTGAACGACTTTCAGCTGGCCAAGCGTCGCGCGACCCAGCGCCTGAATCTTCCGGAAGGAAGAAACCTTCCCAGTAACCATGAGGTCGAGGAAGCGCTGCAACAATATCTTGCGCTGTTTCACGGCGCGCGGCTTGTCTCGGATCTCGGGCGGCTGCGGGCGGCTGCGCTCGAGGCGATGCGATTCCTTGCCCGTCACGAGCCGCGCCTGGTCGGCCCGGTGCTGACCGGGATTGTCACGCCGAGCAGCGAGGTGCAACTGCATATCTGTGCAGATACGCCCGAAGAGATTGCCCTGCTGTTTGCCGAACACCGCATACCAGCGGATCAAGGCGAGCGCCGGTTACGATTTGGCGGCGACCGCGAATTGCGTGTACCGGCCTACCGGTTTGTGGCGGACGGTGTGCCAATCGAAGTATGCGTTCTGACCCACGCGGCTGCCCGCGAGACCCCGCTTAGCCCGGTGGACGGTCGGCCAATGCAGCGCGCCAATCAACGGGAAGTGGAATCGCTACTCGCTGAACCAAACCCCGCCACTTAGGCGCGGCCGATCCCCTTCACTAGTCTGGTATCGAAGGGGAACCACCGGACGGCGCCAGGACAAGCCCCGGCTATCATCTCTCCTCGCGTACGACTGTGGCCAAATGCTGAAACCGCTTGCTTCGTGATTTGGAACTGCCAGGTGCGCGACGGCCCGTCGCCTTTGCGCGCAGGGCAGGTCACCCGAAGGCCCGTTGCGTCTGTATGGACTGATCCCCGAAGATTCTTGCCCCTCACGTGGTTGGCTCGGGGAGTTCGCGCGCGTCTATGCGCTGAACAACGACGGCGAACCAGAACAGGCAGCGACAATCGTTCTTGCATCTTTGTCACACCTTGGGCGATCTGCTGTGCCAGTAGCATTTGCGCCACGACAGCTGCCCGCGCCGGCGCGCCGGTCAACAGGTGCGAGCGGCCTTCTCGGCTCCGGACGCGCCCGGTAGAATCGAAGCACGCCCGATCCCGGCATAACTGTGGAACCCCCCTTTGAAGCACGCGATTGAAGAACTGTTGCGCCATGCACTGCACGGTTTGCAGGCGACCGGCGCGCTACCGGCGGGAAACGAAATAATAATCAGCGTCGAGCATGCGCGTACCAAGGAACATGGTGACTTCACCACCACCCTCGCATTGCTGCTCGCCAAACCAGCCGGAATGAAGCCGCGCGAGGTGGCGGAACGACTTGTCAAAGCGCTGCCAAGCTCCGACAAGATCGCAAGAGTGGAGATTGCCGGACCGGGCTTCATTAACTTCTTTCTGTCCCCCGATGCGCAGACCGCGGTGGTGCGGGAAATTTTGGCCCAGGGCTCTACCTACGGTCGCGGCACGATTGGCGGCGGTCAGCGCATCCAGCTGGAATTCGTGTCCGCGAACCCGACCGGCCCGTTGCACGTCGGTCATGGACGCGGCGCGGCTTACGGAGCCAGCCTTGCCCGGCTGCTGGAGGCGGCGGGCTTTCACGTGCATCGCGAGTACTACATCAATGACGCCGGTCGGCAGATGGACATTCTTGCCACCAGCGTCTGGCTGCGTTACCTGGAGCTCTGCGGCGAGAAATTCGCCTTTCCGGTGAATGGCTACAAGGGTGACTACATATACGACATCGCGGCCACGCTGCACCGGGAAAGCGCCGACCGTTACCGGCAGCCCGCGGCCAGCGTGTTTGGGAACGTGCCCCCGGACGAACCACGCGGCGGAGACAAGGAACGGCACATCGATAGCCA
>SMTZ1_10002406_pt1 | contig 42746 bp, 41 predicted proteins | sample DeeMarSWOR136_30_FD_25667 | JGI IMG/M metagenome (IMG submission 25667) | reverse complement strand
TAATCTACTCTTGATTTGATGACTTTCCCTGCAATATTTTAACGATAAGTCTACTGGATAACAAGATCTAGTATAGAACCTGAGAAACTTTGAGTACACTTCACCGAGTGCCAGAAAGTCTATGAAGCCTGCATGTTAAATGATTAGGTATATCGTGTGAAGAATTCGTTTCACCACTTCGATTGTGCTATAATTATTTGTGATGGTACAGATATTTAGGAACGTGGAGTGGGTCACTAGCCATCCGGGAGGCTTTGTTGTGAATTGTGACCGTGAGCCTTATCCTAGATACCTGAAACTTCATCGAGCAACTTGCCGTACAATTACAGGCACTCCCGTAAATGGGCGAAGGTGGACAGCCCTATATGTTAAGGTGTGTTCCACAAGCTTTGGCGAGCTTCAAATATTGACCAGGCACCAACCAAGGGGGCTACCAACTAACTGCCGGCTCTGCAGCCCCTAGTCAGACCGTTCACCACGTGCCACTTCCACTTCAAGTAGAAGACGTGCTAAGTTCCAGGATAGTTTGAAGCTGTATTCTGTTGTTGCAGGTTAGCTCATAGATAGGAGAGCATTCACCATTTGCCAGTTTTGTAGCGTGCTATCCCCATAGCGATAAGACCTACACCAAAGCCGATGATAATCGCTGCCGGCATAAGATTGAAGCCTATCCCAACGCCCAGGCCGATGATAAGACACCCGACAAATACAAAACTACCCAAGCCTGTTTTCTTACCTTCTTTATCATTATCTGCCATTGTTGCTCCTCCAGTATAGTATGCCCAATTTTTCGCCGTACAGGCATTTAGACCATATCATACCACCTCTTTTCAAATTGTAGACTCTAAACACGGTCTGCTATCTATCTATTTCTTGTTTTTTTCGTAATCCAAATAGTAGAAACTAAAGTAGCAAGCCCCACCAGATTTATGGCAGCGAATATAATAGTAGCGGTTCTGCCCCAATCGAACATAAGCTCATTGAGTAAAAGACCAAGCATGCCGATAAAAATTAGAATGAAGCTGCCCAGTTTTAGAACTTCTCTCATAGACACGCTTCCCAAATCCCTGTTGCTTATTGAATTGCCGTTACGCCCGTAATCTAATCTCATCTGGAGTAACATGGTCTACTATAATATTGACTCCTTCTATTCTTATTTTACTCTGCCCTATAGGGAAAAACAGATTCCAGGCAAAACCCTGATACGGGAATCCCCATTTCGTTTGAACGATAGAAAACACTTTTTCAGATGGCATGCCCGCGTAATAAATTAGATCTTTACCAAATCCAAGTCTATGCTTATCACCAACCGATAATACAACTGACCTATCCATGATACCTCCTTTTAGACTGCCAAACCTTGTATAAACTGCCTGCAGACACTTGTTGTCCCGGGTATTATACAGCAAGGCCAAATATACGGAGAAGAGCGTTCAAACGGTGGAACGCCGCACCAGGTCAGTGAAGGTTGAGAATAAGTTGAGGCTGTATCGTAGGCTTGGCCAAATTTCGCAGGGTTACCAGTCCCTCTCCGCTATCCTCCAGGCTGTATCATACACCTGCCGGGTTCTTTGGAGAGGCCACGACTATGCAATCTTTATTTACGTTTAGGAAGGATGTCTCATAGAGTAGTTTATCTTCCGACAGGGAGTAGACTTTGCTATTGGTAACAGGTATAAAATCATGCCTTGTCTGGAACCTTGGCTCAGCGTTCATAAAATCCGTGAATCTTTCGCCTTCCATGATATAGACCTCCCCCTCTATCATAAGGTGTTGCGTGTAGAGCGCGGCCTCCACCTTGGCCTTCTCCACCTTCAAGTTCATAGCTGACCTCCTTTATCTTTTTGAATTCGGCTTCTTCTTCGCTGCAGCAACGTTGCGGTCGGGATGATACTTCCGGGCAAGACGCCTGAACGCCTTTCCCAAGCTTGTGTAATTGTAAGAAAAGCATCTATGCATTGTGTACTGGCTATTCGTGTGTGTTTACCTTGAGTATATTATCCCTCACTTCGTACTCCGTCAATATGCCCACTTCCACCTCAAGTAGAAGATACGCTAAGTTCGAGGATAGGTTAAAGCTTTATTCCGCAATTGTTGCTTAACACAAGGAACTGTTAAGCCTTTGGTCGGGGGTTCAAATCCCTCCGCTGCCATTTTTCTTGAAGCCCTGCGGTTTTGCCTGCTGTTGTACCATTCTAAAACAGCTCTCGGTGCTTATTTACAGCATTTCACAGCTCTATTGTAGTCAGCTTGAATGACACATAAGGGTATTGCACCATGTGATATAACTTGTATAATTTATTTAAAGCAAACCACCTGACCATGCATGTTATATAGCTTTAGCTGGCAGCGGACGTTTGTCACCAGTCCGGGCTGCGATTGAGATAGGGAAGAGATGGTGTCCAATAAATAAAATGGGGAGGTGTGAAATGACAGCTATGAGCAAAAAAATAGTTTCCTATCTCCTGATTGTGTCGCTAATCGTTATTCCACTGGTTGGATGCGGCGGGCCCCCCGCGGAAATCGGAAAGGACGAGGCTATCAGGATATTAGTGAGTGAAATAATACCACCTGCCTCTTCATACACAAGGATTTCTGCCGCTATGTTGTCTCAGCCGCTCCAGCAAGGCGATGTCGTTAGCTCAGAAGGCAGCGGACAATACACCATAGAGGCCAATACCTGGTTCGTCTTTATAGATGATGCACCGGGGGCATTTTTCGCCCATGACACCAGGTATGTTTTCATAGACGCCAGGACTGGAGACTATGACGTTGCTAATGAAATGTGGCCACCCCTGATAAATAATGTGTCCATGTGGGACACCCAGGGTCTGGGTAGAGGGTATCTCATCGAGCTCTATTCCATCTTAGATAGTCCTGTGCCCATTTCGGGCATTGTAAGCACAGCTCCCTCGGGTGATTACGGAGACGCCCCGGATGGGCAGGACGCCTACTATGGGGTGCCAGGTCGCTTCCCCACGCTGTATAACACCACTAACAGCAAACTCGGTCGCCCCGGAGGGCATACCCTCAACACCGGCGAGGAGACACTAGGACTGAACGTTAGTGCTGAGGTGGATGCAACTGACCCTAATGACCCGGATGGAGTGCCCAATCTAGTGGACGCAGACAGCGATGAAAGAATGTACGTCATCCTGGATGGCAGCGATACCAAGCTGGCTTTTACCGTTACAGTTAGTTCGGGCGCTCCAGATGTAACACGATATGCAAATGTTTTAATCGATCTTGACCAGAGCGGAAACTGGAGCACTGGTTCCTATGGAGTAGAGTGGGTGATGGTCAACCTGGAAGTGAATGTTGCCCCTGGTTCCTCCGAAACAATAATCACTCCAGCATTCTCCTGGGGGAACCAGGCTGTGCGTCCCTCACCAGTATGGATGAGGGTGTTGCTGTCAAGAGCCAAGGTTGATGAGACTCTGTTCGCTAATGTGGGTGGCTGGGATGGAAGTGGACAATTCCAATACGGTGAAATTGAGGACCACTTCGTTTTTCTCATGGATATGCCGCCACAGCCTGGCTTTGTCCCACGGTGGCCACCGACGCCGGGAAAACCACCGGGTGGCAATGGTAAACCGCCGGGAGGCGGGGGACAACCACCAGGTCCCTCCAAAGGCCCCTGCGGCTACGACATAAACTACTACATCATCACCATTAGTGGCGGGGACAACTATGAAGACCTGGGTAAGGGAACGCCCATCGTACAGGAGTCCGTTGACACTATGGAGGGAGTTGCCGCTGAACAGGGCTACACATCAGTTGCCAGTCTTGCTCCTGATAAAGCAGGGGACAGCAAGACTTCCCTGGAAAACATCGGCAAGGCGTTTGACAATCTGGCAGGTAAGGTAAAGTGCGGAGATTACGTTCTGATATATATATGCGGACATGGCAAGGAGTCCGGGGGCATTGCTCTAAAGAGCAGTAGTGGCTATACGCAGCAGGTAATGAAACCCACAGATGGAGATGAGAAGGATGACAAAGACAATAGCCTGGAAGACTTCTTGAAGAAGATACCTGCGTGTCCTGACGAGGACTGCAACAAAGCCGGATGCTGCTGCCACGTTTCCGTGATACTGGAATCATGCTTTTCGGGAAACTTCAATGTCTCTGGTGTAACCGGTCAGGGAAGGGCAGTGGTAGGTACATCAACTGACACTGAGTCCTGGGCAACTTATGGTGGAGGAGGTGTCTATACCGCAGGTCTTGCCGAGGACTTAAGAGACCCCAAGGCCGATAACTCCACACCGCCTGACGGCGTGGACCCCATGGAAGCAGATGAGTCGGCCACACAGAAGGTCAATGAAAATAACAAGAACCTGGCAAAACAAGGGAAAAAGCCTCAGAAGCCCTGGAATGACAATCAATGGTGTGAATGTAAGTGTCCCTGCAAGCCCGGTATAGACGTAGATAAATGGGTATGGTTTGATCCATCGGAAGGATGGGCAAAGGAAATCGACGTTGACCTGGACCAGGAGGTCACGTTCAGATTAGAGATTGAAAACGATGGAGAATGTACCGATATCATCGAGCTGGAGATGGTGGATATTCTGCCATCTTGCCTGGACTACGGAAATGATGCGGTTATCTACTACAACGGCGGGGGACACGAACGCAGACCACCTGACCAGATTACAGATGGGCCATTTGGTGGGCTGCAGCTTCGTTGGGACCTGGAAGACATAGGGCCGCTGGCACCTGGAGAAAGCATAGCCATTGAATATGATGCCATCGCTGAGTATCCGGGTGAAAACATTAACATAGTCTTCGCTGAAGCTCACTGCGCCTATGATTATAGTGTGGTCGTTTCTGACGAAGATGCAGCAGTTGTCAGTGTGACTGCTGCACCACCGCCGCCCGAGGAAGTACTATACGCTTTCTTTAATGCTACTGCCGAGTGCATATCCGATACGTTATGTAGTTGCTGGCTGACTATTTCCTTTGGGGCGGAGGACCTCACCGGCGGCGATTATCCCGTCACCAACGTGGTTCTGGTAGTGGATGAGGAAGTGTGGGGTGATTCAGGGCCCATATCTACAGTGCTGTACCAGAATGATGTTGGTAGAGAGGAAGGCTGTGGCAAAACCTTCTATATCGAGGTGACAGCTGAGAACGAATACGGCCTGACGGTTACTGCCAGCGACTACTTCACCACCACCCCTCCCCCTGAATTTTGACGGCTAAAAATCAGGCAAGGGGAGGGCTTTTTCTGCCCTCCCCTGTTCTTTCTTCATAAATTTGGGCAATACAGGCTGGCTTAGCCTTGCTATCCACGACATACCTGGTAAGGTAATTGGGGGGATCGATTTGAGGGCTTCGTCTGAATTGACCTGGTCCTGTTCTAAGGCAGGTAGGTTATCCGGGAAGGTGGTTTTTCATGCATCTCAAACTCTATTCCGGCTTCTTTGAACAGGTCTTTGAAAGAGTCATCGGCATAGCTGCCGAAGGTTACGAAGCGCTTTATTCTGGCATTCACCAGCATCTTGGCGCACAGTATGCATGGTGAATGCGTGGCGTAGACTGTGGCGCCTGCGAGGTTAACGCCATGAAGTGATGCTTGTATGATTACGTTTTGCTCGGCATGAATTCCCCGGCATATTTCCTGCCTGGTCCCGGATTTGATATTCAGCTCATCCCTGAGGCAACCAAGTTCAAGGCAATCTTTGACCCCGGCGGGAGCACCGTTATAGCCGGTGGCTAATATATGCTTGTCCTTCACTGCCACGGCGCCGATATGGCGTCGCCGACAGGTTGACCGTTCCGCTGCCACAGTAGCTATCTTGAGGAAATATTCATCGATGTCCGGCCTGGTTACTTTTTTCATTTCAAAGCGGATAGAACTCGTTCCGTCTCCTTTTCCAGCTCCTTCAAGGAAGCTTCGTTTACTATGGTAAAGTCAGCCATGGCGATTGGCCCACCCTTGTTGGTATTCTCTATCTCCGCTTTATCTCTATTGGCTGCTTCCTCAACCGTCAAGGGTCGTCTTGCCCTGTTTCTAAGTCTTGCATGCCTGGTAGCCTGCGACGACCAGACAGCAACTGTGCTGAATTTTTCGCCATAGCGGTCCTTCAATAAAGTATACTCTTCCCACGAGTAAAGTCCGTCCACCACGACGTTTGACGATTTCAGCGAGGTATCAATCCTGGGCAGGTTCAATTTGGCATATGCCGACATCCCGTGTTCTTTTCTCAATTCCTCCCTGATGTTACGTTCGTTTTCCTCGTTCAGTTCAAGTCCCCTGTTCTTGATTTCTTCTTCCGTGATATCTCCAAACCTCACTCTCTTAAAGCCGCTCTTCTGAAATACTCTGGCTACTTCCGATTTGCCCGCGCCTGCCATACCAACAATTGCTACCACTTTCATTGCTCGTCCGTATCTAATAGGTGGATAGCAGGATTTCCTTTACTAGCAGCATTTGCGTGACTATTATAGGGGAAAATCCCACTCTGTGGCAAAGGGGGGCTTTGACAAATCAATGATTAGGGCACATGCGCTCAGGCACTACTTTGTCATATACTCTCTGCGCAACGGCGCTAAGGTTGGACATATCCCAGAATTTTGAGGCACAGTTCAGTTGGTATTACGCTGGCTATTTTCAGTTTCCCTATTTCTTCTTTTCCTTGGGCTTCTTGGGTTTTTTCACATTTTTTCTTCCCTTAGTTCCCATCTCTTTCCTCTCTCCTTTTTAATACTTTCTGAAATATGGGTTCTAATTTTGCCATTTGTATTCTGCAAAGAGCAGATGACATGCTTTGAACTATGGTTCTTTATGAGCGATTCTCGAATGCTATTCTAGCAGGGGATATTTAGTGGTGTAAAGGAGAAGGGCTCGCAATGACAGGTAAAAAGGGCTGGCAGTTAGGGCAGAAATAGGTGCCGCGGTTCCGCAGGGAAATGCGCTCAACGGAAACACCGCAAACAGGGCAGGGAAGGCCTTTCCTGTGAGCGACGTTGAAATCAAAATGGGCTGTGCCCAGCTGACCGCCAGGGCGGACATAAGTGTCCGTGCTGGCTCCTTTCCTGGCGATAGCTGAGCGGAGGATTCTCCGAATAGAATTATGTATATGTTGAATTTCCTCGGTGGATAGGCTGTCTGTAGTCCTCAAAGGGTGCATTCGAGCGGCAAATAGGATCTCGTCGGCATACATGTTGCCGATTCCAGCGATGAGACTCTGGTCGATGAGAGCCACCTTGATGGGGATATGGTGTTTGCTTAGCGTTTGTGACAAAACAGCAGCGGTGAAATCGTTGTCTAGAGGCTCAGGTCCCAGCTTGCCAACGACGGGCTCAATGTTTTCCACCAGCCACACTATCCCCAGTCGTCTCTGGTCATTGAAGACAAGATGATTGCCGTTGGAAAAGGTGAAACTCGCTCTGGCATGAAGGTCAATTTTGTCCGGGTTTAATAACAGTGCTCCGCTCATTCTAAGATGCATAACCAGATATTGAGCGGCTGATAGCTGAAAAATGAGATATTTCCCACGGCGGTTAATGGTTTCCACTGCCTGTCCTGTTAATCTGCGGCAGAATTCTGACACCGGCAGCTGGTATATTAATCGGCTGTCAAGAACGCTGACCTGGTCGAAGTGTTGCCCAACCACCCAGGGTGAAAGCTCGTTTTTGATTGTTTCTACCTCGGGTAATTCGGGCAAAGTTCCCCCTAGTCAAGCTTGTTCCATAGTTCGGTTATCTTTTCCCGTAGTCCGGTGAAATCCCCTTCATTATGGATTATTTCATCAGCGTGTTTTGCTTTGTCTTCGGCGGGTGTCTGCGATTTGAGCCGCGCTAAGATTTGACCCCGGTCGGCTCCTGGGTCTCTGGTAAGCCTTTGAAGTGCTATGTCCGGTGAAGCTATTACCAGCCATACTTCATCTACCAGTGTGGTCCAGGTAGCCTCAATCAGCAGGGTGGCTTCTAAGGCTACCGCTTTTGTTCCCAGGCGGCGATAGTTTTCAATCCTTTCCTTTACCAGTTGGTACGCCTTAGGATGCACTATCTCGTTTAATTGTGCCAGTGCTTCCAGGCTGGAGAAAACCAACTGTGCCAATTTAACACGGTTGATTTCCCTGTTGGGTTGCAGCATTTCCGTGCCAAAAGTGTCGATTATCTCCTGCCAGGCCTGGCTATGTGGTTTGTAGGTTTCCTGAGCTGCTTCGTCGGCATCAATGACTGCAGCGCCAAGCTCAGCCAGGAATCGGCATACTGTGCTTTTGCCGCTGCCGATGTTGCCGGTTACTCCAATAACGACCATTCTGCTGAATTATACCCCAATTTATGTTAATTTAGGTTACGATGATATAATATTCAGGGTCGCTGGTGATGGAAAAGGAGGCGATGCTTTATGAGAAGCTCCCTGGTGGTAGGGTGAGGTGTAATGTTTGTCAGCGCAGGTGTGCAATCAATCCCGGTAAGATGGGTATGTGTCGTATGCGTCTCAATCGCGATGATGTTCTATATACTCTCAATTATGGTGAAGTGTCCTCGGTAGCTTCCGACCATATTGAGAAGAAGCCGTTATTTCATTTCTTTCCCGGCAGTTTTGCCTTTTCCCTGGGCACATGGGGGTGTAACTTTCATTGCCAGCATTGCCAGAACTGGGAGATTTCCTGCGTTGATATTCCAGCGACCTCGCGTTATCTGTCCCCCGAGAAGGAAATAGAATTGACCAAGGAGTATGGCTGTGAAGGGATTGCCTGGACCTACAATGAGCCAGCGGTATGGTTTGAATATACTTTAGATTCTGCTAAGCTCGCCAAGAAAAGCGGTTTATACACCGTTTATGTCACCAATGGTTATCTTACCCCGGAGGCTCTGGATATTATAGGGCCCTACCTCGATGCCTGGAGGGTTGATGTTAAAGGGTTTAGCGATGACTTTTACCGCAAATTAGCTAAAGTGTCCCATTGGCAGGGTATTCTGGATGTTGCTAAACGAGCCAAGGAGAAGTGGGATATGCATGTTGAGGTGGTAACCAATATCATTCCTACAATGAACGATGATGATGAGCAGCTTCGCGGCATCGCTACCTGGATACGGGATAGTTTAGGGGAACTTACCCCGTGGCATGTGACTCGGTTCTATCCCATGCGTAATTTGGATTATCTGCCACCTACTCCGGTAGCTACTCTGGAAAAGGCTTATGGAATTGGTAAGGAAACAGGGTTAAGGTTTGTTTATCTTGGAAATGTTGCTGGACATGAATATGAGAATACTGTGTGTTACTCCTGTGGCAAGATGAATGTTCGCCGGATTGGCTATGACACCAGTATTGTCGGGCTTGATGGCTCTAAATGTAAGTTTTGTGGCGCTGAGCTTAATTTCAGAATGGAGATGAAACGATAATGGAGGGCAGGTCTTATGGAAGAGGAGCTTCATCCTATAGTGAAGCTGGCTAAGGATACCGTGGAGAGCTATATTCGTGAAGGCGAAATGCCCAGCTTGCCTGAAGAGTTAACCCCCGAAATGAAACAGCGGGCAGGGGTTTTTGTTTCCATTCATAAGCATGGTGATTTGCGAGGGTGCATTGGCACTTTTGAGCCTGTTAGCAATAGTGTTGCTGCGGAAATTATGGCTAACACCATCAGCTCGGCTACCAGGGATCCTCGTTTTCCGCCCATCTCAGTTTCTGAGCTGGATGATTTAGAATACAGTGTTGATATCCTTACCCGACCTGAGCCCATTAAGGATAAAAGCCAGCTTGATGCCAAAAAATACGGGGTTATTGTAGAAAGCGGATTCAGGCGAGGGCTTTTATTGCCTGATTTAGAGGGTGTGGATAGTGTAGAGGAGCAAATCGCGATTTGCCGTTCTAAAGCGGGGATAGCGCATGATGAGCCAGTTAATCTCTATCGCTTCGAGGTGAGGAGATTCAAGTAACATGCAAAAAGCAAAAGTAAAATTGCAAAAATGCAGAGTGAAGATTAGAAAGGTTTACATCCTTAGTCGTCATTTTGATAATTGTTGTTTTGACCGTTGATTCTTAATTTTGTGACAGGAGGTGTATTTTGCCCAAGTTTTTAGTGACGCCCAGAGATACCAGGTTTTATGACCTTTTTGAACAGGACACTGCTAATTTAGTCACTGCAGCGGAAAAACTGGTTGACCTGTTTAACAATTATGAAGATGTTGAGGCGAAGGCGAAACAACTCAAGGATTTGGAACGCCAGGGTGATATCATTACTCACGAGATAATACAGCGTCTGCATCGCACCTTTGTGACTCCCATTGATAGGGAGGATATTGCCCTCCTCACCCATACGATAGATGACATGATGGATTTCATCGAAGCTGCCGGCAGAACAGCCTTTCTTTACCGCGTTACCGAGCCCACGGAAAGAGCTCAACAACTATGTTCAATCGTGGCCAAGATGGCCTATAAGGTGCATGAGGTGATGCCCCGTCTACGCCACCGCAACCAGTTCAAGCAGATTCTGGAGGATTGTGTGGAGATGAACAGCCTGGAAAATGAGGCTGACGATGTGCATCATGCTGCTCAAGCTGAGCTGTTTTGTGATGGCAGTGATGCCTGTGAGATAATCAAATGGCGCGAAATCTACCAGCATATGGAAAATGCCACTGACCGGGGAGAGGATGTAGCTAATGTTCTTGAAGGCATAGTATTGAAGCATGCCTGAGTACCTCCCTTTATTAATCGGGGTAATCGCTGCTGCCATTGGCTTTGGCATTGCCAATGGCTTTAATGATGCCGCTAATGCTATTGCTACTGTAATTGGTACTCGCACTCTTTCTCCTCGAACTGCCGTAATTATGGCAGCCTGTTTTAATTTCCTCGGGGCAGCCACGGGCACGGCAGTGGCTATAACCATCGGTAAAGGGATTGTTAGCCCCGAATTCCTGGATATGAACATCGTGCTTGCCGGGACCGGGGCAATTATTATCTGGGCTCTGGTAGCCACACGCTATGGCATGCCTATAAGTTTGACCCATGGGTTGGTGGCGGGGTTAGTAGGAGCCGGCATTGCCGCCTGGGGCAGCGGCGCTATCGTTTGGGGGGTCTTAACCAGGATAATTTCTGCGGTTGCTATTGCTCCTTTACTGGGTCTTGCCGCTGGTTTTTTGGTGATGGTAGTCATAATGTGGCTTTTCCAGAGAGCTGCGCCGGAAAGAATACGAGGCGTCTTTGGCAACTTGCAGGTTCTTTCGGCAGCCTTCCTGGCTTATAGTCACGGCAAGAATGATGGACAGATGCCTATTGCCTTAATTTCCATGGCTTTGATGACATATTATGGAAGTGGTGAATTCCACATCCCCTTTTGGGTTGTTGTAGTTTCTGCAGCTTCAATTAGCCTGGGTACCTTTATCGGTGGAAGGAGAGTCATCGAGACACTGGGATTGAAGGTGACTACGTTGCGCCCTGTCCATGGATTTGCTGCCAATGCCTCGGCGGCTGGCGTTATTGAGGTCGCCTCAAACTTTGGCTTTATCGCATCACACCTCGGCTTCCCTGTAAACCCAACACTTGGTATCCCGGTAAGCACCACACATTGTGTAAGCACTGCGATTATGGGGGTGGGCGCTACAAGACGCCTTTCCGCAGTGCGATGGGGGATAGCCAGAAACATCGTGTTGACCTGGATTTTGACTTTCCCTGCCTGCGGTGCCCTCGGCTGGCTTATTGCCTCACTAGTGAAGATTGCCGCTTGAAATCTTGAGTCTTTAGCTAGTCGGTTGCAAGCGTAATATGGGTTCGATAAGTTTGGTTGTTCACTAATTAATCAGTGCGTTGTGCTATACAACAAATATTCATTCCTCGGGAGTTTTTCCTCAGCAGCTTGTTTTCCAGCAGGATTAGCTGGCTTAATGCAGATGCCAGGGCATGCGAAAATTTGCCGTTTCCAGGCATCAGCTTAAGTACTGCTCTGTCGAGTTTGAATAGTCTGACGACCGGTCGTAGATATTCCTCTATGGAGGACAGGAACCAGAAAAGGAAGAAATCGCTGTAATATATTTGGCAGACGCTAAAGTGACACTGGGACAATAGCTTCGTTAAGTCAGAGGGGTGGTATTCTCGTAAATGCCCCAGTTTGTCCAAACGTCTCTCTAAACGTCTGAATAAAGGCGACATCTGTTTCTTAGAGTTGGGGACTTCCAGTCGAAGATAGCCACCCTTTTTCAGTATTCTGGCAAACTCCTCGAGAGTCTCTTTATCTCTGGGGAGGTGCTCCAGTGTGTGAGTAGAGAGAACAATATCAAATTTTGATGCTGCCAAAGGTAGCTGTGATGCCTCGCCTTGAATCAACCCTGAACAGAAATTTTCTCCCTCCTTGTCATTGCGAGCCCTTCGCTTCGTGTCCATCTGAGGGAGCGAAGCGACCGAAGAATCTCGCTCAGGGTAAACTCCGCGAAGCAATCTCTTTGATTCCCGGAGTGCGATACGAGAAAGGTCGATGCCAATGAAAGTAGCGCCACAGATTCTGGAAAGCGCCTTGGGATATGCACTGTTGCCGCATGCGATATCAACAAGCCTGGCTCCTTTGTCGATTATATTATGTGAGGCTACCTCTTTAGCGAAAGCGATGCCGTGGGCTTCACGAAACCACCCTATGAAGAAAACGGAATCTTTGGTTATTATTTCCCATAAGCCTTCATATAGTTCAGTGGAATTACTCAACAAAGCACCCAACCTTGCAGTGGCTAATGCTCCTGGTAACAACGTGGAGAATGAGCCTTGAGCCAGTCTAGGACGGTAGCCATGGCAGCTTCTTCCAGACGTAATCTATGTTGGGCACCAGGAATTATGGCTATGTCTTTAGGCTCCTTGGCTTTTCGGTAGAGTTTATGTGCCTGTTCCACGGGAACCATTTCATCGGCATCTCCGTGAACTAACAATAGTGGTCGAGGTGAAATTTTGTCTATCCAGCGAATCGGTAGGATAGTTTCGAAGCCTTGTCGCCACTTTTCTATTGAAGGCGGAAAATCTTTATCTCTAATGGCTCCGATACTACGGAGGCGCTCGATATGACCTGAAATATTTGTTCTGTCTTCAACAAAGCTGTAATCAGCAGGACAGGCACAGGTTGCTAGCACTGATACTCTGGCATCATGAGCGGCAGCATAGACACACACGCCAGCTCCACCACTAAAGCCAAGAAGACAAAGGTGTGTTTTATCTACCCGCTCGAGGCTATGAAGGAAATCGAGAGCAGCGGTTAAGTCTTCACTCCAGCCGAGCAAATCGAAATTTCCTTCGCTTCTTCCCGTCCCCCGGAAGTTAAAGATTAGGGTAATGAAGCCAGCGGCGCAAAACCTTTGTGCCAATATGGCATATCCCCTCTCAGCGGGATTGTAGGGAACGTTGGGAATGCCGTGGCAGATGCATAAAGCAGGGCAAACTTTATTGCCCGGTGGAGAGTAAACCTCACCAGCGAGTTTGAGTTCACCGCTTTTTAACCCAACCGTTCTTACTTTCATTTCAAAAGTAGTAGGTCTTGCCCTTCTTCAGAAAGTAGCCTGCCCCAAGGCCTAGAATTAGACCCCCAACATGGGCCTGCCACGCTATTCCTGGTAAGAAGGAAATTAGCAGGAAAAGCGCAATAGCTACCCATAGGGGAATGGCGGCAGGGATGGGAAACACAAAAACTCGTATCCTTGGTGCTATAGCCGCCAGCGCTCCTCCCAAGGCAAAAATAGCTCCTGAAGCTCCCACCCCCATTGAAAGCGGGTTGGCAAGGAGAATAAATAAAATATTTCCCACTATACCGCCGAGAAAATATACTATTAGAAAGTTTCTCTCCCCTACCAATCTCAGGGAAAAGCTTCCTAGGAAATAGAGGCTTATCATGTTAAATATGATGTGTCCAAAACCAACGTGCACAAACATATTCGTTACTATGGTCCACGGTTGTTGTGGAAAAAGGGCAGGTATCAAGCCGAGAAAAGAAAAGATCTCCGGCCTTAGTAAACAAGCCATGAAGGTCAGTATATTTAGGGCAATTAAAAATAAGACAGCGTTGAACTTAGATGGGCTAAAGGCTCTCATAATTTAATACCTGGTCATTATAGGTTAAAGCTAGTTAGCAATTCAATTATTTTGAACTGGTCGGCAGACAAGCTGGTGGTATAATACGGAAGCAGAGGACTTGGATGAAACTGAAAACGTGGTTTCTGGAGACGAGACCTTCATTCTTGCTTCTTCCCGTGGTACTGGCGTTCTTGGGCACTGCCATAGCCTGGTATGACGGAGCTGTTCATCTTGGGTATGCATTTCTGGCTTGCCTCGGATTGCTTTTATGTCACATCAGCGTAAATGTGCTTAATGAGTACTTTGATTACAAAAGTGGAATAGATTTGGAGACAAAAAAGACGCCATTTAGCGGAGGCAGTGGCATCCTTCCGGCGAGGCTTCTTAATCCAAGACATGTTTTGTGGTTCGGGGTGATTTCTTTATTACTGGCTGCGCCGATAGGCATTTATTTTGTGGTTACCGTCGGCTGGCTTCTGCTGCCAGTGATTTTAATAGGCGCAATATGTATTGGGCTCTACACTCCTTTCCTGACCAGGTTGGGATGGCCCGAGTGGGCTCCCGGGTTGGGGTTGGGGACCTTGCCTATCCTGGGTTTCTATTTCATTCAAACTGCTTCCTATACCTTTCCAGCGCTTGTAGCAGCTATTCCGTCCGGCATTCTGGTGCATAATTTGCTTCTGTTAAATGAGTTTCCAGATGCAGAAGCTGATAGGAAGGCCGGTAGAAAAACATTGCCCATTACTATGGGAAAGATGAGGGCTAGTATTCTCTATTCAGTTTTCACTTCAATTGTTTATCTATGGATAATCGGCACTGTAGTAGCAGGACTGATGCCGGTCTTCTCATTGATAGCTTTACTAACACTCCCCATTGCAGTAAGGGCTATTCAGGGTGCCATTAAATATCGAGAAAAAATAGAACAACTGATACCAGCTATGCGGGATAACGTTCTCGTCGTTCTCTTAACTCAAGTGCTCTTGGGTATTGGCTATATCCTTTCCGTGGTTTTGTAAACTGAAGCTAGATTTGATTCTCGATACAGTATTCCCTTAAGCCATTTAGCGCAGCGAAAAATTCTCTCATCATTACACTTGTGGGATACATTCCCTTACGGGTCAATTTTATTTCTCCATCTTTTTCTTGAATCAGCCCGAAGAGCTTGAGGAACAATAGTTCCTTTTTTAGCTTTTGATTTATGTTGGCGTTAAATCTTTCGTGGAATTTCTTTTTGACTAATTTCATTCCGAATAGCTTTGATAAGAGGTAATAATAAAGCAATTCATGCTCTGATAACTTTCTCCACCGCATTATAGGCAGTTTACCTCGCGTTAGAAGTTCCTCATATCTATTCAGCGAGAATGAATTTGTGTAGAAGTTGCCATTGAGGAGACTTGCTGAGCCTGCTCCTATGCCGATGTAATCATCGAAGTTAACTACGTATTCATCTATTATCCGCTCACCTTTAGAGAAGCACCATACTGTTGAGGGGAGATAACTGTCACCACAAATATCTCTTAAGATGACACTATAAAATGCCTTCTCTCTAGATGTATCTACACGGGTAAATCTCCGTTCCAAAGCGTTTTTCTTATGTGGAGATGGCATTAGTGGATAAAATGTAACCTGGTTTACTCTCAAGCTTTTAAGAGTCTCTATATCTGCCTCGAATGTCTCGATGGATTGAAGGGGGAAGTTGAATATAAGGTCGAGGTTCAAAGTATCAAATTTACCATTAGCGATGAAAATTTTCTCTCTTATTTCTTCTCCAGTGCAGAATGCTCTTCCCATGGATTTCAATAAGCTGTCATTAAAGCTCTGCACTCCTATGGATAGCCTGTTGACCCCTGCCTCTTTTAGGAGATTTACATTTTCTTCATTCACTTCACGGGGTGTGGTTTCCACGGAGATTTGCTTTACCTCAAGCCTTTCCTTGAGGTAACTTATAAATCCGAGCAGCTCATCCATAAGCACAGTTGGCGTTCCACCGCCGATGTAAAACGTGGAGAATTTGAATCCCCTTTGAATATAAAGGTCGAGTTCCGTTCTTAGATTCGTAAAGTATCTCCTTGCTTCATCTTCGCGAAATAGATATCTATTAAAGCAGCAATAAGGGCAGAGACTTTTGCAGAATGGGATATGGATATAAAGTGAAATCTGGTTATCGCTGTCCGTCCCCATGCCTACGATTTGTGATTCATCGATCTCATCGTTGAGCTTTACAAAGTTTCTTCCCTCGTAGCGGGTAATGAACCCCAGGAAAGTTGAGAGCATATTAACCAAAAACCGCAGTAAAGGTATGTTTATATTGCCTAGAAGTAACCTACACTGACAATAACGGCGATTATAACTAATATTATCGCCTCCGCCAGCATAAATTTTGATCTTTGGCCATAGGTGAAAGTATTAATTGCCCATAAGAGTGGCAAAATTATTCCTATGATTACTATGCTTGGATGAACAGCTGAGGAATAGTAGATCAGCTCAACACAAATCCCAGCGGCTATTGCCAGGCAGGCTGCGGCAATGGCGTGTCTGGCATAAAGGGTTTTTATAGGATAACCAAACCTCTCTATTAATCTCTCGGGTAGCAATAAGCATATCCCCGAAGCTGCTAACCAGAAAGCTAGAAAACCAAGCGCTCCATTTAACATTTTTATCTCCTCCTTTTTAATATAACAGTCAAGCCATGTGATATAATACCGCCTTGTTACACCTATTGACAATCAAGCAGTAACAATGTAATTATATTTAGCCAATGCGTGCATAGTATACCGATGTATCATGGAGCCAACTTATGCCTGAAGTCAACAAGAGAGTAAGGATAGCAGTTGATGGTATGGGGGGTGATTATGCCCCTGGTGAGGTAGTTGAAGGAGCAGTTTATGCTGCGCAGAAAGGCGGTATGGAAATTATCTTAACTGGTCCGCTGAGCATACTGGAAGGCGAATTAGCTAAATATGGGTCATCCGATAATTTGCCCATCAGGTGTGTTGAAGCCAGTGAAGTCATTAAGGAGGGTGAATCGCCGGCTTTAGCAATTCGCCAGAAACGCAATTCTTCCGTCGCTGTAGCTACGAAGCTGGTGAAGACAGGTGAAGCAGACGCTATAGTCAGTGCAGGTTCTACGGGAGCTACGGCCGTTAGTGCTATAGTGTATCTGGGCATGATTGAAGGCTTGGAACGTCCGGCAATCGCTGCACCTTTTAAGGGCTTTGGTTCCAATGTGATAGTGATAGATATTGGGGGCAACGTTGATTGTAAAGCACATCAATTCTTATCATTTGCCATTGCCGGTTCTATTTATGCCAGAAAGTTGTTTAATGTTGCCAACCCCACAGTGGGTTTACTGAGTACTGGGATGGAAGAAGGAAAGGGAAGTGAAGCGATACGTGAAGGGTATCTTCTTCTTAAAAATAGTGGATTGAATTTTGTTGGCAATGTAGAAGGCAGCGATATACTTAGTGGGCGAGTCAATGTTGTTGTCTGTGATGGGCTGATAGGCAATGTTCTTATTAAGTTTTATCAAAGTCTAGGGAATTATGCAGTGGATTTTATAAAGCGAAAGCTGAGGAAGTATCCTTTGAGCGGCAGGATAGTCAACTCATTATTTGCTAGGCTTTTCCCAATAAGTAAATTGGCTTATGAAGGTGAAGAGGCAGGTGGTGGTATTTTATGGGGCGTTGATGGGGTCGTCAGGATAACGCATGGAGCTTCTCGAGCTCCCCACATAGCTCAGGCCATAGCCAGCGCTAAGAATAGTGTGCAAGCTGATGTTGTTGGCTACTTAAAATCCGAATTGGCGAAAGTCAGGGCAGAAAACAAATTATAAGGAGGTAAATTATGTCTATTGAAGAGGAGTTGAAGGATATTGTGGTTAGTATTGTCCATGTGGATAAGAGTCTTCTCCACAGGGAGGGCACTTTTAAGGAGATAAATGCCGATTCGCTGGATATAGTGCAAATACTGCTTAATGCGGAGGAAACTTACGATATTGAGATTCCCGATGAAGATGCTGAGCAATTTCAGAACTTCGGTGATTTTGTTGACTATGTGGAACGCTGTGTAGCAGAGAAAGGGAAAGTATGACGCAACCTCTGAAAGGTAAGTTAGCCCTGGTAACGGGCAGTGGTAGAGGGATTGGTAGGGCTATTGCTCTGAAGCTTGCTTCTCAAGGCAGCGATGTTATCGTTAATTTCTTCCGCCACCGTGATACTGCGGAACAAACAGCCAAGGATGTGCAGGACATCGGGGTGAAAGCTAAAGTTATCAGGGCAAACGTGGGAGACCCGGCGAAGATAGACGAGATGTTTGATGTGATTAGTAATGATTTTGGCTATCTGGATATTCTGATTAATAATGCTGCTTCAGGTGTAGGTCGCCCGGTAATGGATGTGGATATTAAGGCTTGGGATTGGACTATGAATATAAACGCTAGAGCTCTTTTGCTTTGTGCTCAACGAGCAGCCAAGCTTATGGAGGGCAGAGGTGGCAAAATAGTAAGTATATCCAGCCTGGGTTCATTTCTTGCCTGGCCTACCTACGCTGCTGTGGGAGTATCTAAAGCAGCTCTGGAAGCTTTGACTCGCTATCTAGCGCTGGAATTAGCCCCCAAGGGTATCTGTGTTAATGCTGTCGCTGCTTCTGCGGTATTAACGGATGCGCTCAAATTTTATATTAAAGACCAGCCGGAATCAGCTGGCCATCAACAGGCAACGCCAGCGGGAAGGATGGTAACTCCTGAGGATATTGCCAGCGCGGTGGCTTTTTTATGTGGTGAAGATGCCGTTATGATAAGAGGGCAGACGATTATTGTTGATGGTGGCACATCTATGGCTCCATTTATTTTTGGAGGAGGTGTAAACATATGAACCTACCACAAGTTGTAGTTACCGGGATGGGAGCTATTACTCCAATAGGTTTGAATGTGGAGGAATTTTGGCAGGGATTGGCTGCTGGTAAGTCTGGAATTGCCCCTATTACCCGCTTTGATGCCACTGATTTCCGGGTGAAAGTAGAGATTTGACCCTACCAAGTATATGGATTTGAAGGCAGTGGACCGCAGTCCAAGGGCAGTTCAACTTGTTGTTGGTGCGGCTAATGAAGCGGTAGCTTCAGCTAAATTGGATATGGCTCAGGAACCTCTTTTTATTACCAAGGCAAGTCCCAGTGGGGGAGCCATGGTTATAGGAATGATGCTTGGGGCTAAGGGGCCTAACTCTAGTGTGAATACTCTCTGTGCCAGTGGAGTTGATGCTATAGGAACGGCGTTGAATTTCATACGTCTGGGATATGCTGACGTTATGATAGCTGGTGGTGCTGACTCTAGCTTAGACCTGATTAGCGTAGCTGGCATAGATATCCTCGGTGCCTTGTCTCGGGAGTCGGACCCACTTAAAGCTTCCCGTCCATTTGATGCTAACCGCGACGGTTTTGTCTATGGTGAAGGGGCAGGGTTGGTTATTTTGGAGACTTACGAACATGCCAAAAAGAGAGGTGCTCCCATATTAGCTGAGGTCGCTGGCGCTGCCTGGTCTTTTGATGCTTTTGACCAAACTGCCCCCGCTCCAGAGGCAGAGGCTTATGCTATGAAGGTGGCACTTGATAATGCCGGGGTGAAGCCTGAAGATGTTGATTATATCAATGCACATGGCACCAGCACCAAACTAAATGATGCTTGCGAAACTGAGGCGATCAAAATGGTTTTCGGCGAAAATGCTTACAAAATCCCCATAAGCTCAACCAAGTCTATGATTGGGCATGTTGTAATTGCTGCTGGTGCCATTGAAACTATTGCTGCGATATTGGTTATGAACAAAGGGATTATTCATCCAACGATAAATTATGAAACCCCTGACCCGGAATGTGACCTGGACTATGTTCCCAATGTAGCTCGCCCAGCAAAAGTGGATACTTGCCTGACTAACAGCTTCGGTTTGGGTGGGGAGAACTGCTCTCTGGTGCTGAAGCGCCTTAGCGGCTGAGGATAGGGAGCCCTTCTAATTTTTGGAGTCTAGTATTTCTTGGCAAGGAATATCCTGCTGCTGGTCAGGTCATTCAGGAAATTTTTGAGCATAGATGTATATTCGTCCGTCTCATGGCGGTCAGGCCGCACCACTTTATCGGCTGTTTTCTGGCAATAATTGCAATAATCACATCCAGATAGGCAATCCTGTTTCTTAAAGAAATCAACAAAACCTTCTAGAGCCTGGTTATCAATATAGACCTTCGGCGGCGAGGCTATCCTGGCAGTTTGTGTGCTGGCTAAAACGGGGTCAGCATAATCAATTTTGGGATTAGGAACATACAGGATGTCACAGAGGTTTCCCTGGTATTGGCCTGATGAATATGCGAGAGTGGCATTTATAATCCACTCCGAGGGCAGCGCCCTGCCGGCGATCTTAAAGAAATCAATGCCTATTTCCTCATAAATGGGTATGTCCTCAGGTCTTATCCAGCGGGACTTAATAAATTGAGACGTATCGCGAAACCTTTCCAGGGTGCAGTGAGCTACACAATAGTCCATATAGAAGCCATTGAGCGAGTTGTGTTTTTGACTGGCGTGACCTAAAGTATTGTTGTGATAGTACTCGTAGGGACACTGGTAGAGACAAAGGCTGTTTGTCAGTACCCCGAGTTCACACTTCACTGCATTCCTAATTGCCTGAAGTAACCTAAAATCCCGGTTTACGTTGCTGTGGAGAATGATGGAATCAGCTCCCAGAGACTCAAATAACTTAGCCCGGGCCACGCTGTTCACATGAGCTATGGTCGACACTTCTACTTTAAGGTGGGGAAACTGAGACTTTATCAACTCTGTCAGGTAGGGAATGGCTACGGTAACGTGGTCTACTCCGGCATTGCTGAGCCACTCTAGGTGTTTAATCAGTTCGTCGTGAGTATCCTCTTCCCACTCCATATTGCCCATGCTCGGGGCATTTAGAAGGTAATTGAAGGTTAATCCTGCAGAATGAGCTAGCTTGATATACTCCTCTGCTTGCTCTGCTGTCACTTGGGGAATATCGGGTCCTGCTCCTCCGCTGCCCAGTATTGATGTGGGTAAAACACCGTATATCTCGATATCAGCCCTTATCTCGCTTAGAGGCGCTATCAAGTTCCAATCCCAATTCGTTGGTATTAATAACTGCATGTTTGTCTTGCTTTGAAGAGGATGTTAATCATAGATTTTAGCGAAGGAATAACTTATGCATGAAGCATAGCATTGCGATATACTAATAAGGCGAGAAGAGTTTGTCAAGAGGGCAACCAGTGTTTAGCTGCTACGCTATGAGGAGATAAATGTGAATCTAAAAGAAATGCTGGAGAAAACTGCTGGTGAAATACCGCATAAGGAAGCTATCATCCTTGGGTCTGAGAGGGTTACTTATGGTGAGTTGGATGAATGTTCTAACAGGGTAGCTAATGTGCTTATAGGACTGGGATTGGAAAGAGGTGACCATGTAGCTATTTTAATGTCTCATAACCCTGATTGGGTTATTAATTATTTTGGGGTTGTTAAGGCTGGTGGTGTAGCTGTGCTTCTCGGTTCTATGCTCAAGGCACCTGAACTTGCCCCTTTATTGCGTGACTCCGATGCCAAGATATTAATTACCGAGAAAAGCTTTTCCCAAATGCTTTCCCGAGTTTTGCCCGATATTCCTCTGCTAAAACATGTTATTGAGTCTGACGGAGATTCCTATAACAATATGATGGCTAATAGCCCTTCCACGCCGCTGGTTGTCGATATAAGAGATGAACATGAGGTTTCTATTATATACACCTCTGGCGCGTTAGGGAGGCAGAAGGGTGTAGTGCACACCCATGCTTCTCTTATGGGTCCCCTTAACATAATTTCCGCAGGCATACGGCGAAGTAGAGAGGATGTGGTCATAGATCCGGTTCCTTTCTTCTATCTTCTAGGCTTAGGCGAGGTTCTTTTTGGCTCTATTACAAAGGGCGCTACCGTGGTGATCATCCCTCATTTTACCCCCATGGCTATTTTAGAAGCGGTAGAGAAAGAGAGAGGGAGCATCGTTTTTGGTGTTCCAGCAATGCATAATGCCTTGGCTATGGTTAGGGATGAGGTTATCAAGAACTATAACCTCGATTCATTGAGAGTAGCTTCTACCGCCGGGGCGAAGTCCTCTCCTCGCCTTATGAAGATGCTGGAGGATAAATTCAATTTAACACTTTGTGAAACGTATGGTCTTTCGGAACTTTTCGTTGTCTCTATGAGCACTCTTTCTAACCATAAACTGGGGACAGTAGGTGAACCGATTTGTGACATCAGGATAATAGATGATAGCGGCAGGGAGGTTTCGCAGGGTGAGACAGGAGAAGCTGTTTTGAGTGTCCCCTGGGCAATGAAAGAATATTACAAAGCACCTGAGCTTACCGCCCAGGTTTTTAAGGACGGCTGGGAAGATGGCTATCTTGAGTATGTGGAAAAGAAATCCTTCATAATAGTGACCCAGTCAGGACTTAAGATCTCCCCCTGGGAGGTCGAGGATGTGCTTTTAAGACATCCTGGCATAGCTGACGCAGCCTGTGTAGGGGTTAATGATGGGCGGGGAGGACAAGTCCCCACTGCTTTTATGGTGACCAAAGAGGGGCAGGTTGCTAGTGTCGAAGAAATAGGCAGTTTTTGTCGCCAGAACCTGGCTGACTTTAAGCTGCCCAAGAAATTCAAGTTCGTGGACAGCATACCCAAGACTGGCTCGGGGAAGATTGACAGACGGCGACTCAAAGAAGGAGTACCGTAGAGTATTGACAATAGTGGACACACTTGCTAACGTTGCCTAGCCTTCAGTTAACTCTTAATTATGAAGGAAATATACTGTGAAGATACTTCTTGTTTATCCGCAATATCCAGATGCCTTCTGGAGTTTTAAGTACGCTTTAAGATTCATTTCGAAAAAGGCGGCTTTTCCTCCTCTGGGATTACTCACTGTAGCTGCCATGCTTCCTGAAGAATGGCAGAAAAAGCTCGTGGATATGAACATAACAACCCTAACCAACGAGGACATTAAATGGGCAGATTATGTATTTATCAGCGCTATGATTGTCCAACAGGAATCGGTGAAGGAAGTTATTGCTCGATGTGGGGAACTCCATACCAAAATAGTTGCTGGTGGCCCCCTTTTTACCACTGGATATGAACAGTTTGATTTTGGTGATGTAGACCATTTTGTGCTTGGTGAGGCCGAAGATACACTGCCACTCTTCCTGGAAGACTTACAGAAAGAATGTGCTCAGCATATTTATGAATCCAGCGAGCATCCCGAGATAACAAAAACACCTGTCCCACTTTGGGAGCTTGTTGACATGGGGAAATATGCTTCAATGAATGTCCAGTATTCTCGAGGCTGTCCGTTCAATTGTGAATTTTGCGACATTATCATCTTAAACGGGCACAGGCCGCGGACAAAGGATAAAAGTCAGCTAATAGCTGAGTTTGAGGCGCTATATGGTCAAGGATGGCGGAGTAGCATATTTATTGTTGATGATAATTTTATCGGCAACAAAAGGAAGTTAAAGGAGGAAACGCTCCCAGCGATGGTTGAATGGTCTCAGAAGAGGAAATACCCCTTCAGGTTCTTTACGGAGGCATCTATAAATCTTGCCGATGATGAAGAGCTAATGCAACTGATGACCAAAGCAGGGTTTGACACAGTATTTGTTGGCATTGAAACCACAAATGAAGAGAGCCTGGTTGAATGTAGCAAGGTTCAAAATGTGAATCGTGATTTGGTAGCCTCAGTTAAGAAGATGCAAAACTATGGGCTAGAGGTACAGGGTGGCTTTATTGTTGGCTTTGACAGTGACCCGGTTTCAATTTTTAAAAGTCAAATCAATTTCATTCAAAAGAGTGGAATCGTTACTGCAATGGTTGGTTTGCTAAACGCTCCTCCAGGCACAAGACTATACCACCGACTGAAAAAGGAAAACCGTTTATTGACTCATGGTTCTGGTGACAATACCGATGGCACAATGAACTTCATTCCTAAAATGAATCAGGAGACTCTCATTACTGGCTATAAAAATGTGGTAAAGACAATTTATTCAGCCAAACCGTATTATGAACGGATTAAAACATTTCTGGAGGAATATAAACCTCAGAAACCTCGAAAAGCGGCGGAGGGCAAGATCCACTTCTACGAGATTAAAGCACTTATCAAATCAATGTGGGTTTTAGGCGTCAAGGAAAAAGGGAGGAGACATTACTGGGGGCTTTTCAGTTCCACCTTGCTCAGAAAACCCCGCCTGTTTCCTTTATTCGTGACTCTTACTGTCTACGGATTCCACTTCCGCAAGGTTGCCAAGAAAATACAGTAGCATTCCAGTTTTGGCTCTGTATTGTTGACTTAATCAATCGCTACCGTAAAATCCAAAGTCAATAAGCCCTTGCCCGGTATGAATTGCTGTTGGTGCCAGACCTTCAAAAACATAAAGTTCCTCACAGTGAAACTGGGATAACAGCATCTTTCTTAGCTCTTCAGCTTGCTGAGGAACTTTATTGTGAGTCATAGCGGCGTGCATCCTCTTATTTCCTACCCTTTCCTTAGCTATGTTGACCATTTTCTCCAGTATTTGCTTTTTGGTTTTGACTCTTGCCACTGGTTTTATTATTCCTTCTGCGATCTCCAGGAGAGCTCTAAAGCTGCTTACCTGTTGTGCTTCAGCCCAGGACTTAGCCTGGCATATACGTCCTCCTTTATCCAAATAGAAAAGTGTATCTGGCGCGGTAAGGTGGTTTATTCGTTGTATTACGTAGTTGACTTGCTGCACAACCTCCTCTATGTTTTTGCCCTGTTTTGCTGCCTTAGCTGCTGCTAAAGCGATAAGCGCAAGCCCTGATCCGCCGGTGCGTGAATCTACCACCTCAATCGCAGTTTTGGGCAGTTCCTTTTGAGCTATTTCCTTAGCCTGTAGAGCTACCTTGTACGCTGCGGTGAAACCCGAGCTCGCAGAGATATATAGGATAGCCTCACTAGATTGGCCTACCTCTTGGAAAGCTTGCAAGCATTCTCCTACGGGGAACGGTGTCATTGTGGGCAGATTCTCCTTTTTATCTACTCGGGCATAGAGGTCTTCCATATCTACTTCTGTGTCCAGGCAGTCTTTGCCATCTATGATGATGTGGAATGGTATTAACTTGATATCAAATTTTCGTGCTATTTCTGGTGACATGTTGCTTGCTGTATCAGTGATGACTGCTACCTTATTCACAATCGGCCTCCTTGTTATTCAACAATCTATATGGTCAGTCGCTGCCGTAAAATCCAAGGTTAATAAGCCCCTGTCCGATATGAATTACTGTTCCTGCCCGGCCTTCAAAAACATAAAGTTCCTCACAGTGAAACTGGGATAACAGCATCTTTCTTAGCTCTTCAGCTTGCTGAGGAGCTTTATTATGAGTCATAGCGGCGTGTATCCTCTTATTTGCCACCCTTTCCTTAGCTATACTGACCATTTTCTCCATTATTTGCTTTTTGGTTTTGACTCTTGCCACCGGTTTTATTATTCCTTCTCCAATCTCCAGGAGGGCTCTAAAGCTGCTTACCTGTTGTGCTTCAGCCCAGGACTTAGCCTGGCATATGCGTCCTCCTTTATCCAAATAGAAAAGTGTATCTGGCGCAGTGAGGAGGCTTGTTTGTTGTATTAGATAATTGACTTGCTCTACAACCTCCTCAATGTTTTTGCCCTGTTTTGCTGCCTTAGCTGCCGCTAAAGCGATAAGCGCAAGTCCTGATCCGCCATTGCGTGAATCTACCACCTCAATGGTAGTTTTGGGTAATTCCTTTTGAGCTATTTCCTTAGCCTGTAGAGCTACCTTGTATGCTGCGGTGAAACCCGAGCTCGCAGAGATATATAGGATAGCCTCACTACCTTGGTCTACCTCTTGGAAAGCTTGTAAGCATTCTCCTACGGGGAACGGCGTCATTGTGGGCAGATTCTCCTTTTTATCTACCCGGGCATAGAGGTCTTCCATATCTACTTCTGTGTCCAGGCAGTCTTTGCCATCTATGATGACGTGGAATGGTATTAACTTGATATCAGATTTTCGTGCTATTTCTGGTGCCATGTCGCTTGCTGTATCAGTGATGACTGCTACCTTATTCATAATCGGCCTCCTTATTATTCAACAAACCATGTGGTCAGTCGCTACCGTAAAATCCAAAGTCGATAAGCCCTTTTCTTAGCTCTTCAGCTTGCTGAGGAGCCTTGGTGTGAGTCATAGCGACGTGTATCTTCTTATTTCCCACCCTTTCCTTAGCTATGCTGACCATTTTCTCCAGTATCTCGGTTTTGGTTTTGACTCTTGCCACCGGTTTTATCACTCCTTCTCCAATCTCCAGGAGGGCTCTGAAGCTGCTTACCTGTTGTGCTTCAGCCCAGGACTTAGCTTGGCATATGCGTCCTCCTTCATCTAAATAGAAAAGTGTATCTGGCGCGGTGAGGTGGCTTATTCGTTGTATTACATAGTTGACTTGCTGCATAACCTCCTCTATGTTTTTGCCTTGTTTTGCTGCCTTAGCTGCTGCTAAAGCGATAAGTGCAAGCCCTGATCCACCGGTTTGCGAGTCAATCACTTCAATGGTAGTTTTGGGCAGTTCCTTTTGAGCTATTTCCTTAGCCTGTAGAGCCGAGTCATATCCCCCACTCATCCCCGCTGTGACGGAGATGTGAATGACAGTCTCGGCGTTTTGGCTTAGCTCCTGATAGACTTGCAGGAACTCCTTCGGAGAAGCGAATGAAGTTGTAGGTAAGTTTTCCTTTTTGTCTAATCGGGCATAGATGTCTTCCATATCTACTTCTGTGTCCAGGTAGTCTTTGTCATCCATGATGACGTGGAATGGTATCAGCTTGATATCAAATTTTCGTGCTATCTCTGGTGCCATGTTGCTTCCTGTATCAGTCATAACAGCTACCTTTTTCATAATCGGCCTCCTTATTATTCAACAATCCATATAGTCAGTCGCTGCCGTAAAATCCAAACGAAATAAACCCTTCTCCAGTTTGAATAGCTGTTACTGCGCGAGCTTCAGCGATATAGAGCTCCTCACAGTGGCATTGCGAGAGAAGCTTTTCTTTCAACTGCTCAGCTTGTTCAGGGACATTAGTATGGACTATAGCGCCACGGAGATTCTTATCTCCTATTCTTTCTTTAGTCAGGTCAACCATTTTCTCCATTATCTGCTTTTTAGTTTTAGCTCTGGCTACGGGCTTTGTTATCCCTCCTGTAGAGGCATCGACCTCAAGTATAGTCCTAAAACTAGCTGATGATTCAGCTTCAGCCCATGACTTAGCCTTAAATATCCTACCTTGTTTGTACCGATAGAAAAGAGTATCAAATGTCTGGAGATTGTTCATTTTTGTCATTATCTTATTAGCTAATTCGACAATCTCATCAAGGTCTTTGTCCTCTTTTGCTGCCTTGGCTGCCTCGATAACTATGGGTATCTCCCCAGCCTCAACTGTGTAAGAGTCGATAATTTCAATCCTGGTTTTCGGTAACTTCTCCCGAGCTATTTCCTTAGCCTCTACGGCAGCATGATATCCTTTGCTAAAAGCTGAGGTCATAGAGATATACAGGATGGCTTCTAAATTTTGGGCCAATCTGCTGTAAGCTTGTAAAAATTCTCCTTCGGAGGGGCAAGAGGTGGTAGGCAGGTGCTTATCTTTTTCCTTAAGCCTGTTATAGAGCCACCTCATATCCACGCCCATATCTGGATAATCCTTACCATCCACGATGGCATGGAATGGTACTATTGTGATTTCATACTTTTCCGCAATTTCCCTGGGTATTGCAGCTACACTGTCAGTGATGATAGCTACTTTTCCCATCATAGCCTCCTTCATCACTAATCGGTGGGCTTAATTAATCAGTCGCTGCCGTAAAAGCCAAAGTCAAGAAGACCTTGTCCGGTATGAATTACTGTCATTGCCAAGCCTTCAAAAACGTAAAGTTCCTCACACTCAAACTGGGATAACAGCATCTTTCTTAGCTCTTCAACTTGCTGAGGAGCCTTGTTGTGAGTCATAGCGACGTGTATCTTCTTATTTCCCACCCTTTCCTTGGCTATGCTGACCATTTTCTCCAGTATCTCGGTTTTGGTTTTGGCTCTTGCCGCCGGTTTTATCGTTCCTTCTGCAATCTCTATGAGGGCTCTGAAGCTGCTTACCTGTTGTGCTTCAGCCCAGGACTTAGCCTGGCATATGCGTCCTCCTTTATCTAAATAGAAAAGTGTATCTGGTGCAGAGAAGTAGCTTATTCGTTGTATTATATAGTTGGCTTGCTCCGCAGCCTCCTCTATGTTTTTGCCCTGTTTTGCTGCCTTGGCTGCCGCTAAGACAATAAGCGCAAGTCCTGATCCAGACATCTGCGAGTCAAGCACTTCAATGGTAGTTTTGGGTAGTTCCTTTCGAGCTATTTCTCTAGCCTCTAAAGCTGCGTTATACCCGCCGCTAAAAGCTGGTGTCAGGGATATATGAAGGATAGCCTCGGCATTTTGGCTCAGCTCCTGATAGGCTTGCAAGAACTCCTCTGGAGCAGGGAAAGAGGTTGTAGGCAAGTTTTCCTTTTTAGCTACTCGGGCATAGATGTCTTCCATATCTACTTCTGTGTCCAGGTAATCTTTGCCATCCATGATGATGTGGAGAGGTATCATCTTGATGTCAAATTTTTCTACTACTTCTTGTGCCATGCTGCTTGTTCGATCAGTCATAACAGCTACCTTTTTCATAATCGGCCTCCTTATTATTCAACAATCCATATAGTCAGTCGCTGCTGCAAAAGCCGAGCTCGATAAGCCCTTCTCCATTGTGAACTGCTGCTACCGCAGAGATTTCAAGAATATAGAATTCCTCACACTGAAACGAGGATAGTATCTTCTGTTTCAATTGTTCTGCTTGGTCGGGAACATTAGCATGGGCTATGACAAAACGTAATTTCTTATCTCCCACCATTTCCTTCACTAGCTCAACCAGCTTATCCATTATCTGCGCCTTGGTCTTGGCTCTGGCTACCGGCTTTATTATCCCTCCTGTGGAGGCATCTATCTCAACGATGGCTCTGAAGCTGTTTGAAGCTTCAGCTTCAGCCCAGGACTTAGCCTCGCAAATTCGCCCTCCCTTGTCGAGATAAAGAAGGGTGTCTCTGATTGAAAATTCGGTTACTCGTGGTATCATATTGTCGGCGAGTTGCATTGCTTCGTTGAGATTCTTTCCCTGTACCGCTGCCCTGGCTGCCTCCAGGGTAATGAGTAGCTGAGAGCCTTCAAGAGTTTTTGAATCAATTACTTCAATAGTAGTCTGGGGCAGCTTCTCACGAGCCATTTCCTTAGCACGTAAAGCCGCTTCATATACTCCACTAAGAGCCGATGCTATAGAAATATGCAAGATAGCCTCGGCATTTTGGCTCAGCTCCTGATAGGCTTGTAAGAACTCCGCTGGAGAGGGGAAAGAGGTTGTAGGTAAATTTTCCTTATCCTTTAACCGGGTATAGAGCTGGTTTATATCTATCTCTGTTTCCAGGTAGTCTTTGCCGTCCATGATGATATGGTACGGAATTACTCCTATGCCATACTCTTTCTGCATTTCCAGCGGCACTGAAGCAACCGTATCAGTCATCACAGCTACTTTTCTTATGGTAGGCTCCTTTCTTGGTGCAGCGCTGTCCGATATATCGCAGTCCGATGTATTATAAAGGGTAGGATGCTTTTGTCAAGACCTGAGCCTTCGTCCAGCACTTCAACAACGCATTGCCTCCTTTCCCTGTCGTTGCGCGGAGCATTAGCGACGAAGCAATCTCTGGGCGAGATTCCCCAATTGCGCTCGCAACAAGGATTGCGACGCTTCGCTCACAAGGACAATGGAAAAGTTGGCACTCACGGACAGGACGGGCTTTCTACCATTGAACGAACATCGGCAGCATCGTAGGTTGCCTCCCCTGGTAGTGTCATACTCAGTTCAAGACTCTCCAACACTATTGACTGTGGTTGGTATCAGTTCTGAAAGGGCGGGGTGAATGTGAATTCCCCGGCCTAGCTCTTCTATGCCCCCACCCGATGTCATGGCGTTGACCACTTCTTGAATAAGCTCCGGAGCGTAGGGCCCTATAATGTGAAACCCCAATATTGTGTCACTACCTTTTTCTACAATAGCTTTGGCGAAACCCTCTTTTTCCATCATGGCCTCGCCCTTGGCAGTATCAAAGTATTTCATCCTACCGACTAGAATATTGTAATCTTCCCTAGCTTTTGCCTCGGTCAGGCCTACTGATGCAACTTGAGGGTGCGAGTATACCGCATGAGGAACGGCCTTGTAGTCAACCTTGATTTTCGTGCCATAGAAGACATTCTGCGCAACTATTTCAGCTTCCCTATTGGCCATGTGCCTGAACATCTGCTGCCCATTGGCATCCCCAATGGCAAAAATGCCCTTCTGATTCGTCTCAAGGTATTCGTTGACCTTGATGAAGCCCTTCTTGTCTGTCTCCACTCCGGTATTTGCTACTCTCAATATATCTGCATTAGACCTTCTACCCACAGCCATCATAATTCTTTGTGCCGCAAATTCTCTTCGTTTGCCTGTATTAGTATCCTTTGTAACAACCACAACGCCATGCTCGCTTTCTTTTACTTCCTCTGCTAGGGCGTTTGTATAGACTCCCATGCGCTTACTCAACTCGCTCTTTAAGAGCTCAGAGATTTCCGGTTCCTCGGAGAGCACCAACCTGTCAGCCATTTCAAGAATAGTAACTTTGGTGCCCATGGCCGCAAAGAAATGCCCGAATTCGACAGCGATATAGCCACCACCAATGATTATAAGGCTATCCGGTCTTTCCTTCAGTTCCAGCACCGATTCGTTTGTTAGGTAGTCTACATTTTCCGAGCCTTTAATCGGAGGTATGAATGGGCGTGATCCTGATGCAATGAAAACCTTTTCCCCTCTAAGTTTCTCTTTCTTGACCTCAAGTAGGTAGTCACCTACAAAATAGCCTTCACCTTCATAGAAATCCAGGTTCTTGGATTGTTTGAGACCTTTTCTAATATGAACCTGGCTTTCCTGCCTACTTTGTCTCATTCGCTCCATTATGGAGTGAAAGTCTATATTCTTGATCTCTGCTTCAATACCCAGCTTCGTGGCTTCCTCTATTTCTACTATTCGGTCGGCTGTGTAAATCAGCATTTTGGATGGTATACAGCCCCAGTTAAGACAGGTTCCGCCTATGAGAGGCCCTTTATCTACTAAGGCAACCTTGAGACTCTTTGATGCGGCTTCATCGGAAATAATTGCCCCAGCCCCCGAGCCGATGACTATAGCGTCGTAACTTTCCACTGTTGAGCACCTCCTTCTCTGTGCCTACCACTTTTATGTTTACGGTATGGATCACCTGTAAATATGACCGTCTCTCTTGTGATAAGAAGGTAAGGTCGTAGTCATTCTATCACGTCAATTCGATCACCGTCTTGATATTATCTGGGGTGGGATCAAGCGCATCCCTGAACTTGTCCAGTGTAAGCCGTCGAGTAATTAATCTTGATAGCCAGCCAGGCCATTTCCGTTCGATGCTAGCTAGTGACTGCATTGCCTTCTCAAAATGGCTACGGTTAGAACTAACAGTGCCGAATACCACCTTGTTACCCAGCACCATCTGCATATTAAGACAATCCGCGCATATTTCCAGAGGTTTCTCACCAGTCGACACGCCCATGAGGCAAAGCACTCCGTTCAGCCCTAGAGCGCTCATTGCCTGGAACGCCACTGTGCTGTTGCCCGTCGCTTCAACTATTATGTCCAGATTGCCCACTTGTCCAGGAAGTTCAGGAATGGGCGAAGTAGAACCATCGAGGTAAATAGCGCCAGTCGCCTCCACCCGTTGTCCTTTGAGACTTGATCTGGGTACTATGTCTAAGCCGTATGTAGTGAAGCCCTCGATGCGGAGGAAAGCTGTAGCCAGTAGTCCTAGCGGACCCGCTCCGAGCACCAGGGCGGCTTGAATCGGATTGGCACTACGGCGGCGGAACTCAATTGATTGGGATAGCCCCTTGGTCACAATGCTCATTGGTTCCGTTAGCACCGCTAACCCACTCAGGTCCTGGGGTACTCTCATCAGAAAACTTGGGTCCTCAGCCAAATACTCCCGTATGAAACCGTGCACGCCCTTTATACCGCATTCCCGGTAGTTACCTTCAGTGCACATATCAGATTGTCCGCTGCGGCAATTGATGCAGCCGTCGGGTCGCCTCACTAATGGTGCCACTAGCTCGCCCTTCTTGAAGTCGGTATTGCTAGGGTCTTCGATTTCGCCAAGTGCCTCATGGCCCAGGACGAGGAAATCCTGGCCTGGAGGGGGTTCACCATATTGGCCCTTATTTATCTCCATGTCTGTGCCGTCAATACCTGCTTGAAGTATTTTTACTAGGACCTCGCCATTTGCTGGAGAGGGCATATCCATTTCAACCAGCCTGGCGCTATCTTTCTGACCCGGTATGACTGCTCCGGCCTTCATTATTCACCTCCTTTAACGTTTTTACTCCTGCATAGCTTGGGTTAGCTCCAGTCCACTAACGATGACAGCAAGGTGAGTAAGTGCCTGGGGAAAGTTGCCCAGCGTGTCTCCGGAAGCGGGGTCAACCATTTCGGAAAAAAGGCCGAGATGATTACCGTAACCGAGGAGTCTCTGGTACAAAGCTTTGGCCTCGTCCAGCCTTCCCAGCCGAAGTAAATTTCTGACTAACCAGAATGTACACCACAGGAATGCGCCTTCGGAGCCTTTAAGCCCATCGTCGGTCTCATCGGTTCTGTACCTGCGCAGGAGACCGTTCCAGCTGAGTTCCGCAACAGTGCGATTAATCGTGGATCGTACCCTCTCGTCAGAAGTCGGTAAGAAGCCGAAAAGAGGTATTAATAGAGCGCTGGCGTCCAGAGCCTCCGTATCATAGTGCTGGGTAAAAGCTTCCTTTTCCGGGTTCCAGCCTTTATTCAGAATGTCATTACGTATCTCCTCGGCAGCCTTACGCCAGTAACTGACCTTCTTGTTTCGCCCCAAACTCTGGGCCAGTCTTATTCCCCTATCTACAGCTACCCAGCACATGACCTTGGAGTGAACAAAATGAAACGGACCTCCTCTTACTTCCCAGATTCCACTGTCTGGTTCTAACCATAGTTCACAGGCAGCATCAACAAATGTCTCCAGTAATATCCAGTCCTTATTGCCTATATAACCACCGATTTTTACGTAGTTGTATGCTGCTTCAAGGACTTCACCAAAAATATCCAACTGGCGCTGGCTATAAGCAGCATTACCAATTCGTACCGGCCGGGACTCACGGTAGCCTTCCAAATGATCCAGTGTTCGTTCATCAAGGGGATCTCCGAAATCAATATCATATAGAATTTGTGCTTTAGGGCCACATTTGTCGCATACCTTGAGTAACCATTTCATGAAGCCGATTGCTTCTTCTTTGTGACCTAGCGCCGAAAAGGCATTGAGTGTGAGAGAAGCATCACGGAGCCATGTAAAGCGGTAATCCCAGTTTCTTTCGCCGCCTATTTCCTCCGGGAGTGATGTAGTAGGAGCGGCGACAATTGCTCCTGTCGGTGAGTATACCAACAGATGTAAAGCCAGATAAGAGCGCACTATGTAGTCTCGATAGGGGCCTGAGAAAACACAACCTTCTGCTTGTTGCTGCCAGTAAGCCTTTGTTCTGGCAAGTTTGTTCAAGGAGTTATCGATGGCCCCAATAAGCGGTCTGTCCGAGTCATATCTTAACACGAAGGCAGCTTTATCTCTGTACCGTAGTTTAACAGTAGCCGTGGCGTGGTCTCCAAGAGCCTTGAATGGGACAGACGACGATAGCGATACATGAGTTCCACCACCTGTTACCACTACACCATACTTTGTGATATCCAAAGAGGGATCAACTGTGGCATATTCTGGTTTGAGTTGAAATGTGACCTTGAGGTCGACTTCCCCATGAGTGCATTCTGCTATGCGATGGAGTTCATCAAATTGTATGAGTCTACCGTGAACCCTTTGGTAGCACGGCATAAAGTCAGTTAACGTTACTGTTCCAGTCTCAGTCTGAAACACCGTCTGCAACACGTTGGTGTCATTCAAATAGAATTGACTGGATTCGAAGTGCGAGCGTGGTTCTATGCCAAACCTTCCACCCTTCTCATCATCCAAAATGGCCGCAAATATGCTGGGTGAATCGAATCTGGGAAGACAACACCAGTCAATGGAACCAGTCCTGGCGACTAGGGCTGCTGAAACCATGTTCCCAATAATGCCGTAGTCACTAATGGGTTTATAGGCCAAATCTAACTCTCTCCTTTATTTTTGTTGATTGATATTAATGCTACAGGTCATTAGACTTCTGATCTTGTTCCTGTATCAACTAATCGCGAATAAAATCGCTGATCTGTCCCTGGCGACGCTCACGCACAGTTGACGGATCATGTCCGTATTTGTGGCCTCCGAATCCGTGGCGCATCATCGCTATCGCCCGAGCCCAGTGTTTCTTGTTATCCCGCGAGGTGAAAAGCGGCATAACAGAAGGAAAGTGGGGTGAACACTGGTGTGCCTGTGGGGCGCTCCGCTGGGAGGCAGCCGCTGAGAACCAACACAGCCAAGAGAGACAACAATATGAAGACCTGAGGCCAATTACGAATGTGGAATCCCAGTCTGTCTCTCATCCCCCAGTTTCCTCCAAGCTAATTTTGCTGGGTTTTAATTGGATTTCATGCTATATAAAAAAGATAACCTGTTGATTCAATTTTTTCAATACCGTATTCCATTCAAGCATGTTATGCATATGAACAAGACTGCTGTTCAAAATTGCTTAAAAGAGAAATTCTTCTGACTGTGCCACCATGTCCTCGTGATTACTCAGGTCTATTTCATAAGGCCGTAGAGTTGTCAAGTACGGTCGATGCCCTTTGTCACGCTGCGGAAAGCCTTTCATTGCTTAATGACCGCTCTCGCACCTCCCGAAATTGCTGGGTTTATAGCATTATGGAGGAGCAACTATCAAACCGATGATAGAAGTCACATTGCCATTTGCAGTGTCATCGGCAGAGTCTTGTCTAGTTTTTGCTGCCTTGTGTAAAATGAAATGGAACCAATATTTCTCTCTTTTTCTATTGACAATGTGTGGAGGAATCGAGTGTATACAAGTACTGTCTAGAGCCACTTCTTACAGTAACTGGTCGCCGAAGTAGTGAGGTGGTGGGGAAGGAGGTAACGCTATGAACTCTAAAGAGTACACACAGATTGAGCTGTATGATTGTAAACCAGGGCAAGGGCGTTTTCGTGCGGAGGTCTTGAGCGGGCTGCGAAAATCACAGAAAGAGCTGCCGTCTAAGTATTTCTACGATGAGGAGGGTTCTCGCTTGTTCGGGCGTATCTGCACCCTTGATGAATACTACATCCCGCGCACTGAGGCAGTTATTATGGAGGGACATATCGAGGAAATGGTTGAGCTGCTGGGACCGCGCGTTCTCCTCGTTGAGTACGGGAGTGGAGACTGCGCCAAAGTGCGCGTTCTATTGGATCACCTCCATGCCCCGGTGGCCTACGTGCCCGTTGATATTTCGGGCGAGCAGCTGTTGCGCGTGGCCAAGGAGCTTGCGTTAAATTACCCTAGACTGGAAGTGCTTCCAGTCTGCGCCGACTACACGAGTTCGTTTCAACTGCCCATCAGCAGGCGACGGAGCGACCGTGTGGTGGTTTATTTCCCTGGCTCGACAATTGGTAACTTTGATCCTATTCCGGCCAAGAACTTTTTGGAGCATATTGCGCGGGTCTGTGGACTGGGTGGGGCGCTACTCATAGGGGTAGACCTCAAGAAGGACCCTGCTGTACTCCACCGAGCCTACAACGATCGGGACGGCGTAACCGCCGCTTTCAACCTCAATCTGCTTAGGCGAATCAACCGTGAGCTCGACTGTGACTTTGAGCTCGAGTGGTTTCAACATTATGCTTTCTATAATCCATGGAAAGGCAGGATCGAGATGCACCTTGTGAGCCTGCGAGAACAGACTGTGCATCTGGACAACGCGGCTATCCATTTTGGCAAGGGCGAAAGCATCTGGACAGAGAGTTCGTATAAGTTCAGTCTTGATGAATTTGAGCAGATGGCTGCCACTGCAGGATTCAAGGTAGAGCAAGTCTGGACTGACGATCAGCGATGGTTCAGCATCCAGTACCTTGTGAACACTGAGAGGGAAACGGAATAAGAAAGGCGGGAAACAGGTGCTGCAATAGGCAAGATTCTTTGCCTGTCTGTGTGGTCCTTGTTTCTATCGAGGGATGAAGAGAACGAGACACAATACACTGCGGCTCGCCTTTACCCTCTTCCCGACAGCAACGGAGGAGCATCCTTGGTCTACTTACAAGGGGTTAACCGCACTGTGTTTTTCTCTTCAAGTATCTGTGCCAGCGCCGACACTGTCTGATTGATATCCTCCTCCGTACTGTCGCGACAGAGGGAGAACCGCACTGAGCAGTGAGCATCTTGTTCAGTTCTGCCCATAGCTATGAGCACGTGTGTAGGGTCAGGTGACCCTGATTTGCATGCAGATCCTGAAGAAACGGAGACGCCGTGTTGGTCCAGTGCCACAACAATAGATTCACCGCGGAGTCCTGGCAGAGTCAAATTGAGGGTATTGGGCAACCGGTTCTCTGGATGACCGTTTAACTTAGCAGCTGGTATCAACTGCCTGATACCTTCCTCGAGCTTGTCGCGCAAGACTCTTATCCGGTCAGAATCCCGTAGAGCATACAGGGCCAGTTCCGACGCCTTGCCCAAGCCCACAATACCTGGCACGTTCTCCGTTCCTGCTCGGAGTCCACCCTCTTGCTTGCCGCCATGGATAAGTGGCTCTAGATCGATACCCTTTTTTACATACAAGGCTCCAATGCCCTTGGGGGCATGGAACTTGTGACCTGAGAGACTGAGCATATCGATGCCTAGCTCCTGTGCATCTACCTTGATCTTGCCGACAGCCTGGACGGCATCGGTATGGAACGCGACTCCTCTTTCGTGGGCAATCGCGCATAGCTCGTTGATTGGTAGAATCGTGCCCACTTCGTTGTTGGCCATCATAATGGACACGAGTATAGTATCTTCCCTAATTGCATCCCTTAGCTTTTCAGGGGCAAGCCAGCCATCTCCGTCTACCTCAAGATAAGTGATCTTGTAGCCGAGCTTGTCCAAGAACTTGCACGTGCTTAGTACAGCTGGGTGCTCGATCGTGGTGACTATGAGGTGATTGCCTTGGTCACGCCGGGCAAACGCCACACCTTTGAGGGCCAGATTGTCTGCTTCGGAACCACCGCCGGTTAAAAAAATTCGCTTGGACTGGGTGTTGATTAGTTTAGCTACCTGGCGACGTGCTTTCTCTACGGCTTCCCGAGCCTCTCGGCCCACGCTATGGATGCTGGATGGGTTACCCGGGGCTCCTTCCAGATAGGGGATCATGGCCTGTCGCACCGCATCGGCTACTTGGGTGGTAGCGTTGTTGTCAAGATAGATCCGTTTCCCGGGCTTCATTTTTGGCGTCTGAAGAATGAGCAGGCTGGAGTCGCACACCGCCGTTCGCCCAACAAGCCAGTGGCCTGTCTCCTCAGTGTCAAGTTCGGCCTTTTCTACATCGCAAAGGAGAGCCTTGTACACCGGGAAGCCGGAGATCCTATCATAGTTGTTAATATCTGTAAGCTCATTGACGTTCCATTCTTGCCACGCCTTTGGTCCAACCGGTGTACCCCCACCAAAGGTACATTCAACGGCTCCTTTAATAATATCAGCGGTAACTCGGGCTCTAAAGGGCACAGCACCTCTGAGAGTATTTACCCGTACCAGGTCGCCGCTCTTGATCCTTCGGTCTTCGGCATCCTCGATGTTGATCTCTACGGTAGGCTCCGGGTTATCCTTTACCAGGCCTTGGATGCCGTGATGTTGTGACCTGAAATCGGTTTGAGGTCGGGCGCCTGAGTTGAATACCAGCGGGAATCTCTCTGCCACCTTGGGGCTGCCCAAGGGCCCCTCTGTGGGCTCGATGTATTTTGGCAACGGTTCATAGCCATGTTCTTCGAGAATTGTGGACCATATTTCAAATTTACCTGTTGGTGTGTCAAAGCCGGGTTTACCGTCCTTTCGCAGGCCACCTTTTTGCCACTTTTTATACTCCATCATGGGTGTTGGAATCCTTACCCAGCCGCCAGCTGCCTTCACGTCTTCAAGGGTGTAGCCAGAGCCTTTAAGCACAAAGCGGATCATCTCTTCTTCAGTCTGTGGGAATAGATGGCCGTAGCCCAAACGCTTGGCCAACCCAGCCATGATCAGGTAATCATTGCGGGCTTCGCCCACAGGCTCGATGATTTTCTCACGTAAGCGGAAAATTGGTCCGTAGGTCGTGTACGAGTAATTCTCAAACATGGTAGTGGCCGGGAGCACTATGTCAGCATAGGCGGCATCAGCGGTGAGTTGGCGGTCGATACAGACCAGAAATTCAAGTCTGGAGAGTGTGTCGCGCCAGATAGAAGTCTGTGGCCAAGAGGTAAGTAGAGAAGCCCCATGGATAAGAAGAGCCCGGATGCGGTAGGGTTCTCCTTTGAGCACTGAATCTACAATTCCAATGGCGTGGGATTCCCCACGATAGTTGCTATAAATCGGGAACTGTGTACGGCCAACCGTCAGATCCAAGTTAGGGTTCTCTTGGTTGCAGGAGCGATTAATGGGGAAATCACTGTTTAGCATAGCGAGCCCGATACCGCCAGGCACATCGAGTTGGTCAGCCAAGGCAAACAGTGTTAGCACAGCTCGAGCAGACTGAACGCCACTATTGGAATACTCCAGACCGGTGTACATGAGCAGCGATGTGCCGCTGGCGTTGCAAATGCGGCGGGCTAGGTCTCGAGTGGTCTCCGCTGGCACACCGGTGATAGTTTCTGTCACTTCGGGACGGAAGTGCTTGACATAAGTTGCCAACGCGTCAAAACCGTGGCACCAGTTTTCGGCAAAGTCCTCGTCGTAGAGATCCTCCTCGATCATTGTTTCGATCATGCTCAAAGCAAGGGCTCCATCAGTTCCGGACCGAATAGGGACCCATTGGGCATTGGTACGTACCGCCGTTTCTGTGCGGCGAGGGTCAATGACCACCACGTGCGCGCCGCGCCGGGCCGCCGCTTCTAGGCGGTGCATGTCTGCAGGGGGTGAGTCGGTGGCTGGGTTAGTGCCCCACACCACTACCATCTCGGCGTTCTCTATGTCCGTGAACATATTGATTTGCATCCGGCCGATGGTAACGTGTGGGGCAATCATATGTAGGGAGACGTAACAGAGCGCGCCCACACCCGTGGTGTTTGGAGAACCAAATGGGAACAGGATGTTGGACGCTGAAGATATGTCTACACCTTTGGGTTGGTATAGGTCACACAATGAAAGCTCTTGAGCCCCACGCCCTGTATAGATGGCCACTGCCTCTGGCCCGGATTCCTCCTTAAGTTTGTTCAGGTTCTCCACAATAATGTCATAGGCCTTGTCCCATGTAATGCGTTCAAACTCATAAGAACCTTTTGCTCCCCTGCGCCTCATGGGAAACTTCAGGCGGTGTTCGGAGTACACGATCTCTGGTGCATGCTGCCCACGCCTGCATATCATACCCAGGTTGTGCGTAACGTCCTGTTTGATATCCACCAATTTGCCATCTTTAAGACCAACTTCCACCCAACAGCCAGCGGGACATACACCACAGAGTCCTTTCTTCCGCTCCAGATCCAGGTGCTGCTCTCCAATTTGATGGTCAGGTAGTTTTCCCCGTAACCCTCGTGTAGTCATTCTGATTCACCATGTCGTCACGCTATTGTTCCACTCAGTTCTCGGCTTCAATTACGACTAACAATGCCTCGTTGACTACAGTTTTACATAGTGACCACCTCGATGGCAATCGCCCTATCATGATGCTGTGGGTACCTTGTGGCTGCGATAGGCAAAATCAAAGCATTTTCTGTCATAACAATATTGGGCACTGGGATACAGTCTTTTTGAGAGGATTTGACAGTTGCCTAGCCAAGGCTCACATCTTCCCGCTAACTCGCCTGTTTGTTAAGAGCTATCACAAAAATGAGGCAGCTCATGGAGACCTTGCCGAAGCAAGCGACAAAGCAAGCCTGGATTCGCTAGATGCCGAGATTAAGGAACTGGGAAAGACTTTGCACAACTATGAGCAGCGCCGGAGTAATCTACTTGAAGCCATGGAATTAGGTGAGTTTGAGAAGGACGAAATTTTGGACCGCCTGAATAGTATTAAGCGTCTTCGCCGTGAAGGTGAAGCAAGATTGAATGACCTGCTGAAAACCAGAGAAAACCTGGCAAGTCTGACGAATGCCAAGGTGAAACTAAGCCAGTTATATGACCGGGTATTAGAAAACCTTCAACATAGCACGCCGGAAATAAAGGCACTGGTCCTGGACGCTCTGGACATAAAGGTCTACGCTAGAGGCACTGACAACGTAGATATTCAAGGTGTTATTCCCTTAGAATTACCTACCACTGAACAAACATCGGCATAATTACGTGGACATAGTTGTCCACGCCGATAGGACGGATGACGCCGGGACTTGATGATGTGGTGACCTCCAGGGCGACCTGAGCTTGACGGATGACGTTTAAAACGTCGCTGAGGTACTTCACATTGAAGGCGATTTTGGCCTCCTCTCCGTCAACAAGTGCGTCGATTTCGCTGACATTGCCGCCTATTTCCTCTGCCTGGGCAGAGGCGGTTATCTTTCCAGGGGTAAGCTCATTCCCGGGGGTGACAGCTAGTCGGACAATTCCACTGGCATCACGAGCAAATATCGAGGATATTTTGGTAATTCGCAGAAAATCATTAATGTCTACCACAGCCCTTGTGGTATAGCTTTCTGGGATGACCTGGGAATAGTTGGGGAAGGAGCCCTGGATGAGTTGCGAGACTATTTGAGCATCTTTAAGCTTGAAGCAAACCTGGCTTTTCTGCTGGTTCATAGTCATTTCCACTGGCTCTTCTTGATCACTGAGAAGACGGTTTAACTCGTTGAGGGTTCTTGCCGGGATAATTGCCGTGTTCTTCTGTTCCACTGGTGTGAGCAGGTTTATTCTGTGGACTGCCAATCTAAAACCATCAGCGGCTGCTAAAGTAAGCTGGTCTCCTTCAAACTCACAGTGAATGCCAGTTAGCATTGGTCGTGATTCTTCGACAGCAGCGGCGAAGGAGACCTGTGCAATTCCTTCTCTGAATGCATTTGCTTCAATAGTGGTGGTTAGGTCGCCGCTTACCTCAGGGACTGGTGGAAAATCTTCGGCGTCGATGCCATTGATGTGAGCTTCAAAGCGCCCGCTCTTGAGCTCAGTGGTATGGCTCTTGGCAGGCAGTGTGATCTCAACTAAATCGCTGGGTAAAGAATTGATAAAGTCAATTAGTAGTCGAGCGGGAACAGTTATGCTTCCTTCTTGTTCCACTTTGGCGCCAATCCAGCAGGTAGTAGCCATCTCCAGGTTGGTGGCGGCTAGCTTAAGGCGAGATGGCTCAGCGGTAAGAAGGATATTTTGAGTGATAGGTAGAGTAGATCTGGTGGCTACAGCTCTGCTCACTATGCCTAGCCCTTTGTTCAGGTTTTGCTGAAGACAAGACAACTTCATTGGAAATACCTGTTGAACAGTATACTATCAGCGGTTGCAATGGTCAATAAGTCAATTGTGGAGCTGATTTAATATGTTCCTCGCCTTTTGTGCCGCTTGACCACGGTGGCTGAGTTGATTTTTAAGCTCTAGGGGGAGTTCAGCCATGGTCTTGGCAAGTTCGGGAAGGTAGAAAATGGGGTCATAACCAAAGCCATTTTTTCCTTTGGCTTCAAAGGCGATGATGCCGTGGCGTTCACCTTGACATAATCTTAGTTTACCTTCTGGTGTGGCAATGGCGATGACGCATTTGAAATGAGCAGTTCGCCTATCCCATGGAATGCCACCCATCATTGTTAATAGCTTTGTTACTCTATCGGCATCAGTGGCATTCTTTCCAGCAAAGCGGGCTGAGTGGATGCCTGGCTTGCCGTGGAGGGCGTCTACCTCCAGTCCTGAATCATCGGCGAGCGTGATAAGCTGGCTCAATTTAGCATAGGTAGTAGCTTTCATTTCAGCATTTTGTTCATAGGTATTTCCTGACTCGGTGGTAACTTTGCTTATCCCCTGTTCGGATAACGTGACTATTTGATATCCAAGGTCACCCAGTAGGAGGCGATACTCCCTGATTTTCCCAAGATTGCTACTAGCAAGGAGGAGCTTGGGCATTTAGCCTATCAAACGCTCTGGAATCTTGGAGCCAGTTTCTTCATCACTTCAGGCATGGTGGTATATTCCATTTGCTCGAGTGGCAGACGGTGTGGCTCAAATGGACCCATACGTCGCAGGAAGTCAGCAAGGAGATTTGCCTGATGGCGGGCTTCATCAAAAGCGGGGTCAGCGAAGAGGTCATTGGCACCGATGAGTTTTCCCTCGGTTATTTGAAAGCCAGCGGCTATCACTCTTGGTGGACCATCAAAGCGTGTCGCTCTGGCATCGTGAAAGGGAACTGGCATCAAGGGACCGTGATGGGAGCCTCTCATCCATCCTTCAACTATGTTTGGTGAAGCGAAAGGCTCAAGTATCTCACCTACAGCGGGGAATTTACCTTGAGACCTGACGATGCAGACGGGGTCGTC
>SMTZ1_10002482_pt1 | contig 42799 bp, 34 predicted proteins | sample DeeMarSWOR136_30_FD_25667 | JGI IMG/M metagenome (IMG submission 25667) | reverse complement strand
TTCAAAAACGGCTCACCGCCCGTAAAGTGAAGACCGGAATTTAGGTCTATCTTCGACGGGCCGTAAGGGCTCGGTTCGATTCTGCCGGATAGCTGCGATAAGTACTTTCTAATATCCGCCTCACTAATCAACGCTGCATCCCATCTTGGCCCGCACGCATACATGCAGTGCTTGCACGCACAGCTACACTTATACGAAAGCAGTAACCCTGCGGATACTGGTTCGCCAACAGCCAGTTTCTTCATAGCCGTCACGCCGTCATTCTCGGGATGATGTCACTCACATCACGTTAACGTTCCATAAAACTCCGAATGTTACGGTCCTATGGACCGCTGCAACCGCAGTCTTATCCCACATTAGGCACAGCCGTCACATCTCTCTCCAGTTGGCTCCTTTTGTCTTTGTTTTAATTCGGCAAAGGCAGTCGTCAACTGTCATATAGAGGACTGAGCCATCATTCCCCCACGCACAATTGGATGTGCGTTTACCGGTATGAATCCGGCCAAGCAGCGTGCCCTCAGGCGTAACGATGTATACGCCGCCCGGACCCGTAGCAAATAGATTGCCCCCTTCGCCAACCTTTAATCCGTCGGGAGCACCTGGGTACTTACGCATTAAATTTGTAAAGTCGTACAGGACTTTACCGTCGCCCAACGTACCGTTTGATGTGACCGGGAACGCCTTTATGATTGCGTTGTCTGAGTCTGATTGGGCAACATACAGCACCCGTTCGTCCGGCGAAAATGCAATCCCGTTTGGCCGTGTCATCTCCTTTGTCAGCAAAGTTAATTCCCCGGAGACAGAAAGACGGTAAACCCCGCAAAAATCAAGTTCTCGCCTTGGGTCGCTGGTCCCCTTTGGCAGCCCATAAGGCGGGTCCGTGAAATAAATGTCGCCGTTAGACTTGACGACGGCATCGTTTGGGCTGTTGAGCCGCTTTCCCTTGTAATTGTCCGCAAGAGTTCTTTTTCCGCCATCCTTTTCCAGTCTCGAAATGCGCCTGTCACCATGCTCGCAGAAAATGATGTGTCCCTGAAGGTCTAATGTCAGCCCGTTACTTCCCGGCTCACGGCCATAATCAGTAATGCCCGTATAACCCGAGGGTTTCATGAATACGCTCACGCCCACGCCTTCTTGCCATTTCATAACTGAGTTGCGCGGTATATCCGAGAACAGAAGATAGCCGCCCTTAGCATCCGGAATCCACAGCGGGCCTTCGCACCATTCAAATCCCGAGGCAACAACCTCAATCTTCGCACCAGGCCCGATTAGGTCGTCGATCCGACTGTTCTGTCGAACGATTTTGCCTATCGCCGCAAATTCGGCTCTCTCTTGTGACAGAATGCCCTGAGAATGGACCAGCAGGGCAGTCAGTGCTGACAGAAGGCAAACCCGGAATCTTAGTGTCTTTTTCATGTTAGCATTCCTCATTCAAAACAGTCCCTAATTTCTTGTTTCTATGTCACTGCTCCCAAACCGCAAATAGGTTGTCGTCAAGCGCCGAAATTAAGTAACCCGGCGCAGCGGGGATTGACCGGGCTATCTCTTTGAAAGATGTTTGCCCGGCAGCAACCTCGCTGACACCTGCGCATACCCGACTGCTGTCACGTCCCTTGTAAAACGCATACGGGATAATTCATACCTGCGTGCCATTGTAACGCGCATTTGCCCCGACATAAAGGGCTGTTCGCAGTGCATCTGGCGTGATTCAAAAAGTGCTCTATTATTGCTGTCGTTTACGGCCGTGGGCGAGAGCGTACCACCGCCTCACCCCTTGGGCAAAAGAACCGCTCTCTAACCGCCCAGCTTCCAATAACTCCAAGGACAGAGTTCCACAGGCTTGTCCGTGGGTATCTACGCTTATAGCCCGCACTGCTTGTAAGCTTGAAAGACGATATCCGCAACTTTTGTACGAATGGCCTTCGACGTTCCCTTATCGTCCGGATGAGCCCTATTGGTAAGAATGATAACATAGACCCCGTTCACAGGGTCACAGACCATGGAGGTTCCTGTGTAGCCGGTATGGCAAAACGCCTTTTCGGAGCTATACGAACCCTTTACCCACGAATAACTGGAATGCAAATCAAAGCCGTAAGACCGGCCGTGCGACTGAGCGGTTGTCAGCATGCTGATGGCCTCGGCGCTGAGGATCTTCTCTCCGTTCCAGGTGCCGTCATTCAGAAGCATTCGGCAGTAAATCGACAAATCATACGCCGTGGAGAAAAGCCCGGCGTTGCCCGATATCCCTCCCATTAATTTCGCCAGAGGATCGTGGACGGTGCCACGAAGCAACCGGCCCTCCACGATCTGCGTGCCGGCAATATTTCTCTTCCACGATTCCGCAGGACCATAACTGGTGTGTTTCATCCTCAGCGGTTCGAAAATATTTTCCTTCGCGAAGTCTGCCACGTTGTTGCCGCTGACCGCTTCCACAATCTTCCCAAGCGTGATATAGCCCAGGCAACTGTAGCGAAATTCTCTACCGGGCTCGCTAAGAGCCTTCAGACTGCATATCTTCTCCATTACTTCATCGCCGCAAGGCGTCCCGAACTGCTCTTCTAATTCACTTGCATTTGTATAGGCCGGCAAACCGGAACTATGAGTCAGCAGATGGCTAATACGCACTTCTTCCTTGCCCTGGCACGAAAAGGCAGGCAGATATTTACCTGCGTAATCGCACAGTTCTATCTTCTTTTGGTCTGCCAGCACCATGATGGATGTAGCTGTCGCGATTGGCTTGGTCAGTGAGGCCATGTCGAAGACCGTATCTTTATTCATTACTACCCTATAAGGCTCTGTTACTTGATAGCCGAAGGCCGTCCAGTACAAAATCTTGTCCCTTTGTCCCACGAGAACCACAGCGCCGGGGATGTTGTCTTTCTCGATTTCCTCTTCGACCGCGCAGTCTATCCGGCCAAGCTCTTGTCTGCGAATCCTCTGCTGAACGGACTCACAGCCTCCGCTAAGGCACCACAGCAATGCGACGAATACTATAACGCTTCGGATTGGCTTCACGCCGGCCTCTCTTTACACTGAATGCTCGAGCGAAGTCCATACACAACATGCATTGTAATATACACGCCGGATACCGTCACCAAAATTGTCGCTCCTAACCGAAATCACCAAGGCTACCGTAACAACGCATTTTTCAACCGCCCCAGCCAAATCCGAGCTGGCGTCACTCACTTTCCTTAGTGTTGCAGAATCAAGCGTATTCCTTTACTTGGCGGCGCATATCAGAATTACTCACCGAATAGTTGTGATTGAACGCGATTTAAGTATAATAGAGCTCGCAAAGGCCTGCCGTGTTCTTTAGCATGACGATGCCGTGGACCCAAAAACAAAGGTAAAAGATGAGATTGGCAAAAGCGGCGGTGACAGTGAGTTTCATAATGGCTGCCTCAAGGTGCCAGGCTTTGGTTCGGACCGGATTGGATAATATCCACTCCTATAAGCATATCCTCTCTGGCAAACGCATCGGCATCATAACGAACCACACTGCTTATGACCGTCACGGGCGATATATAATCGATATATTCAAAGACATGGAAAATGTCACAGTCGCTGCACTTTTCGGCCCGGAGCATGGAATCTACGGTGTCGAGAAAGATGGAAAGAAAGTTGCCGGTGCCACGGAGCCTACCCACAAACTCCCCATTTACAGTCTGTACGGCGAGACACTCAAACCCACCGCCCAAATGTTGCAACGAGTCGATATGCTCGTCTTTGATATACAGGATATTGGGGCACGATTTTATACCTACATCTACACCATGTCCTTGGCAATGGAAGCTGCCGCTGAGCACGGCAAGCGCTTTGTCGTTCTCGATCGTCCGAACCCCATAAACGGTCTTCAGGTCGAGGGCAATATTCTAAAGCCGGAATCTGCGAGCTTTGTTGGCTTACATCCGATTCCCGTCAGGCACGGCATGACCGTGGCGGAGCTGGCTACAATGTTCAATGAGCAAGCCTGGCTCGCCAAAGGCGCCAAGGCCGACCTTGTTGTCGTACCTATGAAAGGTTGGCGCCGCAGCGATTGGTATGACCAGACGGGCCTGCGTTTCATAAAGCCGTCTCCGAATATGCCCGACCTGAAAACTGCCGCTATTTATCCCGGCTTATGTCTTGTGGAGGGAACCAACATCTCAGAGGGTAGAGGCACACCCATGCCGTTTAGGCAATTTGGGGCCCCGTGGATTGACTCCGAAAACCTTGCTGCTCGACTCAACAAATTGAACCTGCCGGGGATGCGATTTGAACCGTCCTCCTTTAGCCCGGCCGAATCAAAGTACAAGGGTCGCAAATGTCACGGTGTTAAGATTATCATAACCAATAGGGACCTGCTCAGCTCGTTTTACAGTGGCATTCTAATCATCAACGAGATCTATCGAATGCATCCGGATGCCTTCCAATGGAGGACCACCCATTTCGACCGCTTATGCGGAACATCGGCGATTCGCGAAGCCATCACAACCCAGTCGTCATTGGAGAAGCTCAGAGAAAGCTGGCAGCCTGACCTGAAATCTTTTTTGCGTATCAGAGATAAGTATCTTATCTACCGGGATTGAAATGCACGCCGGAGCGAGAGCCGACCCCGTCAATTAAGATTTTCCACGCTTCATGCTTATCCGTTCGATAGCCAGTGCGACTGGTGATGGAACCTCCTCTGCTTGCTGCAAGCGGGATTCCACCTCTTCCATTGTCTGATGCAGAGCGATGCACGCCTCCTCGTACGTGCATTTTGTCACCTGTGAGATCAAACGTGACCCCCGGTCTATCAGTTTTTTGTTGCTGGGCGATAGCCACACCATCGCATTGCCGACAACCCGGCCCATCCGGACCATGGTTGCAGTGGAAATCGTATTTAGAACGAGTTTAATAGCGAGGTGGTCCAACAGTTGCAGCGGAGAGGTCGGCAGACTACAGTGTAGGTGGAATAGTTCATCTGTATGCGAAGCAGCAGACGACTGCCCAATAATTATTGTCGCAGTCTTCTTGTATCGCCCGCAGAACCGTTCCAGACTTGTCTCTATCAGGGCCTCTGTTTCGCCCCCCACACCAACTATTACCAGCGCTGAGTCGGCAGCATCGGTGCGTGAGGGGTCGGGTTCTTTACCTATCCTGAACTTGTATAGTTCGGCATTATCCAGCCGGGGCGGCCTCGCTCTTAATCCAGGCGGGGCCTTCAACTGTTCGTAAACCGCAGGCCCCCAGTCCAGACCACGTGGCTCACGCTGCAGCATGTCTCGCCATGCTTCTTGGGTCAAAAGGAATGGATTCTTGACAAAGGCCCACGACTGCACACCGCACCTGTCTCCATGTTTACAAAAGGGCGGAACCATGAACGTCGGCGAACGCTCAGTCGTGTCCGTCAATACGTCCAGCAAAGCTGAATCCGCCATATAGGTTACTAACCCACGTTGCCGGTAGATACTCTCTTCAAATTCCGTTATGCTGGCCATTGCATCCACGGCTGCCGGACTTGAAAGCTGCGCTAAAAGTCTCACAAATAGCTCGTGGTGATCCTCGCCGGAAGGGATGTGCAAAGGCAGACCTGCTGAATCTGACACCGGCAATATTCTTTGCACAAATTGTATCAGGGCTGTCTCCAGAGCACTGCCGACAATTAGCAGTTCTGTTGTCACCGCCTGCATTCTTGTTGACCCGGTAATAGCCATGGGTCCGGTCGTCAGGTCGAGCTTTCGGATCCGCGGCTCTTCAATTACTTCACGCGATCGCTGCACGTAACGGCGCAGCATGTCCGTCGGGTTGTTATACACAAAAAAGACGTCTGCTCCGGCCTCGAGTCCGTGCGACGCCGTGCCAATCACGAACGGTGTCTCTCCACCTTCGGTAATGGCAACCACGATGTCACCTGGCTGAACACCCGCCTGCCTTAATTGGTGTCGGCCAAATTCCGGAAAATCCTCGAACCCTTCCACCGATTTGATCAGGGCAAAATCTCCGCCCGCCATGACGCTGAAGACGCGATCTTCCATCTCACCTGCTATTGAAGCTATCTTGCTGTGTTGGTCTCGAGCGTCCCGCCAGAACCGCCGCCAGGCCGCTTCCAGCAATATGCTCAGGCGCCCTGTCGCCCCACATCCCGTAAAGAAAATTCGCCTGCCGGAATTCAAGGCGTTAAAGAAGGCCTCCACGAGTTGTTCGAATGTGTCTTGCTCAAAAACGTCTTTTACCACGGGCGGGATGTCTTCATCAACTGACTGTAACAATCGGATACATCCGGAAACATCGCCTCTGGCCGTCTCCGAGAGCATCTCCGTTTTCCGGTGAGCTGATTCAGTTATAAGCTCTCCCAGCCGGAAAGCTTGCTCCTCGCTTAAGAACTTTTTGGCTCTTTCAATGGCATCTGACATCGTTTGTTCCCGGCGCGTTAGCTCTAATACCTGTTTGAACCCGGCAACGTAGACTCATATCATCTTATACGAGTTGTGTAAATGTGTTTCTCGCTTGGCCGTCATATTGCGAGCAAACCCAAACGCCCATATAATTCACCTGTACAATGGTCCTCATTGTTATCGCACAGGCCCGGCAACAGGAACGTGTGACAGGATGGTAGTGAAGAACCGCATAACAAAACTTGCAGAGAAAGATAAAATGCGCGTGGTGGGCCTGATGTCCGGCACTTCCGCCGATGGCGTGGACGCAGCGGGTGTCGATATCGACGGCAGAGCCGTTCGTCTGCTGGCATTCGATGTCTATATATACCCTCCGGCACTACGCAGGCAAATCCTCAGACTATTTCAGCCCGAATCAGCTACTTTGCCTGATCTATGCCATTACAATTTCGTTTTGGGCGAGGTTTTTGCCGACGCAGTTCGCAGACTCTGCCGTGACAGTGGCATCCCGTTACGCTCAATTGATTTGGTGGGTTCACACGGACAGACAATCTATCATAATCCCAAAGGCAGACTTTACGGCAAGGCTCGCATACCTTCGACCTTGCAGATTGCAGAACCCTCCGTCATCGCCCAGCGCACAGGCATTACGACCGTAGCGGATTTTCGGCCACGCGATATGGCCGCCCAGGGCCAGGGAGCGCCGCTGGTCCCCTACGCTGATTATATTCTCTTTCGTCACAGGCGTATATCTCGCGCCGTTCAGAACATCGGCGGCATTGCAAACGTGACCTACCTGCCCAGAAGCTGTGGCCTGCGCAACATCATAGCGTTTGACACCGGCCCGGGAAATATGGTCATAGACCGCGTTGTATCACTTGTGACCCGCCGAAAGCACCGCTGCGACCGCGACGGCAAGATTGCATCACAAGGTACGGTTGATAGTGCATTACTGAACGAGATGCTTCGTCATCCGTTTCTACGTCGCCGTCCCCCAAAATCGACCGGCCGCGAGGACTTTGGCTGGCCTTACGCCGACGACCTGCATCGAAAAGCCGCCAAACGCAATATGTCCCCTGCAGATATCGTCGCGACTGTCACCGCCTTTACCGCTGCCACTATCGCACAGGCGTATCACCGGTTTCTGCCCAAAATGCCCGACGAAATAATTCTGTGCGGCGGCGGTGCCCACAATAGCACGTTGCTAAGAATGTTGCAGCAGCAGCTTAAAGGCCCTACAATCCTGCTGACAGATGACTTTGGCATCAGTGTCGATGCAAAGGAAGCGGTTTCGTTCGCCATCTTGGCCTGGGCGACCATAAAAGGGCTTGCCAACAACGTACCGGCTGCCACTGGGGCCCACCAGCCGGCTATTTTGGGAAAGATACTACCTGCAAAATGACAAGACCCAAAGCTCTGCCAATCACAGAGAAACGCAATCGCAAAAGCGCAAATATTGACGAGCTCACAACGCTTGAGATTGTGGACCTGGTCAATAGCGAGGATATGCTTGTGCCGCCCGCTGTGGCCAGAGAGCGTAAGCGTATTGCGGCTGCAATTGATCTGATTGTCGAACGCTTACGCAAGGGCGGACGCTTGTTCTATGTCGGTGCCGGCACCAGCGGCAGACTGGGAGTCCTGGACGCATCGGAGTGCCCACCAACCTTCGGTGTGCTTCCTTCACTCGTCCAGGGTATTATCGCCGGCGGCCGCCGCGCCCTGGTCCGTGCGCTCGAAGGAGCTGAAGACCGTGCGCATGACGGTGCCGAGGCTATCGACGCAAGGGCGGTCAAGCCAACGGATGTGGTTGTCGGCCTGGCAGCGTGTGGAATGACCCCTTATGTCCATGGCGCCCTTAAGCGCGCTCGCCAAATTGGAGCAGGAACCGTTTTTATCACCTGTGCACCCGAGGCCAAAAAGCACATCCCGGCACAAATTATCATCAATCCTGTAGTTGGGCCCGAAGTTATCACCGGCTCGACCCGGATGAAAGCGGGCACCGCGACTAAGCTCGTGCTCAATACACTTACCACCGCTGCTATGATCAAGTTGGGCAAGGTCTACGGCAACCTCATGGTCGATTTGCAGGCTACCAGTGAAAAATTGAGAGACAGGTCCCTGCGAATCGTCATGGAGCTGACCCATCTTCCCAGAGCACAGGCGAAAAAGTTGCTAGCCCGCGCCGACGGAAAGGTCAAGCCCGCTATCGTGATGCACTATCGAAAGGTAGACTTGCGCGGCGCCCGGAACATACTCGATCATTGCGACCAGTCCTTGCGAAAAGCCATGAAGGAGAAGACAGCATCGAAGCGATAACTATTGCAAGTCTTGGCGGTACCCTGAGCAGGGTTGATATTCTTATTGTCGCCGTGGCGGTCTCGCTCTTATTTGTTATCTCATACGTTTTCGGCAGAGAGGAGAAAGACACCAACGACTTTTTTCTGGGTGGTCGGCGCGTGCCGTCAATCGTCGCTTGTCTTTCTTTTGTTGCCACCGAAATTAGTGCCCTCACCATAGTTGGCTTTCCGGCTACCGCTTACAGCGAAAACTGGGAATACGTCCAGTTTTTCATCGGCTCCGCGGTCGCCCGCATCGCAGTAGCCTTTCTCTTTATCCCGGTCTTCTACAAGTACGATTGTACCAGTATTTATGAGTTCCTAAGGCACCGATTCGGGCCCGAGACTCAATACGCAGGTTCAATATTCTTCTTCGTGACACGTCTCATTGCTTCAGGAGTACGGCTCTATGCCGCCTGCCTTGGGGTCGCACTAATAATGGGCTGGAACCTGCCGCAAACGCTCTTGATGTTCACCGTGGTTAGTATCGTCTTTATTGCCTTCGGGGGCATAAAGGCCGTCGTCTGGGCGGGAGCCTATCAGGCCATAAGTTTCTTCGTGGCGGGTGTTGCCTTACTCATCTATCTTTTCTTTCAAATCCGGGGCGGATTGGATACAGCCTGGCAGGTCGCTGACGAGGCTAGCCGCCTGAGTTTTTTCAAGTTTGATTTCAATCTAAACGACCCTACTACCTTTTGGGCCGGAACCGCCAACGCGTTCTTCATAGGCCTGGCCGCATTCGGCACGGACCAGGAAATGATGCAGCGACTGCTCACAGTCAAGACCCGTAAAACCAGCCAGAGGACTCTTATCTCGACCATCGTGACAGTCATTCCAATCATGTGTATTTACCTCGCAATCGGAACCCTGCTTTATGTGTTCTATCAGCAGAATCCTGATGCTGTCCAGCCCGCCAAAGCCAAAGAAGTCCTTTCCCACTTCGTGGCACATTCGCTGCCGGCAGGCTTGAAAGGATTGCTCCTGGCGGCCATCATCATGGCCAGTATCGACTCCCCCTTGAGCTCGCTTTGCTCTTCGTTTGTTACCGACATCTACCGGCCACTAATCAAGACCAAAGCCACCGAAAAGCATTACCTGTTCGTCTCGCGGGTCGGTGTCGTCGTCTTTGGCCTAATCCTAGCTCTCATCGCTTGGGCGTGTGAGCCGGTGAAGAATATACTCTGGTTCGCCTTCAAAATCTTTTCGCTGACAGGCGGTGCCACGCTCGGAGTTTTTTTGCTCGGATTGCTCACCAAGCGAAAGGCAAACACGGGCAACATAGTCGCCATGATAGCCAGCACGGTGTGTGTCCTTGACCTTATGGTGCTTGGTCATATTGGCGTGATCCGCTTGGCCTGGAGCTGGCTGATCGTTATCGGTACGGCAATAACATTCGGCTTAGGCTATGTGCTTGGGCCTGTCATGGCGCAATCGGACTTGCCAGAGCGGCAAGGTTCGGTATGACAACGTCTGACTTGCGTATTTCAGGCCGAAGCCGGCAACGGACTCCTTTGTAGTACTTCGCAAAGGGGCTATGTTTTTCAAGACACCGTCCTTGCCCGAGGATTGTCTGCCGCAGTATGGAGCGGACTCTTTCTGTAAGTCCCGTGTCAGGACCATGTCAGTGCGGTTATACAAACAAGTGCCTGGCCTTGGAGATAGGGGCAGACCACATATGATCCTTTGGCCTTAATTTGGCTTTAGAAGAACTTGCTGAACTGCCGAAAACTAAATAAATAGAGTACTGCAGGCCTTGACTCACAGGCCGGATTTGTCGCTATTTTATTTGACTTCTGCCCTCGAATTTGATATAAGTAAAGAGAATATTGCAGGCTAACCCCTGCGGTGTGCGTATCGAAAGCGCAAGTTTGAAAGAACCGATACCCGTACTCAGGGAAATCAGGCCTTGATGGCTCGGAAACGCCTACTCGATAGGACTTTCGGACACAAGCAACGATTGCCCACCTGGAAGTAATGGGTTCTCTTCAAAATCCTTTCGTACGGCACTGGCGGAGGAAGGCCTTGCAATTAATAAAAGGCCTGTTTGTACAGGCCTTTTTTCGTTTCTCGCATTCATGGCCTGAAAAAAGCTGAAATATCGGACGAACAAAACTTGCCGCATGTGATACTTGCTTTCGTTTTTGCTGTTAAGCCAAACAATAGATTTGCCGATTAGATAAGAACTGATACAGAGTTGTCTGTTGAGTCGTTAATATCTGCTATCAAGAGACTTACGCTATGGGGATGTGATAATGCCAGGCGTGCACAGCTTCACAGTATTGCCCTCGCTACCAGGTCCGCTAAAAGACCTTGAGATTATTGCAAAGAATATGTTTTGGTCCTGGAACCCTGAGTTTGTGGAGCTATTCAAACGAATAGACAGCAACTTATGGACTGCATGTGGTCACAATCCGGCAAGACTGCTCGGCAGTGTGTCACAGACCAAGCTGGAAACGCTGGCAGAAAATCAGGGTTTCTTGTGTGAACTGCAGCGAGCTGTCGAAAAGCTGCAGGCATACCTTAATGGACCAAGTTGGTTCGAAGAAGTCTGTTCAACATCCACCAAACCCGTCATCGCCTATTTTAGCGCCGAGTATGGGATACACGAAAGTCTGCCCATCTATGCTGGTGGCTTGGGAATCTTGGCAGGGGATCACCTCAAGAGTGCTTCAGATCTCGGCGTTCCGTTTGTGGGTGTAGGGCTTCTCTACCAGAAAGGCTATTTCCGCCAGTACTTGAACGCCGATGGTTCGCAGAAAGAGGTCTATATCGAGAATGATTTTCATAATATGCCGATGGAACTGGTCCGCAAGGAGGGCGGCCGGCCATTAACCATCACCGTTGAGTATCCAGGCAGGTGTGTCCGGGCCCAGATATGGTGCGTTACCGTTGGCAGGGTGAAATTGTACCTGCTCGATACGAACGTACCTGCTAACTCGCCGGCAGACCGTATGATTACCGCCAGTCTCTACGGCGGCGACACTGAGCTGCGACTGCGTCAGGAGATTATGCTGGGCATAGGAGGCTTAAAGGCGCTGGCAGCTATGGATATAACACTAACTGTTTGCCATATGAATGAAGGGCACGCTGCCTTTGTGACACTGGAGCGGATCCGACACTTGCAAAACGCCGGTAGCATGACGTTTGAAGAGGCCCTGGAAGCTACAAAGTCAGGCAATGTTTTTACGATGCATACGCTCGTTAAGGCTGGACTTGATGAGTTCAGTGTCGAGCTGATGGACAAGTACTTTGGCAGTTACTTTCCCCGTCTGGGGATCAATAGAAAGCAATTCTTGTCGCTGGGTAGAATATTCTCTGACGACGATAGCGAGCCGTTTAAGATGCCAATCTTGGGGATGCGGCTTAGCAGTTATATAAACGGTGTCAGCAAGTTGCATGGGCAAATATCACGTGCCGTGTGGGGGAATCTCTGGCCCGGTGTCCCCGTCGGTGAAGTGCCCATAATACCTATTACAAACGGTGTTCACATTAAGAGCTGGTTGTCAACGGAGATGAGTTCCCTATATGAAAGGTACCTCGGACCGGGTTGGTCTGAGCATATAATTGATAAGTCTATTTGGAATAATGTTGACCAAATCCCGGATGAGGAATTATGGAGTGCACATCAGCGATGCAAGGAGCAGTTGATTATTTTTGCGCGCCACCGGCTAAAGACCCAGATGCAACGGCGCGGCACATCACTCATCGAGGTCGCCCGGGCCGAAGAGGCGCTCGATAGTGAGGTACTGACCATTGGATTTGCCAGAAGATTTGTCCGCTACAAAAGGGCCAATCTGCTGCTCAGGGACCCGCAGCGCCTTGTAAAGTTACTTACCGACCCGAATCGGCCTGTTCAGATTATTTTCGCTGGCAAAGCTCACCCGAAAGATGCAGAAGGTAAGGACATAATAAGGCAGATTATTCACTTCGCCGTTGAGCAGAATGTGAGGCGCCAGATCGTCTTTCTAGAAGACTACGATATGGATGTGGCCAGAATTCTGGTCCAGGGCGTTGATGTCTGGCTTGGTAATCCTCGAAGACCAATGGAAGCCAGCGGCACAAGTGGCATGAAGGCGGCGCTTAACGGCGTCTTAAACGTCAGCACGTTGGATGGATGGTGGTGTGAGGGCTACATACCTGAAGCAGGATGGGTCATCGGTGCCGATGAACGATGTGATGACGCCGATTATCAGGACGAAATGGATTCCCAGGCCATTTACAACTTGCTGGAAAACGAGATCGTACCGCTGTTCTATACTCGCTCAGCTGGCAATCTGCCCCGGGCCTGGTTGCACAGAGTGAAAACTTCTATCAAGCGTATAGTACCGCAGTTCAACACACATCGGATGGTTGCCGAATACACCCGCAGGTTCTACAATCCCGCTGCCACCAAATGGCATTATTTGACGGCAGATGCTGTGTCAAGAGCCAAGGCATTTGCCGGTTGGAAGGCAAAGATGAGGGAGGTTTGGACTGAGCTGGCAGTGAAAGACGTGATCATAAAAGTCAATAATGGGCAAGGTGACACGCCGTTGGATGCCAGGCGGTGCCAGGTCAAGGTGGGCTCGCAGTTGAGCGTTAAGGCATTAGTTGAGCTCGGTACGGTTAAGCCTGATGATGTTTCGGTTGAGCTTTATCACGGCGCCGTGGATAGCGCCGGGAATATTAGGGCCGGTTCAGCCCTCAAAATGGCTTATGAAAACACATCCCAAAACGGCGAACATTGGTTTGCCGGCTCAGTGCCTTGCAGTAAGACGGGCCAGTACGGCGTGGCCGTCAGAGTCCTGCCAAAGCATCCGGACTTGGCTAACCCATACGAACCCGGTCTTATTCTGTGGGAGTCGGCAGCTACAAACCGGCGTCCATGACGTATAGGGCGTAAGTGCGTAATTCAGCGAGGACTATAGAAACGCCAACCACGAGATCCATCATAGGACCTACTCGTTCTCTTTGTCGCTCAGAAGTTGGTAAGCCTCATCAGTGGATGTCGCTTTTTCAAGCGCTTGTTTGAATTGTTCGTCAAGCATCAGCCTGCTTATCCTGGCAAGGGCCTGAATGTGTGGGCCTGTCTGGTCTGCCGGTGAGACCAGCAGAATAACAATTGTTACCGGTTTTCCGTCGACGCTTGCAAAATCAATCGGCTCATGTGCGATTCCGATTGCCATCACGAGTTCCCTGACAGCTTTGCATTTGCCATGAGGGATGGCGATTCCGGAACCGATACCGGTGCTACGGGTTTGCTCGCGCATAAAAACCGCCTGTAGAGCGGCATTTTTGTCGAGCAGCAATCCGTTAGTGTCAAGCAAATCCACCAATTCGGATATGACGGAGTTCTTGTCTTTGCCTTCCAGCGGGACCTTGACGCAGGTTGGCTGCAGTATTTGCGTTAGGATCATCTTAATTCAACCACGTATACGACCTATCTGATAAATATCTACACAAACCCTGAAGCATACTCGACATCGCATCTAATTGCAAATACTTTGCGAGAAAATTATATTCGACCAGAGAATAATGCAAGGTTGCACGGTCGCTCGTGGGCGTCGGCTGTCAGGGCCCTTTTGGTAGAAGGCCGAGGCTGGTATCACCTTTGATCAAGTCACATAATTGGCAGCGACCTTGCGACTCAGGCTGGGCCTTAAAGAGCTGGCGCCGTTTTGGCCTTGGTCTTGTAGTTCAAGCCACACAATAAGCTGCTCAAAATGCGTAGGATAGCCGAAAAAAAATTCGAATCGCGTTTTAGTAGGGCGGAATTTGTTATAAGTGCTGTAACTGAAATAAATTACAGCTACGCAAAATTTCTGAGAAATCCTTGTTTTTTCCCCTTGACTTTATGGTCATTTAACCATATACTTCTATTTAGAGCTATGGAACCTTTAACAGAAAAACAGCAAAAGGTGCTTGGATTTATCCAAGGCCGTCTGCAGAATAATAATCCGCCGAGCCAGAGGGAGATCGCCCGGCATTTTGGCCTGGCCCAAAATGCCATATATCAGCTTGTCAGCTACCTGAAGAAGAAAGGCTATCTGGTAGATTCTGGTGGGCATCGAGGGCTTAAGTTGTCTGAGGAATATCTCGACCACATAAGACAATCCGAAGGTATCCCTGTTGTAGGGCGTGTAGCAGCAGGTGAGCCAATACTGGCAGAGGAGAACGTAGAAGCCTACATAAATATAGAAAAACTATTTACCAAGTCTAAAGGAGTATTTCTGCTCAAGGTCTCGGGCGACAGTATGATTGATGAAGGTATTATGGATGGAGATTATGTAGCGGTTAAGCCAACCTCAACGATTGGAAATGGCCAAATCGGTGTGGTCCTGCTGGATGGTGAAGCAACCGTTAAGAGGATATATATCCAGTCTAACCGAATAGCCCTTAAGTCGGCGAACCACGCTGCGGATTATAAGACCCGATATATCAAACGAGCCACGCAAAATGCTCGCATAGTCGGCAAAGTAACGGGTTGTTTCAGACTACTATAATCAGCAACAGAAATGGCTGGTCAGATTTACATAGGGATAGCAGGCTGGTCCTACCCCGACTGGCAAGGCATAGTCTATACCAGCAAAAAAGTGGACCAGCTTGAATACGTAAGTAGTTTTGTGGATTGTTTAGAGATTAATAGTACATTCTATCGGCCGCCTAACGAACGCAACACCAAATCCTGGCTGCGAAGAACGGCAGCAAAGCCCAGCTTTTTCTTTACCGCCAAGTTGCACCGCGATTTTACCCATGAAGGCAAGATCGACCCAGAAACAATAACGCAGTTTCATACCGGTTTTGAGCCTATGCTCGAAGCGGGAAAGCTAAAGCATCTTCTTGTCCAGTTCAGATATGACTTTTCTGATAGCCCGCAAAGCCGTGAGCATTTGGCAAATATAGCGAGAAGTTTCTCTGATGATTTCGATCTGGTGGTAGAGTTGAGGCATAAGTCGTGGGAAAATCCGGATGCTATGAACTTCCTGCAGGACCTTGGTGTCACTGTGTGCAATCTTGATTATCCAATTACCTGGAATTCATTCAATATGCAGCACTGTACTGTGGGTAGAAACGGCTACCTTAGAATGCACGGAAGAAATAGAGAAAAGTGGTTCAGCAAGGCGGGCAGAGATGAAACTTATGACTACTATTACAACGAGAATGAGCTTGCTCAAATAAAGAAACGAATCGATAAATTGGCCGATGCATTTGAGTCACTTACTGTTATCGCTAACAATCACTATCGAGGTGCTGAGCTTGCCAATGCGATTGAGCTAAAGGCACTCGTGAGCGAGCATAGGCAACTTGTTCCTGAGGGTCTTTTGAGGAGCTATCCGAATCTGGCAAGGATTGCCTTAAATGCGTAAAGTTTGTTTACATTATCATTTGTTAAAGTGGAGACAGTATGCGCGCTGCTGCGCTGGCATGCCGGAGTTATTACAGCCTTCTGAGAGGTTCGGTGTCAGTGCAGCGATTGGTCCGCAAGGCCAGGCAATACGAGTATGGTGCTGTCGCTCTGGCAGATGTCAATTCGATGTATGGGGCGGTAGATTTTTGCAAGTCAGCTAAGAAGGTAAATGTCAAGCCGATTATTGGCGTGGAGATTCTAACTAATACCCAAAGAGCGATATTGCTCGCTGAGGATAGAGCTGGGTATAAAAATCTCTGTAGAATAACCACCGTGAGGAATCTCGATGCAGATTTTGATCTGATACAGCAGTTAAGCGGACATAACAACGGTGTTATTTGCATCTGTTCTCAGCCGGCCCTCTTAAAAGAGTTGCAAAAAATCTTCCATAAAGACTATTTGTTCGTAGCTCTTGAAAGCCCAGCTAAAGCTAAGTGGCTCAACGCAAATAGAGTAAAGCCTGTCGCTTGCATCAATTTCAACATCATCGAAGATGATGACATAGTGACAGCCAAGCTTCTGGACAGGATAAGACGGCTAAGTGTAACTGGATCGGGGCCGCAAGATGGCTGTGGCTTTAACAGGCTTGTGCCGGAAGAGCAATTTAAACGCAAGTTCAGAAATTATCCTGAAGCAATCGATAACGCCACGCAGCTTATTCAGCGATGCAACTTTCAGCTCTTAAATGGGAAATATCACCTGCCCAAGGTCAAACTCGGCAAGGGCAAAAGTGCTGATACCGAATTGGCTAAACTCTGTCATGTTGGTCTGGCAAAAAGATACAGACCCGCAAGCCAACAAGTAGTTAAGCGGCTTGAACATGAGCTTTCGGTTATTAGGCGGAACCGCTTCAGCGACTATTTCCTTGTAGTTAGCCGGATAATCAGTTTTGCAAAGCAAAATAATATCCCGGTTGAGGTTCGAGGCTCAGCGGCAGGCTCACTTGTCGGATATGTGCTGGGCTTCACCAGGGTCTGTCCAATAGAGAACAATCTTTATTTTGAACGCTTTATGAACCCGGGCAGAAGGGATTGCCCCGACATTGATATTGACTTGTGCTGGAGAAGGCGCGATGAGGTGATAGACTTTTGCTATGAGAATTGGGGCTCTGAACATGTGGCCATGATCTCAAACATCAATAGATACCGTCGGCGAAGTGCCGTTCGAGACGTAGGCAGGGCACTTGGTATGGAGCCCGACCAAATAAACCAGCTTGCCAAGAATAGTGCGAGCTGTGCAGATTCTGCAATATACAAACTCGCTGAGAAGATAATTGATACGCCCCGGCATTTAGGCGTTCACTGTGGCGGTATAGTGATTACTCCATCGGCCGTCAGGGATGTCGCTCCCTTGGAGCGTGCAACCAAGGGTGTAATTGTAACCCAGTACGATAAGGATGCTGCCGAAGCCGTGGGCCTGATTAAGATCGACCTTTTGGGAAATAGAGCCCTTTCAACGGTGGATGGAGCGGTGAGTATTATTAGCAAAAGGCAGGATGATTTGAACATCGATGCAGTTAGTCCCACGGATGAAACGACAGGCAAAATGCTAAGTGCTGGCGATAGCCTCGGCGTGTTTCAATGTGAATCGCCTGGCATGAGACAGCTTCTCAGAGGCCTTAAGGTCAAAACTAAAAAAGACGTGGCGATTGCCCTGTCACTAATCAGGCCGGGACCTGCTTCCGGAGGAATGAAGGCTGAATTTATTGACCGCCATGTTGATAGAAAGCCGTTTGACTATCTGCACCCAAAGATGAAAGAAGTGCTCGGCGATACCTATGGCGTTATGCTGTATCAGGAAGATGTGATGCGAATAGCGGTTGAGGTCGCAGGTTATGGCGTCGCTGATGCCGACAGGTTCAGATCCGAGGTCTCAAAGAAGGTTTCAGCTTCACGTTTACAGAACCAATATACGGATTTTGTCTATTCGCGAGCTGAGCAGGTGGGGATTGACCGGCAGACTGCCGAGGCCATCTGGGACCACATCTTGAGATTTGCCGCTTATTCATATTGTAAGGCTCACGCTACTGTCTATGCTAATATCGCTTGGCAGACGGCTTTCCTTAAGGCTCACTATCCGCAGCAGTTTTACACTTCGCTATTTAACAATCACCATGGAATGTATCCGCTGAGGATATATGTGTGGGATGCAATAAGGCACGGCGTAAAGATACTGCCGCCGCATGTAAATAGAAGCGAAATAGAATGGGCACCGGAAGGAAAGGCTATCCGAGCGGGATTAAACATTATCAAAGGTCTAAGTTATAGCACTATGGATGCTGTTGTTCAGCAGAGGACAGTGGAACCTTTTACCGGCATGGATGACTTGCGCGGGCGGGTCAATGCTGATGAAATTGCACTTCGCGCCCTTGGATCCGAATCAGTTACTGCTCTTTGACATATACAATAATCCCTCGAAAACAGAATGGGTCGAGTACGACAGGCTAACAAGGCTAAAGGCTGAGGTTGACATTACCGGCGTTCCTTTCAGTATGCACCCTGCAATATTGTTTCGGTTTAAGCACACCCCCGCAGTCAGGCTGGCTAAGTTTATCAACAGGGAGATTACCGTAGCGGGCTTCATAGCTGCAGCTCGCCGGGCAAGGACCAATGATGGCAGAGTTATGGGCTTCGTAACATTAGAAGATTTCTCCGGCCTGGCTGAGGTAACCTTCTTCCCCGACCAGCTAAACAAGTACCACGACATCTGCGGGGCTTCCGGCCCGGTCTGGGTAACGGGCAAGGTCACCGAGCATTTAGCCTCAATCGCAGTCGAATGCCACAATTGCGGAAGAGCCGCATAAATACAGCCATACAACGGTTCCGCATCTTGAAATAGGTTCGACCCTTCGGCCTCGCTCAGGACGGGCAAGCTCCCTACAGATTGGGTTTGATTGGATTTACTCCCCCAGGGGGGCGGGTATTCGTAATCCTTTGTTAATAGTGAGGTTGCGCTCATTTTGTGCTTTTGGAGAATTGGCTTTGAATTGGGTTTGTTCTGCGAGCCTCCACAGGGGCAAATATTTTCGTAATCCTTTGTTGGAAGTGAGGTTGCGCTCATTTTCCCTTTTTTGAGATTGGCTTTGTTTTGGGTTTGATTGGGTTTGTTCTGGCGGAGCCCTAGAGCGGGATTATTCTCATAATTCCTTGTAAGACAGACGCTTGCGCTCATTTGGGCATCCGGGAAATTGGGTTTGTTTTGCATAATAGGGCCGATTTGTAGAGGACTCTCTACAGTCGTAAAGGATAATAGGGAAAATGCAAAAATCAAAACGTAAAATGTAAAACTGTGGAGGCCCTTCGGGCGGCCTCTTATTTGTAGGCAGTTAAGAACGGTTCTTGTTAAGCCCGGAGACCCCAACGGGCATAAATAGACACGAATTTTCGTAACTATGTTCATAACCTTGTTTTAGCGCACTTTTTCCTTTTGACTTTGAACTTTTTTTGCGTGTATCTGCTGATACTCAGACGTGCGGTTCTCTCCTGGGGAGTCCTTACGGACCGCGTTCTTCCCGCTCCTGGCGGGATTCGCCGCTCACTACGGTCTGTATTATACCAAAAATTGGCTGTTTTTCAACAAAAATCTAATAAATAATGTGAAAAATGAGGCAGAGAAAGCACCGACCGAAAAGCAAAAATCAAAGTGCAAACAGCAAAATGACAATGCAAAATACAAAATGGGAATAAAACCACGGATTTGGCAGATTAGCACGGATTTAACCACTAATACCCGCTTTCGCCGGCACAGGTTAACACGAATTTACCCGGTGAGATAGCGGCTGCGCCTACTTCACGGGGTGAGTACGGATTGTTTAGCCACAGAGGGAGGGGAAAAGGTAAAAGGGAAAAGGGAGAAGGGAAAAGGCAAAAATCAAAAGCGCATATCAAAATGCAAAAAGGATAGTCGGGGGATGGGTATATCCGGCGGATCGATCTTGGCGGGCTTGGGAAATTGCGAAATTTGGAGTGGACAGGGACCTCAATGGGTGATAGGCTTGGTCCAGCGAAATGAAGATGGGATACTCCAATGACACACAGAGAGAGGGAAGGTATGTTGGCAAGGTATTACTTACGGACTTCGGGCAGAGGAGTGCTATGCTGACACTTGGAGAGGTCTGGAGTGTTATACGGAGACCATATATACGTAGTTGGACCTGAGGAATGATGGATCGATGTACTTTAGCTTGTTGCCTTTTGTTCTGTTCTGGGCCCTGCTGTTCATCGGCAGGAGCGAACTGGGCCTCAAGTGGATCACGGTATGTATTGGCATCTGGGTGGGCCTCTGGCTTGGCTGTGCATACTTGAAGTGTCCCGGGTACGTGTTTGTGGCCGGAGAGGTTCTCTTGGACGTTGTCTTACTGATTGTCGTCGCTGGAGGCAATGTTCGGATTCGCTAATGCGGAGACACGGTCCAACAGGCCAGTGGACCTGACTATAGTCTTGGTGTTTGGTTGCGAAATTCCGAAATTTGGAGTTGACAGGGAGCCCAATGGGTGATAGGCTTGGTCCAGCGAAATGAAGATGGGATAGTCCAATGACACACAGAGACAGGGAAGGTATGTTGGCAAGGTATTACTTACGGACTTCGGGCAGAGGGGTGTTATGCTGACACTCGGAGAGGTCCGGAGTGTTATACGGAAACCATATAAACACTGCTGGCCGAGATGAACACATGACGCCGAATAGAGGGCTGGTACTATGGACTACTGGGATGTACACAGCTATCAGGATTTCCGACGGTTTGCCGGAGACGGCATGGTGCTCGACTCACGGGACGAGGGCACGGTTTCTCACACGCGAGAGGGGATAGCGACTATTACCCTTAAGAATTGGAGACTTCTGGAGCCACTCCTGTATACAATGGTGGAGATGTCTCATGCCCTATTCAGGGGCGTTGAGCGCAGCAACTATGCCCTGACGCCTTCCATATTCCGGCGCTACGCTTTTCAACACATGCCCACTATTGAGGAGAAGAACGCCTATATCGAGAGCTGCTACAATCACTTCCTTCAGGCAATTCGAGGAAGGAGAGGACCACTCTCAAAACCGGTTGAGACATATCGCAAGTTTGAAATCTGGTCTCTTGGCAGACATTACGGCGTCAGCAACACCATGTTGGACTGGAGCCGTTCTCCGTATGTGTGTCTCTTTTTCGCATTTGCTCATTGGGATGACGACGGCGTGCGTTCCCTGTATTGCTTAAAGCAGAATGTGATAGTGGCTGCACGGGACAAGACCTCAATGACCGAACCGGGGAGCGAAGAATCGGAGCGCCCGGAAGAGGATGGCATTCTTCTTTTTGACGCCCCTCGCTATGATTCGTTGCTGTTCTACACGCCGTTGAGCGATGACAACTTCCGCATGATTAACCAACAGGGCATCTTCACCGTCAGTAGGAGCCCTCATTCGGTTGAGGAGTGGGTCTCTCATAACTACGCACGAGTCAGGCAGCATCTCGAGGAAGCACTGGAGCGCGCAACGTCTCGAAGGGCCGAAGAGAGGCTTGCGCTGGACATCAACAGCGGGGGGATTCTTCTCAAGGTCAATATCGAGACGAGCCGAGAGGACCGCAAGCAGATCCTGAGAGCACTCAACAGGATGAACATTAACTACGCGAGTCTATTCCCGGACGTGGAAGGAGCATCGCTCTATGCGGACATGCAGGGAGATATTCTGCACTACTGAATCGGGGTGCTGCAGGAGAACCGACCGTGTGAATTAAAGGTGTCCGGTATATTTTTCGGTGAGCTGTGGTTGATAATGTTAGGTTTTGATAGAGGACAGTGGCTGGGCTGAATTACTGTGGAGCTTCGGGACGGAGAGACCCGTTGGGATTAAGGATGATGTCCGTTGAATTATGATTACTGGCGTAGACTAAGTGGAGCAGCGCCCTCTCATCCAAAGCTTTCTAAGTGGAGGTGTTTACGATGTGGGTAGCTATAGCAATACCTGTAACAATCATCCCTATCGCGATGGTTTTCATTTGCATGTTTCGTAGGAACATTGCGGGCTTGCTAGATAGGGCAAAGACAGTCGGCTATCGGGGGGTTGAACTTCAAGCTGATATTCCAGACCAGACACATCGTGATGTTGGGAAGGCTGCGGCAGACCGATTGGTGCATGCCCTCGATAGTCCCGCTCTTAAAGATACAGAGAAATTCATAAGGGAGCTACTGACCAATCTGAAAATCGACGAGGCAGGAGACAAAGAAAAGGTGCTGATCCGATACCTTGCAGCCGATGAGCTTCTTATACGCTTCATGCAAGTTGAATCTTCCATTTGGGGAAGCCAGATTTACATCCTTGAGCATCTGAATGACGCGCGGGAAGGGATTCCGAAAGAAGAGGTGAAGGCCGTGTACTATGACAAAGCGGCCGAAAAGTACGCGGAGGTATACGCATTATACACTTACGACAATTATCTTGCGTATCTGCGGGCCTTCGGGCTCATTATTGACAGAAACGGAAGGCTTTGCATAAGCCAGTTTGGGGTTGAATTCCTTCAGTACCTTATTAACAGGGGAAAAAGCGGGGCACGCTTCCGAGCTGGGTAGTAGATTCCCTATGTAATCACATCGTCGAGAGCACAGAGTTAAACGGGTTTGGGGAATGAAAGTGGCACGGACCATTTTCTTTATGAGTTGTGCTTGATAATGATAGGTTTTGATAGGGGACAGCGGGTGCTGGGCAGGGGAGTAGTGAAACTGGACGCGGGGGTGGAGGGGATTGGTCTTGAGTGCTGAGTTTTTAGCTCTGAGTCCGCCACACGGATGGCGGACTTTCAGTCGGCCAGAAGAGGCTTATTGGGAAGGATCTGAGCAGAGGTAAGAGAGAATAATGAAAGAGATACCACTAACTAATGGCCAAAGCGCAAAGGTTGATGACGAAGATTACGAATGGTTATCCCGCTATAGCTGGTATGCCTACTACGATCCGCAGCGCGGAATGACGTATGCAGCCCACGACACACGAAGCGGAAGACGGGTCTTTATGCACGATGTCATCATGGGCCTTGATACGCTGGAAGACGAGCCGTTGAATTGAGCAATGTTTAGCCCGCCGATCCCTCAACTGTGTTCAGGGCAAACTCTGCCGAAGGCTTTTCCTTTTGCATCGAGTATGCTACAATACTAACATGAAGCTAATGAGAAACCATGCCAAGCTCAGCAAAATGACCGACCCCGACGATCCGTACGTTGAAGCCTCACCGGCCGAACGTGTCGGCTTTGTCTGGGAGATTACCAAAGAACTGTGGTCGTTACGAAACAGGCAGGATGCTGAACGAAGACTACAAAGAAATGTTGCAACTCTTGTTAGACAACAAGGTTAAATTTCTTGTTGTCGGCGCATACGCGATGGGGGCGTACGGATACCCCCGCGCCACGGGTGATTTCGATATATGGGTCGAAGCTTCCGCCGAGAACGCAAAAAGAGTATACAAGTCACTCGCGGAGTTCGGAGCGCCGCTTGCGGAGGTTACTGAACAGACTTTTTGCGAATTAGGTATCATGTTCCAAATTGGGGTAGCGCCACGAAGAATTGACATCATAACGGCAATCGACGGCGTAGAGTTCGACAAAGCCTATCCCCAGAGACACCAAATCCAAATCGATGATCTTAACGTACCATTTATTTCAAAAGAAAACTTGATAGAGAATAAGCTCTCAACAGGACGTGACAAGGATAGGCTGGACGCGGATTATCTTCGATCTGACCACTCCACGTAAGACTAATATTGCAACGAGATCGGCAGGGAGCAAAGAATTAGGGGGGCCAAGGTAGATTGTTGCCGTAATCTGCTTGCGGTTGTGCTTGTGCAGCCGTTTTCCCCGTTGGTCTGCTCCGGCGAGATAGGGCTTGCAACGCAGAAGACAGAATAGAGGTGACAATTTGGCAGTTTCTTGTTATCCTGTACGGGTTCGCTCACACGTTTAGTGAGCGAGAATGAACCAAGGGGTCTATTTTCTGGTTCGGAAGGATGACAAGAAGGTTTACTATAAAATCGAGAACCGCGGCAGACAAAATTGACTTTGCAGCGGACCTCAATAAAGAGCAGCTTGCGGTGGCCACCGCGCCGGGCGGGCCGATGCTGGTTGTGGCGGGAGCCGGAAGCGGCAAGACCCGAGCCTTAACATATCGCCTTGCATGGCTTGTCCAGAATGGAATCGAACCGTCACGCATTATGCTCGTTACATTCACAAACCGGGCTGCTCGCGAGATGCTCAGCAGGGTCGAAGTGCTGGTCAAACAGAAAACACGAGAGATCTGGGGTGGCACGTTTCACCACATAGCCAACCGGATCCTCCGCCAGCATGGCAAAGTCTTGGGTATCTCGCCGGATTTTACCATAATGGATAGGGAAGACTCGAGAGACCTTGTGGCTTCTTGTGTTCAGGAAGCCGGCGTGGACATCCGCAAGACAAGATTTCCGCAAAAGTCCGTGCTCGCTGCTATTTCCAGTTTCGTCCAGAACACGCTCGATCCTTTAGACGGCGTGCTGGCGAAACGTTATCCGATGTTCATCCACGAAGCCGGCGAAATTGAAAAAGTGCTGACCCTGTACGCGACCAAGAAGAAGCAGAGACAGCTGTTGGATTTCGATGACCTGTTGAGCGGATGGTTACGGCTTCTTACCGAGTATGAGGATATCCGAAAGATACTTGCTAAGCAGTTTCTCTATATTCTGGTCGACGAGTATCAGGACACAAATGCCATTCAAGGAGCTATAGTTGATCTGCTTGCTTCTAAGCATCGCAACGTCACGGTTGTAGGCGATGATTCTCAGTCTATATACAGCTTTCGCGGAGCAAGCTTGAGTATAAGCTCGAGACGAATTATCGTTCAACGCCGGAAATACTCGCGCTTGCCAATGCAAGCATTGCATGCAATGCCCGCAGACTTCCCAAGAACCTTCGCACCATAAGACCATCCGGCCTCAAGCCTGCAGTGGTCCCCGCCCAGGACCATTTTCAACAGGCGTGCTTTATTGCAGAATACACACTTGGCCTTCTCGACGAGGGCCGGGCTCTGAATGATATAGCTGTGCTCTACCGCAGTCACTGGCATTCGCTTGAGATTCAACTCGAGTTCCAGCGCCGCAACATCCCGTTTCATGTTCGCGGCGGGTTGCGCTTCTTCGAGCAGGCTCACATGAAAGATGTAATATGTTTCATGCGCATAATCCAGAATCGGCACGACGAGCTGGCCTGGCTGCGAGTGCTTAAGATGCTGCCCAGAGTGGGTTCTGCATTGTCACGCAGAATGTGGGAGCATATCGGCCGGGTAGATGACCCTGTGAAGATGGCCTGTGAGCCAGCCACAGCCGATCTCTTTCCTGCCGGTGCCAAGGCCTGTTATGTGGATTTCGCAAAGCTGGTCAAGGATTTGGCACAGTTGCGTGCCCCCGCAGAGATTATCGACATGGTGCTTGAGCGCTTCTACGATGACTACCTGGTGTCACATTACGATGGTGCAAATCTGCGAAGAGAAGACATCAGAGCTTTAGCCAACTTTGCTGCACAGTATAAAACGCTCGAGGCATTTCTGGCTGATATTGCTCTGGCAGGGGAGTTCTCCGGCGAAACAGTGGTGACCGGGCCGGAAGAACAAGAATTTGTCACACTAAGCACAGTGCACCAGGCAAAAGGGTTGGAATGGCCGGTCGTCTTTGTTCCCTGGCTTGCGGATGGAAGGTTTCCGACAGACCTCGCTATAAATACGCAAGAAGAAGAGGCCGAAGAAAGGCGCGTTTTCCATGTCGCCGTTACCAGGGCCAAGGATGAGGTCTATTTGATTGTGCCGCAGGTTTACCGAAACCGTTCGCGAAGCCTCGTGATGATGAAGCCGAGCCGCTTCTTGACCGAAATTGAACAGGAACTAACTGAACAGATGGAGCTTGAAGAGGGCTTGCCGCACCTCATAGCCGGCGAAGAGCAGGGGACATACTCTGCTCCCGAACAGACCTGAAATATGATGGAAGTGTCAAAATTCGGAAAAAAGATCGCGGTGACATCAGGCATTGGCCAGCTGATGGATGACCTCGGTAACGCCCTGACACAAAGTCAGGATATTCTGATGCTTGGTGGAGGCAACCCGGCTCATATCCCCCAAGTCCAGCACCATTTTCGAAAGAGCATGCTGAGACTCCTTGACGATGAAAGCGAATTTCGCCGCGCCATCGGTGAGTACGACCCACCTCAGGGCAACAGAGAGTTTATAGACGCGATTTGTACGCTGCTGCGAAACGAATTCGGCTGGGACATACAGCCCAAAAATGTGGCTCTGACCAACGGCAGTCAGTCCGCCTTTTTCATCCTTTTCAACATCTTTGCAGGTGCCTTTGACGATGGGACTAAAAAGAGAATTCTGTTCCCGCTCGCTCCTGAGTACATTGGCTATTGCGATGTCGGCTTAGCCGACGATTTGTTTGTAGCAAGCAAGCCTGATATTGAGCACCTCGGTCAACACGTCTTCAAGTACTCAGCGACCTTGCCGCTGAGAACAGTATTCCCTTGATAATCGATAATGCCTATGGAACGCCGTTTCCGAACATCATTTTCACACAGGCCAGGCCCGTTTGGAATGAGCACACAATTGTTTGTATGAGCCTGTCCAAACTTGGCCTGCCGGCAACACGCACGGGCATTGTAATTGCCAATGAAGAGGTCATTACGATGGTTTCGCAGGTCAACGCCGTCATGAGCCTTGCTCCAGGCAGCATGGGAGCAGCCATCGCAACCGACCTGGTGCGCAGCGGCGAGATCATCCATTTGAGCCGGGATGTTATCAAGCCTTTCTATCAGCAAAAAGCTACGCAGGCCCTCCGGCAGCTTACGGAGCAGCTTGAAGGAATTGATTTCTATATACACAAGCCGGAAGGCGCAATCTTCTTGTGGCTATGGCTGCCCAACTTGCCCGTTACAAGTGCCGAGCTTTACGAAAGGCTCAAGAGAAGGGGCGTTCTGGTTGTCCCCGGACACTACTTCTTTCCCGGACTTAAGGAGAAATGGCGGCACAAGAACGAATGCATCCGTGTCAACTACGCACCCGACAAAGAAATCGTCGCAAGAGGACTGACAATCATAGCTGACGAAGTCAAGCGTGCATATGACGGAGTCTGATGCCAAGTCTTCTCGTGGTGCAGCGCTGCGAAACGTGCTCTCACCAAATCTTGATTGTTAGACCTCCAAGATTGACTGGCCCTTCGGTAGGTCAAAGCACACGGTTACATTCTTGTCGTCAGCATGCCAGGTTCCACTTTGCAGTTGCAGCAGCCCCTTCACTCGCTGCAGTCGGACGGCACGTCCATCTGCTATCAGCCTGGGGGCGCCTGGCAAATCGGCTGCAACTCGGATGGTGAATCGGGTTGTCGCAAACGGCGCAGTGAACGTCACTCGTCGGTCCTCTTTACCGATTTGTGTCAGTTCTTTGGCAGCCCAATAGCGCGCAATCTCGCTAAGTCTCATCCAGAGCAAATTGTCGTATCGGGTGTGGATGCGCCGGACCACCTCTTTGAAAATCTTGAAGCCTACTTCCTCGCCGTTGTAATAGATGCCGGGCCAGTGGCAGACAAGTATCGCTGGCTCCCCTGTATCGATCACTTGTGGCAATCGGCCGCCTTTGAGGTCTGCCGTTATGAATTTTTCCGCCGAACCGGGATTCAATCCATCCCATCCGCCAAACCAGTCCCCCGTGCAGCCGATGATAGATACGACACATTTTGGCTCGGATCCCGTCAGACCGGAGGCGTACTCGACACGGGGCGCGACGCTCCGATCATCCGTATAGAGATGTCGAAAATAGTGAGGTATCTCCGCTTTGAATACGTCACGGCAGGACTCCAGCGTAGCTTGCGCTAGCTGAGGCAGCGCCCGGTTTCCAAAACCGCCCGGAGTTGTAATGCCCTCACACTCCAAACCAACATTTTTGAGGATCCGCAAGGCATAGCTCATGTAGTCGGCTAACTCGTCGACTGACTTTCCGACAGACCATCCCCAGTTCTCCATGAAACCCTCGCTTCTCTGTGGATAAGGTCGGCCCGTCTTGGTGTTGATGACCCAAGTGTGTGTCACCATCTCAGGATGTATGTCCCAGTCCAGCATCATGAATTCACGGACCAGCCTGATGCTCTCCTTGAGTTCTATTTTTGACCATCCGGGCAGGTCCCGGTCCAGCCAACCCACCAAAGCCGGATAGGGGACGATGCTGTATTTGCCCTTTATCCCGTGCTCACGACACCACTGGCCAAACTTGCGCACAAATGCATCCGGTATCTCGCGGGGTAGCTTTTTCCAGTCCTGGGGATAGTTGTTGGGAAATACCTCGTGGAATTGAGGAATGCAGAAGTGAGCAAGGTTCACCAGGCAGGTCGAATCATCAATAATAAGGCTGACCGGAACGCGGTTCAGTGGATTCAGAACCGTGACGTCACCGTGTTGTTGCGGTCGCTCACCTTTCTCCTGGGCGCAAATGGGCAGTGTATCGCCGACAATTCCAGCGCCCGCAGCTGCTATAGCAGCCACCTTCAGAAAGTCACGACGCGACATTTCTTCCTGCGTAAACATACCTTGCCCTCCTATAGATTCTGGCTATTCGTGCTCTTTCGGATTTTCTACATCTTTCTTTGCAGACAGCTCGGTTTTGGTTATCCACTCGTTGGTGCCTCGTCGCAGCCTGCTGCCGTATCAATGAAATCTCAGAACCTTACCACACGCTCCAAGCGTTTTTGAGATCGCGCCGCCGGTTCACAAGTATTCTCAGTCCCTTTGTTTGGGAATATGGGGAATCAACCAGGCCAGAAATGCATCTGCGCTTCTGGACTGTATCATAATCTTACCGGGACCTGTCAGCTCACAGACAAGCCCCTCACCGCTAAACAAGGTCGACTTTAGTCCTCCGACCCTCTTGACACCGTACCCAACCCCTTCATCGAACGAAACCATATGACCGGTGTCTACAGTATATTTCTGGCCCGGCTGAAGATTAATCTCATGAATAGCCCCGTAGCTCGAAAGAAACACATTGCCGGTCCCGCTTATCTTCAGAAGAAACAAACCTTCCTTTGAGAAGAAGGTTTTGGCCCCACCCCATTTAGTGTCCACCTGAATCTCGGGGGATGAGGCAATGTATGCCCCTGACTGAGCATAGACAGTTCCACCTTTTAGTTCGAGAGCGTGGATATCGCCGGGAAGTGAAGGTGCAAAGGTCACCTCTCCTGACTCAACTGCCTTGAATGTATTGACAAAGAAACTTTCTCCTCCTAACATACTGCGTTTCAAGGCACCGAATAAGCCTCCCTTGGCGGAGGTTTGCATCTCAATGCCGCTTGACATACTTACCATCGCACCCGCCTCAGCGGAAATGGTCTCTCCGGGCCCCAACCTTATCTTCAGCAGGGAATAGGATGGACGGTACAAAACTTCGTGTTCCATAGCTCTCAACTCCTTTCGCAGATTTATAGACGACCTTCTGAAAAATCTTTAAGTTTGTGTTTGGCACCTCTTACAAAAGGCATTTGCAGAGAGTCCCAACATATTACAATATTGCCTATCGTAAGTAAAGCTTCGTGAGCGTCATCGCTACTTTCATGGCAGACTCTCAGGCGGCGAATTCGATAAAGTCACGACAATGTCTTGCAGTGGTACTTGCCACACAAGCGAGCGAGGAAGCGGATTTCTATCGGTATCTTGGCGGACAAGAAGATGGAGACACAGTAGCTTCTGAAACGGCAAAAGATGCTGCGTTGGGAGCTAAGAACGGCGATTTCGCAGCGAGCAATGGAGAAGTAATCAGGTTTGTGCCTGCAGTACAATTGGATGGAGCATCGGTCTACGGAACCGGAATCACATCTCCAACTTGTTCCCTGGCAAGGGGTTACAACACGTTTTCAAGCTTTTAAGGACCAAGGACATCGTTTCAATTCGACTCAACGCAAAATTCTTTACGTTAGAACCGTCCGCGGGGGACACAGACTGAAAACGCTTATAATTTTTGTGGTTTTTGTAAGGCTTTGGTGCTGCGGAGCTACTAATCGAGAATTTTTTCAAATTGGCAGATAACGGGGTCTCTGGTTGTGGCAGAGTCGTAGTGGTCTGCGAGCGAAAATGGGGCCGTTCTTGGGCGTGCTCCGTGCGCGGCCCAGCGTGCCCTGGTTGGCTGGTGGGATCGACCCGACATGTTCTGACATATCTGAGGCTTCCATAAGTCAGTAGGGCTAATAACGAATGTGACGCTACGAAACAGTCAATTGCGGCGGTGCGAGATTCGCTTGACAAGCACATATTCAGCCAATAAAGAAGCCGGGTTGTGAGCCCGGCTCGAACTGACAAACAATTCTCACCTCTCGTCCCTGTTGTTTATTCATCCAGCAGTCTGCAGCAGAATCCCCACGGCCCAAGTGCGTTCTGGACTTTTAGTACAACTTGATTCGTACCTTTTCTGAAGGTTATCGGGACACGATCATTGTCTGATACTACCTCCCGGTACAACCAGTTCTCATGCACAAGTTCTCCATTCAACCAGACTTTTACACCATCATCGGAACCAATGCCTAAAGCACCTATCCTGTCCTCGGGCATCTCGATCTGGGCCCAGACATAAGCAATGTTAAAATCAGTCTTTTCTTCGGACAACTGGTTCAGGTCTACAATACTATATTTAGACTCCAGCGCAGCCCATTTATAGTCCGTGTTGTCAATTTTCACCTTTGGTGTGAAGTTAAGAAAATCAAGAGAGTCCGTATCAAAGGCCACTCTTTGCCCTTCCTTTGAGGCGAAATAAATGTCATCGCGAATCGGATAAGGCAGCGGCCCCAGAACAAGCCACTTGCGCATAAACTCGCCCGGCATAAGCCCATCATAAGTGGCCGAATTTAGATCGGCGCTATCCGTTGATAAGGTTATGGTATCCGAAGCAGGACTTGCGCTGATTGACGTTCCACTGATAAGCCAACAGTTCGTATCTTGATCTATTCGTTTTACCCGAACCTTCCAGGCGTCTACGTCATAGTATTGTCCCCCAAACTCAGCAAGGGCTTTGCACGAACATATCATTGCGTCCGAATCAGGGTCCGAATCGAGATGTGCCGGTCCGACCGAAATGATTTTGACCATGTTAGCACCCATAAACGCTTGTTCGACCAGAAAATCAGGGGCGGCTAAATATAACTGTCCGGCTCGGGAAAAATCCCTGGCAATAACAGACTCAAAGAATTGACGAGTTAATTCGACGGCAATTTCCTCTTCAGTCATATCGCCCTGCAAAAGACCTGCTTCAACCTCGGTCACATCAACCACCTGAGCATCAGCGGGAACATCGCCCTTAAGAGTAAACATCATCTGATCGATCTGTTGATTGTAGTCAAATAACTCAAGTGTCTTGACGAGTTGAAATTCCTGATCCCGTAGTTTATATTTTTCAATCTTTATCACCAGCTTGGTAGCCTGGTCTATATGAAATACCTTTTTCCAGTTTTCTGACCTGCTGCCCTGCGGGTAGGTGACAGTGACTATAATAGGCTCTCTCTTTTTTTCCGGCTCATCTATATCGACTATCACTTCATCTCTGTCCTGCTGTTCTAAAAGTTTCTCAATTAGCAGCTTAGGATCCAATTCGGAAACATCGAATCCGAGCATAATGCTCGCATCACCGTAACCGACAAGATGCAGATTATGTTTGGCCAACCAGACCTCGGAACTGTCAGAATTACCGGCAAGAATCAACGAACCAACAGAATCACCGGCATTATCCGATTCTAACCTCATCCTTGTTACATTTCCTTGTTCGTCACATCCAAGCCAAAGCTCTGTCCTGTATTCGCGAACAGCCTTCTCGGACTGGTAAATGTGCAGCCAGCGAATTGAGTTGTATGCTTCGACGGTATTTTGCAAAGCATAAGCTTTAGGTAAAAGACTACTTGGAATTTGCAAACATACATAAATTGCTATTAGTATCACCGCAGCAGCGGCGAGTTTGGTCATTCTATTCTTCATGATTATTCTCCATAGGTCGATGTGTGAAATTCCAGGTTTTGACTGTTTAGATTTTGCTTGTGCTTGCTGAAGTTCGTCAAAGATTTCCTGGTCTTTCTCTGGATTGACATCAATGTTAAATTTCTTGATTACCTTCTCTATATTTTCTCTCGGTCTCATATTTCTACCTCACTATTAAATATCGACCGGAGTTTGTCTAATCCATAGCGGTACCGGCTTTGGATTGTTTTTACCGAAACAGCCTGTACTTTAGCTATTTCCCGAAATTTCATACCGCCGTGAAGATGCAAGACAACGACTTCCCTTTGCTCAAATGGAACTTGAACCAACGCTTCGCTTATCCTAATGGATTCTTCCTTGAGCATGGCCCATTGATCGGCTCCATTTTGTTTTGAAGCGATGGGGCCGGCTTCGCTTAATTCAACATAAGACCTGACCTGATCACCTCTGATTCTGTTGCGAACACCATTGACAACGCAGGTCCTTAAATAAGCTTTTAAGCTTCCGTTAATCTTGAGCGTCTCTGCTGATTGAGCAAAGCGGATGAATACATCATGCACAACATCTTCGGCGACAGTAACATCATGTAAAAGAGCAGCTGCCAATTTCAACAAATAGAGCCTATACTTTTCGTATATGCGGCGAAGCGCTTCTGAGCTACCGTATTTAAATCGTAATACCAGTAGTTTGTCTTCCAGCATCAATTGTCCTTACTTAAAACGATCGTTCCTTACCAACTACACACGCAAGGAGGTCGTTTTGCTTTAAGAAAAATACTATTTTGTAACGCTTCTGAGATTTTAAGGATTTAGGCGCAAAAAGCACGAAACACTCCAAAGGCACCAACTGTGCTTGTCAACCGAACATCGGACCACTGCAAAACAGTCGAATTCCCAATGAAAGCGTGTTGGAAAGAAGATGCACAGGTAGTTGCCAGTGAGCCACAAAAAGAAGTGGCCACCTATGAAGAGTTCAAAGTCAAATACTAAAGTCTCTACTGCCACAGATTTTTTTTGAGGCATCCTCTTTCTTCCTGTGATTCTACCGGCAACCTTTTGGAGCATATTAGGGCAGATTCCTGCCAAGGGTGCGTTTACGACCCAGGCTTAGCTCGGACCGAGCGACGGGACCTTGGTGGAATGTGTTATTTGTCTTCGGCCCAGATTGCCTTTATTGTTTCCTCCTGGCCGAAGCCGGTGGGAACGGCTTTGGAAGGGGTGTTAGCCCAGTACCAGTTCTTATTTCCAACGGGGTCAGCCAGTGTTCTGCTGCCGGGCATTTGGAGGTAGCCGTTGGGGTCGTGTCGGCGGATCCATTCCCAGGCATACTTGAGCCAGAAGTTGCGGTAGTCAGCAGGTTGGTGAGCGAACCAGCAGATTTCGTCATAGCCCCATATGTAGTGCATTCCGATGTTCTGGCCGGGCCTCCGGCTTGAGCCGAAGTTGTCCAGCTCAACGATATAGGGCAGGCTGTCACATCGCCAGCCACTCGGGGTGATACCGCCTTTGCTTCGGGTGAAGATACTGTCCAGGTAGCCGACCTTCAAGACGCCCTTCTGGGGCTCGGTGACGACCTCATCGATCCGCAGCGGAAAGGAATGAAAGTCGAACAAGAGCCTGTCGTCATGGACGATCCCACCGCTGGGGACGTGTGCATCGGCGAGCAGGAAATGGCGTCTGGCGTGCTTGGCGGCGTATTGGCGGACTCGAGCCATCATGTCGCGCCAGCCACGGTGGTCTGGGTCGCTGTCGTCCATGATCTCGACCTGGCCGAAGTGTATGGCCTCGACGCCGATGTCGACATAACGTGCGGCGAGATAGAAGAACCACATGCGAGTCTCGAGCTTGCTCATATCGGGGACGGATGAGCCGGTGCGCCAGTGATTTACGCGATGGCCGTCGGAGTAGAGCATCGCTTCGTAGTCGAAGTCGCGATTCTCGAAGTCGAGGGCAAATTCGTCGAAGACCCACTTAGGAACTTTGAGGGTCTCGACCTGCTTGCTTACTATTTCGAAGGCCGCGGCTTGCAGAACTATATCGGGGTCGGCGGCGTGGATCTTTTCTACAATCGGGCGGGCTCGTTCGAGCAGCCCATCGAGGCGACTCTCGCCGCCCCACATGTAGATCGCGCGGCCCGCGAACTTGACGCCGACATTTGTGAGCATTCGGATATTGTCGCTGGTGTTGCCTCGCAATTGCTTCTCGACGCGCTCTCCGTTGAGTAACTCCGCGAAAGTAATCGCTCGCGAAAGATAATTCTCGAGCACGGTGCGGGATATCTTGCCATCGAAGGAATAATCGCGTTCTGTGGCCGTCGCCGTGGCTGCGCCGGCCGTGACACTCAGAAGTAGCACACAGAGTAATGCTGATGCTAACATTTTGTTCTCCATTTTTTGCCCGTTGCAGAAATGGTTAATATTTCACACGATGCACTTTGTGCGCACCGATATCTTCTCGTAGAACTTCACGAAATCCGCATTATATTGTCACATATATCACTCTGCCGCCTGAGTACAAAAAGTCATCTATAGTGACATAAGTGTATGCTTCTCTATCCAAAAGTCAAGTAGGAATTGATCTGCTTCGAGATGAGTATTTGAGGTATTTCCTATGGTGCGTCACTTAGCTTTACTGAGTCAATCTTGAAAATCACTTCAGATTCGTTCCTTCAGCTCTTACATAAACAACACGACACCCCGAAACAGAAGTGAAAAAGGCCATTATTCGTTCATTAACGCCTCCTTATTCAACAAAAAAACCACAATCTCGCAGCATGTCGCCGGAATCAGATTGTCCTATTCACGTCATTCTCGCCCTCGTCATTGTTACCCTACTAATCATCGCCCTCATCGTTATTTTCGTTGTCTTCCTCGTTCTGCTGATCCCTATACTCTTCTTCCTTTTCGGTCCCGAGATACTTGCCTCTGGTCGAAACAAGAACGTCGAACACTTTTCCGTCGCGGACGACCTCGGCCTCGTACCTGACGGTGCCGTTTACCGTGTCCTTTTCAATCTGTGTGATTTCCCCCCCGGCTGCATGTTTTTTTATTGTAGCACGTACCGCGCGCGGCAAATCCTTGAGTGAAAGGCTTTGCTCTTTGGCTTTGGTATATCGGGTCAGCAGCAGATCTTCATCCTGGATGATGCCTACTCCAGGCGCATACGTTTTGTAGCATTTCTCGTCGGGATCCAGTCCGGACGTCTCCTCTACTCTTATGCAGTTCTTGAAAATCCCTGCCGGCGTCTCCATCGTGACATCATCGCTTATTATCTCAGCCCTGTCCATGGCGTTCGGTGCGATCTCCTGGTAATGTCGGGCTCCTAATAGAATCGTTCCGGGCATGATGATGCCTGCTTTGGAATTGGCTTCGTCCGCTCGCCAGGCCCCGGAGTGCGCGACTATCTTGCCGTCCTTGTAGTCGTCCACCTCCTCACCGAAATAGAATACATCACCGTGCTCTCTGCAGATTGCGAAGAAGTTCCTCGATACCTCCACCAGTTTCCCATTCTTTTCTTCGCGTTCTTCGATAACTCTCGTTTGTACACTGCCGATCTTCTTTGTCTGTTCCAAGACGGTAATGACCACTTTTTCTTCACTGCTTTCCAGAACAAGTTGGTAACCGGGCTCAAGACTGAAGAACCGGTTCCTGCCAATCGTAGAAAATGTGCAGTTCTCCTGGCCAAAATTCTCCGTCCATTTCTTGGTTTGCTCACCTTCGGAGTCTTTTTCTCCAGATGTCGTCTCCTTGACCTCAATGACCTCGCCTCGAGGGGAGATTTCAACTTCGTACACTTTTGCTCCAGAACGAATCTCCACGTCATATTGGCCCGGGTCTTCCCCTTCAACCTCCTTTTCAATCTTCAAGACCTCGCCTCCGGGAACGGCCTTTTTGATAGCCTCTTTTATGACGGCGGGCAGCTCCGACAACGGGACGGTAACTTTCTTCTCTTGTGCCGCTGCCTCTGCAGAAAAAAAACCGCAAAGTAGAATCATAACAGCGACGGATTTCCACTGTGTCCATCTCATTTTCTATCTCCTTGTTCAAAAAAAGCGATGATCTTCCAGCCTGCCACCTTGTTCAGGCCAGCCTACATAAGCATTCTATCGTTATGTTAGAAAACCGAAAATGAGAGAGTAATGAGAAAAATATCTTTTTTTGAATCTCTTTGTCTGTTGTAAATGTTTACATTTTTCGTGATTTTTATAAAGCCTTTGTTTCGCGGAGCTTATAAGATGAGCATTTTTGGCAAATTGCCAGATAATGGGGTCTCGGGTCGTAGTAAAAGCGTGTAGGGGCCTCGGGACTCGAGTATGTTCTGACGTGAATTCGATTTTGTGTTGGCCCTTTTTAAGGAAATTGTTACGGAAGACTACAGTGGTAAAACAAAACGATACGAAATTTTCAGCGAAAGCCGTGACGTAACTGCCATCAGGTTCTTGTGCTTTGTTGGGGTTGATCTCCACAAGACGACGGTTACACTCAGAGCGGTCGATCCCAGTGAAAAAGTTATCAGTTCCCTGCGCATCCACACCAAATGTGTCAGGATGATTGAAGACTGGCTTAATGAATTGCCCAGGCCCAGATGGATGGCTGTCGAAGCCATTGGTTTCACCGAATGGTTCATCGTACACATTGGCCGAGCGCATTTTTCAACACTTCGGCCCCGTTTTATGTGAGGACCGAAGCGTCAAAAAATGCTGATTGATACGGCAATGTAACTTGAACCGACAAACAACAATGTACGGCGGAATACTACTGATATCTACAGTTCCGTAACAGACTGCAAAATGGATTTCGGAACAGATGTCTCGTCGAGCCGGTGACCGCGAACGAACCGGATTCGGCTCAGTGAAGATTCTTATTCTTTTGTCTGTAGGCCCATCAGCCACGTCAAGAGTCTTACTTTGCTGATGACCGCGTTGTAGTGAATTCTTCAGCCCGGAATACGCGTGCTGGTATTGAGGCCAGCATGGCCGGTGACTGCGAAGAGGTGAATCCAACCGCCACATTGCAAACCTAAGCAATGCTGGACGGCTCGAACGATTCCGCCAAGTTGACGATAGGCACGACTCATAAACTGCAAAAGAGAAAAAATGCACGAACCATAGCAAAATTTAATACTTGACGAGCGGCCCCTACAGAGGGGAGGTTGTATCCGTCGCATGGCAGGGGCGTGAACGGAATACTGGCCTTCGCAAGACGACAGATCGAAAGAAGCGAATCTTACCCTAATGCGGATTCGACGGCATCATCTCCCACGCTTTCACACTCGAGAACCTTGTCCCGCCGCCGTTCGCGAACAGGACCACACCAAGGCTGTCATCGCGGCCGGGATACACCCTGCGGCAAATCGCCTGGCGGTCGTTAGCGTAAATCTCGACTACCGATTGTTCTGCGTCCGTCGACACCACTTTTCGTCGAGTCGAACACAAGCTGCTTCGCTTCGGCGTCGTAGTAGAGCAGCGTCTCTTCTTCGCCGCCCGCTGATGCACGCACCTTCACGCCAGACTTCTTGGCCGTAGACACCGAATCGATCATGATTTCAAGTTCGCACGAATCGCCGACAACACCTTCAAGCATTTTTGTCTTGCCGCCCGCCAACGTAATATTGCTCCACGTTTTCTCGTCGCAACGGAGCACCTTAAGTTCCTTGACTGGACGCATCCGCAGCCCACCGTCTTCACCCAACCACAAGGAACGCGGGAGGCCGTAAACACCTGACCAACCCTTCGCTTCTTCACTGCCAGGGTTGTCGGTCAGCCAGGCCCACATAATCTGCCGCCCTTTATCGTCGATCAATGCCTCGGGCGCGAAGTATGTATTGTCGACCCATGTCATACGGCCGTGGCTGTTCGGGCAGAATTTGTCGTTTTTCTTGTCGTAATCACCGATGTAATACTGGCAGCCTTTGTTGTGACTGATGAAAAGCAACAAGTGCTTGTCGCTCGGCTCGCCACCGTCACCGCTTCTTGGCAGCGGTAAGAAGCTGGGACACATGTTGTCTTCGCTGTCATCGGTCCACTCGGGATTTCGTTCGTAGAAAACGCCTTTGTATTTCCAGATCTCGAGGTCTTCCGATTCGAACAGATAAAGGCGATCACCTTTCATCTCTTCCGATGATTCTGGCTTGCGGCCGTATTTGTTCAGGACCAACAGATTGCCGGTAAGAATATAGTACTTGCCTTCCTTCTTCCAGATGTTGGTCGGGTCGGCCGAGCCGTAGATCAGCTTATTACCGTTTTCGTCCGTAGTCTCGGTTATGCCCCATTCTGTTGATTTAATAACCGGGTTGGCGTCGAGTTTCTGCCAATTTTCGTAATGCCTATCGCAGCTCTTGGCGATACCGATTCCTTTGTCACCCCAAAGCATCCAGTACGAAAGGTATGCGGTTCCGTCGTCGTCGAGGAATCCGCCGCCGCTAAAGCACCCTTCGTCTCCGTGCCCGGGACTGATTGAATCGGGATGATGCCGCCAGTGGACCAGGTCCCTGCTGGAGATGTGCCCCCAGCAGAATCCCACGCCTTTGCGATTATAGAGGTACATCAAGTGGTAGCGTCCGTTGGCCCAGAAGCAGCCGTTCGAATCTCCGGGTCTACCGTTGCCTTCGGGAACGCAGAAGTGGTAGCCGGGGCGATACCGGTCGCTCAGGAGCCGCTCTCGAAATAGTCGTGTCGATTGCACGACCGCAGCGGGAACGGCCGGATCGCTGATTGACCATTCGGTTGGGACATCAGCGCCGCGCAAGATCCCATCGCTATCAATAGTAGCAAGCATGAGCGGCTTGCTCCCCCCCAGAACAAGGCATCCGTCTTCGATTTTCGCGCCGCTGGAAACCTTGACTTGATTGAAACGTCCGGCTTTGTCGTAAGTTCCGGTGTCGGAGAAGTCCCACCATGCCCAGGGCTCGACACCTGGGGCTGGCTTGCTGGCTTCCATCGCGGCAATCGTCGTCTGATCCAGCGGTTGGGCATAAACTCGTGCATCCTTAATGCGGCCGAAAAAGTGGTCTTTGTTACCGAATTGACGCTGTCCGAACAGAATGCCGGTTTGAGGGCCGAACGTATAGGGCTCGCTTGGCATCATGTACTTGGCGTACAGCTTGCCGTTGCGATAAACCGTGACTTCCCTGCCGTCATAGACAATCGCAATTTGCACGAATTCACCGGGCGCAGCAGTTTCTTTAGGCCAGTTGGATTGCTCTTTATGGGTTCGACTGTAATTGTTGCTGCCCGGCATCCAAACCGAACTTTCAAGCTCGGCGAACACAACGCCATCGAAGCGGTCGATAGTCGTATCATTAACCGTCAGAGCCGATCCGCCCCGCTGCGTGAGATTCGCCGGCGAGACCCAAACAACGAGCGTTTTATCAGTGAGGATGGTGCTTTCAGGTGAGGCGACAGCGGGAATCAATAAGACGTATGCTATCACTGTGACCAGCAAGAAAATCGAGGAACCGGTTATCGACTCAGCAGCCTTTTTCATGGCCTGCCCTTTCAATGAGTAAGCAGTCTCAGATGCCATCAGTGCTCTAACGCGGATCATTGATCCGCTCGATCTGTTTCTTCTGCGGCAGGCAGAGTATTGACTCGTTCAACAAACAACATCATTTTGCCGCGTGTTTCAAGGCCAGGCGATCCGGCCTGAAGACGTAGTCCGGCCACAACGGGCAGTTCAAGTCCGTCCAGCATTTTATACGATGCGCTTCTTGACCAGTCAGGCGAACGTCGTAATGTCCACCATCCAGGATCTCCCATAACTTGCTCTTGACCGTACCAAAACTCAACGGCTTGGCCTTTGAGTGTTCCCGACCCCAGGTATAATCAAAATAATGAACCCAGCCCCCGGTAATAATGGTTCTATATGAAGCAGGAATTCCATCTGCGTCGAGTGCATCTGTCAGATCAATCTGCTTCTTATTCTTGGCATTGTGGCAACTGATACACTTGGCATCCCACACCGGCTGAACTACTCTTTCGTAGGAGAAGGGACCAGCACCCCACGGCGGAGGCTGCAATGTGCTTGGCTCACGTCGCATTGCCATCGGGATGGTGCCGGCCGACGGCGGGGCCAACATCCGATCTTCGTGGCAACCGATGCAGCCCCTCTTTTCTCCGGCCTGTAACTGCACGACACTGCGCATCCGCTGTATCTCGTTGTGGTTTTCATCGAGCACCTGAAAGTACAACACCTTACCAGTTGGTGCGTAGAAACTGGCCGAGCCATCCTGCTCCACCGGCGCGATACCCAGATTGCCCTTGGCGACATAGCTGGGCCAGCCGTGAGGGCCGTTGACTTTGTGAGTCGGTGTCGCATACCAATCCTGGAAGGGCTCATGATCCGCTTGGTATTCGCCACTAGGAAGTCGGATTAAGTCGGCCCGGACTTCCTGGCAGACGCGGATGTACTTCGCCGTACCTCGCTTCACTGCCGGTTCGAGTCCTCGATAAACGTCTGCGACAAAGAACCGACCCTTCGCCGACAACTCGTCTGCACGTTCAGCACTTCCACCCAACACTGGTGGAGTCGGAACCGCTCGCAATGGCGTGGGTGACATGCTTCCGATTTCAGGGTCAAGGTAGAGTAGCTCGCGGTTGCCATAGCGGTCTATGACGTACAGACCGAATGTGTCGAGTGGAGCATGACTACACAGGAAATAGTCACGGCTTATTGGAAAGGGATCTCGAAAACACTGTTGTCTCGCCCAGCTCATGTGATAGTGAGGTTTCACGTCAGGGGTGATGTTGGTGATGGCCTGGGGATTGAATCTACCTTTGGTGACGTCGATCAGCGCAATCGGACCATTCAAATCACCCCCGTGAGACACGAGCGTACAGAGTATCTCGCTGGAGCCCGGGACTTCACGTCCGTTTGCATAGCAGTTCAGTGTGTTATTGCCGAAGATCAGCTCCGGGTGTGTGCCATCGGGACGAATGGCCCAGAGAGTGTGGCCAAAATCAGCACCCTTGTCGAGATACTCTGAACGCATCCAGATAATCCTGCCGTCGTTCATCACGGACGGCGTCCATTCGCTGAGATTGGCGTGCGAAAGCGGCCGAGTATTACCGCCATCGGCGTCCATGCGAAAAAGCACAAACGCCTGTGGTCGCCAGCACAGAAACCTGGCCTTACATCGGGTGCTGATGAATGATAGCCCACCATCGGGCAACGGACAGGGAAAGTAGTCGTGAAATGACCCGTCGGTAATCTGCCTCAGACCGCTTCCATCAGCGTTCATCACATAGAGATGATAGTAGTCATCCTTGGAGCGACGGCAGCCGAAATAGATTTTGCTGGCGCCAAAATCGGCCATAGGATCCCGGGCTATCCCCTTTCCTGCGTCGAACAGGGTCGTCGCTGTCGCCCGACCGGGCTCAAGGACACCGTCTCGACGCGGTATTTGCAGAACGCAAATGCCGCCACCGGGATCACCTACGGCATCAAAGATTACGCTGTAGTTATGCGAAGGCTCAAAGGGATGCCTCTTGACGAACAGGATTCTCTCAAGCTTCCCCAGTTCGGGTGCACGGAGGAACAGCCGTCGTTTTGCCATACGAACTTGGAAGAAGTGTTCTTGCCTTTTTGTTGCCGGGCTAGATGATCCTTTTAGCAGGCGCTCACGGCGGCGAAATTCTGCTACTTCACGGCGTTCTCTAGACACATCCAGCCCTTGGGCTGAGAATCGCTCGAGCATTTCTTCCATTTGCCGGAGGACTCGACTTGCAGAATCAGACAGATCGAACTTGCGCCACGTAAGGTCCTCACATTCGAACGCATAACGTAGTAGCTCCGCTTCTCCAAACTGCCCCTCCGGCAGGATCGGGAAGGCGCTGCTGCGAGCGACGGTTTTCCAATTTGTCCCGTCAGTAGAAATGCGAATTTCGATCGAGGCTGGCAGTCGGTCATGGTAACCCCCTGTTCGGTCGCGGGAGAAAACCACGCTGGCAACAGACACGACTCTCGGAAATTCGATCTGTGCCCATTCATTGCGAGTCCCCGCGGCAATCCAACTGTGACTGTTACCATAGAGGCCGTCATTCAGATGAGAAATCTGATGAATGGAGTGGCCGGGAAGGCAAGAAGAGGCAGTAGCTTTCGCACCTGCGCTAGCCAGGGCGAGATTCTTGCCGCCCCCAGAGCCGTAAATCTCCAACTCATCTATACAAGGCTGACTCTGCAGACTATCACGTATCACCAGCCGGACGAAACGGGCTTCGGTCGGTGCGAACGCAATCCTGTTCGGCTTGTCGGGGGCAAACGAATCAGCAGCATACAGAGGCAATGCCCATATCACAAGCGCGCCGATCATAATCACACGTGCCTTCATTCTCTACGTTCCTTCTTGCGACGGCAGAACAGCGGCAGAATCCTATTGTGTCTGATCTGTTCACACAAGTACGCCGACACTGGAACATAATAACACCATTCCTTGTAGTGGCAAGGATTTAGAGGGGCATCATCTCTCGCTGCGAGACGGGGTTGTGGCAGAATGTAACGAAGATGAGTACCGGCAACCTATAAAGAGCCCAAAGTCAAATACTAAAATCCCTGTTGCCACAAGAATTTTCTTTGAGGCATCCTCGTTACGATATGTCAGCAAACGTTCGAGTTCCATGACTTGAGACGAACATGTTTGATGTCATTGGGCGCTTCAAATTAGGGCGCTGTGGGCGCTTTCAAAATAGGTCGGTCAGATTTCCTTTCACATACCTTTTATCTGCTTGTAGTTCA